>C687J35021_10002012_pt1 | contig 14721 bp, 10 predicted proteins | sample RifCSPhighO2_12_FD_35021 | JGI IMG/M metagenome (IMG submission 35021)
AGCNTTNAATTGGTTTTGGGAAAAAAGAAGAGTTTAAGGCAATTTTAAGAAGGCAGAATCCTGATAGGATAAGGGTTCTGTGAAATTTGTCGTGTACAGAGAATTTTTTATCAATCCAATCATAAATATTTATGAATGAGCGATTGGCTAAATTTACCAATTAAACATTGATTTTTCATTATTTTTAAAAATTAAAAGTTTTACCATACGGTAAAAAGTTCTGAAAAGTCATAAGATTAGTTTGAACAATTTTTTGTATCACTGATTAAATCTTCTAAAAAACAAGAGTATGATGTGCACAATTTATCTTTAGAGTGCTCAAAAAATGTCCAATTGGTTTCCCAAATGGCGCCCGTACGAAGGCAATATCGATGCACGTCCTGTTGGCACAAGTGAATACCTCCCTGCTTCACAAAGTGCAATTTTAGGTGTGCAGCATGCCTTTGCCATGTTTGGAGCAACGGTTCTTGCACCTTTCTTAATGGGCTTCGATCCCAACCTTGCTATTTTAATGTCCGGGATTTGTACCATCTTGTTCTTTATTATGACGGGTGGACGTGTTCCAAGCTATTTAGGTTCAAGTTTTGCCTTTATTGGGGTCGTGATTGCAGCAACGGGCTATACCGCATCGGGCACAGGCGCACTCAATCCAAATTTAGCTATGGCGGGCGGCGGTATTATTGCCTGCGGCGTGCTCTATACCTTGTTTGGTTTTATGGTCATGGCAACGGGCACTAAGTGGATTGAAAAACTGATGCCGCCTGTGGTGACAGGTGCTGTGGTGATGATTATTGGTCTCAACCTTGCGCCAGTGACGGTCAAAGGCGTTGCGGGCAATTCCTTTAATATGTGGATGGCACTAGTTACCGTATTATGTATGGGCTCGATTGCAGTCTTTACCCGTGGTTTATTGCAGCGTCTCTTATTATTAATTGGTTTGTTACTGTCTTACTTGGTCTATTTCATCGTGACCAACGTTATGGGCTATGGCACAGCGATTAATTTTGCACCAATTCAACAAGCCGTTTGGTTTGGTTTACCGACTTTTCATGCGCCTGAATTTAATGCCAATGCCATGATGATCATTGCACCAATTGCGTTAATTTTGGTGGCAGAAAACCTCGGTCACATTAAAGCCGTGAGTGCGATGACCGGTGAAAACCTTGATCCGCACATTGGTAAAGCGTTTGTTGCCGATGGTGTCGCAACGACATTAGCAGGCGGTGTCGGCGCACCAGGCATGACCACCTATGGTGAAAACATTGGAGTCATGGCAGTCACACGAGTTTACTCGACCATCATTTTTGCCATCGCAGGTGTGTTTGCCATTTTCTTGGGTCTGTCACCGAAATTTGGTGCCATCATCCATACCATTCCGACCGCGATTTTAACCGGTGCGTCGATTGTAGTGTTTGGTTTGATTACCATCGCGGGTGCAAAAATTTGGATTGAAAACAAAGTCGATTTTTCACAGAACAAGAACCTGATGGTCGCTGCAGTCACCATCATTTTAGGTACAGGTGATTTTGCCTTACAAATTGGCAACTTTAACTTGGGTGGTATTGGTACTGCTACGTTTGCAGCGTTGTTCTTGAACTGGTTCTTCAGCTTAGGGCAAAAAGATTAATCTGCCTGATATTTTGATTATCCATTTTGATCGCAGCCTTCGGGCTGCTTTTTTTGGTCTGATATTCTGGCTCCGATTACACACGCCGCTACGCTAAAGGATGTCTCAAAACGCAAAAAAGACTAAGATAAAGCAACCTTTTTCCGCTTTGACCATGCCATGCGCCTTGATTTTTTTGATCTGCAATTGTTTATCAATATCCTGAGTACAGGCAGTCTGACCAAAGGTGCAGAACGTTCAGCCATTTCTTTACAGGCCGCCAGTGAGCGGATTAAAAAATTAGAACAGCATTTTGAAGTCAGTTTATTTACCCGCCATGCAACTGGGGTAAAAGCGACCCTTGCTGGACAAACCTTTGCGGAACATGCACAGCACTTGCTGCAACAACAGCAACAATTACAAAAGGCTATGCTACCCTTTGCCCACAGTACAACGAGTAACATTATATTGTGGTGCAACTCATCGGCACAGAGTGAGTACTTACCGCATTTATTACCGCAGTATTTAATGGAAAATCCGAAGATACATATTGAATTAAAAGAAGCCGAAACCAATGACATTATTCAAGCTCTCAGTACAGGCACGGCACAGTTAGGACTGATCTCCGGTTTTTTTGATGCAGGCCAGCTTGAAACTCAAGAGTTTGCTGAAGACCCTTTGGTACTGATCTGCCCAAGCCAACACCCACTTGCCACTGCGGCACAACTAGAACTGGGTGAATTATTGCAACATCCGTTTGTGGGCCTCATGCAATATCACTCCTTACAACAGTCAATAGAAGCTCAAGCCAAATGCTTAGGCTGTGACATCCACTATCGTCTACGGGTGCCGAACTTTGCCGCGATTGCCCAAGTCGTTGCCAATGGCGTCGGCATTGCAATTATTCCCAAACGGGCAGCTCTGCGTTTAAAAGCACAGTATGATTTTCAGCAAATTGAACTCTTAGGCAAATGGGCCAACCGCAAGTTGCTATTAGCAGCACGGAGTTTTGATCAGCTCCCAGTAGATTACCAACGCTTTAGTCAATTCCTCTTGAGCCAACATGACCAACTGATTGCGCATTAAAGCCAGCCCAGTTGATGTAAAACCATATAACTGCCAAATAAGACTAGGCCCACAAAGAACACCTTACGAAAGGCTTGCTCAGGGATGCGGTAGCGAATTTTAGTGCCCAACCACATTCCGAGCAATGCAGGCAGCAGAGCGATCAACGACAGTTGATAGTCAATGGGGGTGTCTTCAACAGGATTTAGATGTAAATACACGGCCAAACATAAAGTTGAAACGGTAAAGGCAAGGCCGAGTGATTGTACTAAATCATCCCGTTTCAAATGCAAGGACTGCAAATACGGTACCACGGGAATCACCACCACTCCTGTCGCCACCGTCAAAGCACCGCCCAAATAGCCCATGATCGGTGATAAATATTTTTCATACGGGGCTAAGTTGGGCATGTTTTTGGCAAACAAACCATATAGACCATAAATGGCCAGCATCCCGCCCAACAGCGCTTCACTTTGAAATTCGCCATGTCCGAGCGTAGGAAAAACACTCCAAACTGAACCAATGATCATGCCCACCAGCAACGGCCAAAAGCGTTGTACCAGTCGCAGTACACGCCCTTCTGCAAACAATTGCCAAAAGTTCGTGACCATGGAAGGGATAATCAGCAAAGTTGCCGCTTGAAATGGGCTAATCACCAAAGATAAAAGTCCCATCGACACGGCGGGCAAACCCAGACCAATGGTACCTTTAATCATGCCTGCGACAGCAAAAACAAAAATAACAAAAGCAAGCATGACGCTTCTCTCTAAACACTTAGCGCCATGCTATAAAATTTAAATCTGGGCTCATATCACTGTTTTTAGAAGTAAGCCTCAACCAAAGATTGAGGCTTACTGGAAAGAATGGTCTGGACTCAACTGTTATTGAATCCAGATGTGATGCAGTGCGATTCTGCTTAGTATTTAAAATTTAGGCTGAAGCGGAAAGTACGTGGATCGCCCCAATTGACCAATTGCGCATTTGGTGTGGTTCCGACTAAATACTCTTTATCAAACAGGTTTTTTACACTGAACTTTGCACCCCAATTTTTCGCTTCATAGCCAGCACTGACGTCATAGAGCGTATAGCTCGATAGCGGTACATAAGAAGTCCCACGTTGTGCTGTACGCTCGCCTTGATAATTCGCACTGGCACCAATATTCCAGCCCAGTTGCTCATCCGCAAAGAAGTATTGGGTTGATAAAGAGGCTGCATTTTTAGGCACATGGTTAATTCGTTTGCCGATATCACTGCTGGTGGTACTTTCTGTCGTTTCCGCAGTAGGAATATAACTATAGGTTGCGGTCAAGTTCCATTGATCCGTCAACGCAGCGGATAACTCAGTCTCAAAACCTTTTGTTTTTTGTTCACCGATTTGCACATAATAACCGAGGGTAGAATCCGACTCAGTCACGTTCTGACGGGTTAAATCATAATAAGCCACATAGCCTTGCAGCCGTTGATTCAGCCCTTGGAACTTAACCCCAACCTCAAACTGCTCTCCCTCTTCAGGGTCCAATAGTGTTCCGCCAGCGCCAGTGTCGCTCACAGGAAAGAAAGAAGTTGCATAACTCACGTAAGGGGCAAACATATCATTAATCTGATACATCAAAGATGCATTACCCGTAAAAGCATTATCTGAATTTTTGGTCGTTGTATTCGTTAAAATATTATCAATTTCAACTTGAGTCCAGTCATGACGACCCGATAATCCCAAGATCCAATGATCATCAATTTTAAAATTATTACGTAGATATATACCCATATATTGGGTATCTGTAATTTGATGCGTTTTAGTTTTGGTCGCCTTTGCCATTGAAGTGTAAACAGGATTGTCCGCATTAAAATCCGTTGTTGCTGTATAATTTCTCCGTTCATAATCACTACGCTCATGCATCATGTCCAAACCCACCATCAAATCATATTGGGTTTTGCCCCAGTCGAAATGACGTGACACATTATTATCTAATGCAAAATTTACATCATCTTTAATCTGTCTTTCTACCGTCCGTTTGAAGGTTGGTAAAAAAGCGCCACTAGCTGCCAATACAGGATTATTATCTGCATCGGTTGTAGTGACTGCAAAATTTTGCTTAAAGGTCCAGCCATTATCAAAATAATGTGCATAGTTCGAACCTAAGCGCAAAACATCAACCGTATTGCTTAGATTCGGCGCGCCAAAAAATAAGGTCTGTGAATATTTTTTATAAGCGCCATTACTATAGGGAATCCCCTGCTGGCGAATAAAATCCCGATGCTGATAGCTGGCAATTACAGACAGTTCGTCTTTTTCACCTAAGTCAAAATTATAAGACGGTGCAATATAATAATTTTTATAATAAACATAATCGGTTGGATCATCTTGGTCAGAGACATGACCCACCACACGAAACGCCCCTTTTTCGCTATCATTTGGCGCATAGTTGATATCAAATGTGCCATCCACAAAGGCATTGCTGCCATAGCTCACACTGCCACGATAAGAAGTCTTTGCCTCAGGACGTTTGGTGGTTAAGTTAACTAAGCCGCCCGGCAAGGCAAAGCCAAAACCAGTCGATGTCGGCCCTTTGACAACCTCAATAGACCGTAAACCACTGATGTCTTCTGAACGTAGGGCATTATCAGAAGTTTGAATACGCAAGCCATCGACATAGGTCTGTGCGCTGGAAACCTGACCACGGATAATAAAGTCATCCCAACCACGGCGACCATACTGTCCTGCGGTGACCCCCGCTACACCCTGCAAGGCTTCTGACAGTGTTTTTGCTTGTTTCTGTTCGAGTTGTTTTTCACTAATCACGCTGATTGATTGCGCAGTTTCAAATAGCGGTGCATCTGAACGCAAAACAGCTGATGCAGTTTTTGCTGCGTATGCTTTTTCATCTGCATCTTGGGCTTCAAATTGCAGAGTCGGTAAAACTTGGGATGATGCTGTTTCCTGTGTCTCGCCCTGAGCAAACGCTGCTGTAGTCATCACGGCCAGAATGGATAAGCTCAAAGAAGAAATATGAAAACGCATAACATCAATCAACATACAGAAAGAATGCCAATTATAATCATTTTCATTTGGAAGCATATTTATTAATAAAATTTAATAATGAATTTAATTGTTAAATTTTATTAACATTATTAATAAGCACTTCAATGACTCAGCCTAAAAACACCATCGGCTTTAGGTTTCATGTGTTATTGGACTGTTTTGATCAATAAGAGGTATAGCAAACTCAGCCTTCACTTTCATCCACAGGGTCGGTTTTATATTGATCTTCCAGCACATTACTGAAAATACTTTCAATCATCCAGACGCGATACAGACTATTAAAGACATAGCTCTGCCCATCCACACGCAGTTCAATCACGGGGAAATCAGGCTGGGACTTCATTTCACAGAGCATGTCATTTTCTTGAAGCTTGGCTTCCACATCTTCGGTGATCAATGCTGTGATTTCCAATTCTTGCATCAGTTGATCAAAATGCGATTTAAAGGATAAATCTTTGCCTTGGGTCCAAACGGCTTTCAAAATCCGATACATGGCATCAACGCGCTGCTCTTCAGGCACGCTATAAAATAACTGTGCCATCGCCAAAGTGGCTGCTTGCGTCGGACGGCAAAACGGTGTGAATTTGATTTCTGTCCGTTTGGATAAACGCGTTGCCAAACTCCAATCAAACCCGTCTCGACCGTGATAGCTGAGCGGATAGACATTGAGCTGAATATTATAATAATCGGCCAGTTCTTCTTTAATATAAGCCAATAACAACCATGAAATTGGATCTTCCAGCGCAACGTATAAGTCTAACTCTGGATCGAGCGCCTGAATTTCATTTAACTCTTCAGCATCACTAATCAAATGCTCACGCCAATCAATATGATTGATCAAGAAAATTGGATTATCGGTAAATAATTTTTGTTGTTTTAAACGGCGCGTTAAACGCAGCAGATCATCGACGGCATGGTACTGACGGTCACCAAGCTGGAAGTAACTGGCCAATACCGCCTCATCATTAAAAATACGTTCTGGAAAGTGTTGCTCTTGATGGTGACGGCTGGCCATCGCATATAAGGTGCGCAGCTTACCCTCTTGTTTTTGCCACAGCATGTGAAACACATCTTCCAGCAAATATAAAAAGTCCTGCCCACGCAGCGGTGTATGCCGCAAGATGGTTTCCGCTTGGCTCAGCGCCTCTGGACTGGGTTGTTCTGGCGTTTCGTGAAAACTAAAACGGTGCTGGCGCGACAGAATTTTGGCATCATTTAAACAATAAGTTTGCCACTCCAAAGCCGACATTTGATTCGGGGGGGCAGCAGCCTGACTGGAAATGACCACCTTCAATGGTTTCAGTTCGTCCGCTAAAATTTCTTCAATTTGTGGTAACTGCTGAACCGCTAAATAGCTATATACATCGTCGAGGCGTAAATGAATACTCAAGCCTTGTTCTGTAGATACGACCGTTTGACGAATCGGTTTTTGATAAAACCAACGCGATCGAATCGGATCGAACCATCGACGCAACAGTGACATGAGCAAAGCCTCTAAATTAAACCCTTGAAAGTACTACAAGGGTTTATATCAATTCACAGCAAAATGATCAATTAGACATCTAAATTTAGATCAGTTACCGCGCCTTTTTCCGCACCAGTGGTCAGTTTTGCAAACTTGGCCAAAGCCCCATAACGATAATTCGGTTGCGGTTTCACCCACGCGGCTTGACGCACTGCAATTTCTTCTGCCGAAACATGCCATGTCATTTCGCGAGTTTCTGCATTAATCGAGATTTTATCACCATTTTGCACTAAACCAATTGGCCCACCTTCATAGGCTTCTGGGGTGACATGACCAATGACAAAACCATGACTGCCGCCGGAGAAACGACCATCGGTGATCAGCGCCACAGATTTGCCCAAACCTTTACCAATAATCGCTGAGGTCGGTTTCAGCATTTCAGGCATACCCGGACCACCTTTAGGCCCTTCACCACGAATCACCACCACCTCACCCGCTTGAACTTCGCCATCCAAAATGCCACGCATTGCGCCAATTTCACCTTCAAAGACACGTGCAGGTCCTTCAAAGTAAAGGCCTTCTTTGCCGGTAATTTTAGCCACAGCACCTGTTGGAGACAGGTTACCTTTAAGCACCACCAAGTGAGAGTCTTTTTTAATTGGCGCGTCGAACGGTAAAATAATCTGTTGACCTTCTGGATAGTCTTCAACCTCAGCCAAATTTTCCGCCAAGGTCTTTCCAGTGACCGTTAAACATGAACCATCGAGCATGCCAGCATCAAGCATTCGCTTCATCAGCGGTTGAATGCCCCCAATCGCGATCAGCTCAGACATCAAATATTTGCCAGATGGACGCACATCGGCCACTACGGGAATATCTTGCCCGATACGGACGAAATCATCCAAACTCAGCTCAACCCCAGCAGTATGTGCCATTGCCAGTAAGTGCAGCACACCATTGGTCGAACCACCCAAGGCAATCAGCACTTTAATTGAGTTTTCAAATGCAGCTTTGGTCATAATATCGCGTGGTTTCAGGTCTAAGCGCAGTAAATTCATCACCGCTTCACCTGCTTTTTGACAGTCGATCCGCTTGTCATCCGAAACCGCTTCTTGTGCAGAGGAGCCCGGCAAACTCATGCCCAAGGCTTCAATCGCAGAGGCCATCGAATTTGCAGTGTACATGCCACCACATGAACCCGGCCCCGGCAGGGCCACTTCTTCAATCTGTTTGACTTGAATGGCACTGATTTCACCTTTGGCGTGCTGACCCACAGCTTCAAAGACGGAAATCATGTCGGTATGTCCTGCGCCAGGCTTAATTGTACCGCCATAAACAAACAAACCTGGACGGTTTAAACGGGCTAAGCCCATGATGCAACCCGGCATATTTTTGTCACAACCACCGATCGCGATCACGCCATCATAGGCTTGGCATCCCACCACCGCTTCTATCGAATCCGCAATAATTTCACGGCTCAGCAATGAATACTTCATACCTTCGGTGCCGTTAGAAATACCATCTGAAATGGTGATGGTATTAAAAATAATGCCTTTACCACCAGCTTGATTGACCCCTTTTTCGGCCTCACGTGCCAGTTCATTGATATGCATATTACATGGCGTGACATTAGCCCAAGTAGACGCAATACCAACAAAGGGACGAGTAAAGTCTGAATCGTTAAAGCCTGTGGCACGCATCATGGAACGTGCGGGCGCATTTTCAATGCCTTCATAAACAGGAGCTGAATGTTCGCGGATATTGTCTTTACTCATTGTATTTGTCCTTAGCGATGGCTGCGTATTGCTCTACAGTCTTGGCAATTTTTTCTGTTTTTATTGTATAGAAAGCAGGCTAGACATAAAAGTACAATGAGACTTTTGAGTCAATCCCCATCAAGCTCTTCACGGTCTTAACATATTGATCTTGAATCCATCAGGTTGTCTGATACACGGAAACGTCGTCCGCAACCTGCGTAGCCGATTCAATGGGCGGTTTTTTTCAAGGCATTCTTTTAGATGCAGAAAATAAACAGGTTTTGCGGACGACCAATGGTTTTGCCTACTTTTGCCGAAACAAAAGTAGGTCGAACCGAAGGTTATCAACTGCAATTTGAGAAACCTATTTAAGACTCCATTGTGCTGAACCAATGACTTTTAAATAAAAAGCACCCCAAATGGAGTGCTTTTTTCATCCGTCAAAGACTAGCGATTAAATTTCACGTACCGCACCTTTAGACGCACTCGTGGTATGCATCGCATAGGCTTTTAAAGCTTTAGAGACTTTACGCGGACGTTGTTCAGCAGGTTGCCAGCCCTTGGCTTCTTGTACTTCACGGCGCGCAGCCATGGTTGCTTCATCCACGGCTAAGTGAATACTACGGTTTGGAATATCGATCTCGATACGGTCACCATCTTCCACCAAACCAATTGCACCGCCTTCAGCTGCTTCTGGAGACACGTGACCAATGGATAGACCTGATGAACCGCCCGAGAAACGACCATCGGTGAGTAAAGCGCAATCTTTACCAAGCCCTTTCGATTTTAAGTAACTGGTTGGATACAACATTTCTTGCATACCCGGACCACCACGTGGGCCTTCGTAGCGAATCACCACCACATCGCCAACGGTAATTTTTCCGCCTAGAATCGCTTCTACCGCAGCATCTTGGCTTTCAAACACACGTGCGGTGCCGTTGAATTTCAAGATAGAATCATCTACACCCGCAGTTTTTACAATACAGCCTTCAAGCGCAATGTTGCCGTACAGCACAGCCAAACCACCATCTTGAGAGAAAGCATGTTCAGCATTACGAATGACGCCATTGTTACGATCACCATCTAATCGTGAGTAGTAACGGTCTTGTGAAAATGCAGTTTGCGTCGGTACACCGCCCGGTGCTGAACGGAAGAATTGATACACGTCTTCGTCTTCAGTACGGATGATGTCCCACTTGTCCAAAGCATCTTTTAAGGTTTTTTCATGTACAGTTGGCACAGACGTATCCAACAACCCTGCACGATCCAATTCACCCAAGATCGACATGATGCCACCTGCACGGTGTACATCTTCCATGTGCACGTCTTGTTTTGCAGGGGCAACTTTACACAGCACAGGCACTTTACGTGACAAACGGTCAATGTCGGTCATGGTAAAGTCAACTTCAGCTTCATGTGCCGCTGCCAACAAGTGTAGAACGGTATTGGTTGAACCACCCATTGAAATATCCAGCGTCATAGCATTTTCAAAGGCTGCTTTGGTGGCAATTGAACGGGGCAACAAGCTGTAATCGTTTTGTTCGTAATGGCGTTTGGTAATTTCAACGATCAATTGACCCGCTTTTTCGAATAATTTTTTACGATTGGCATGGGTTGCTAAAGTTGAACCATTGCCCGGAAGTGATAGGCCCAAAGCTTCGGTTAAACAGTTCATTGAATTTGCAGTAAACATGCCTGAACATGAACCACAGGTTGGACAAGCTGAACGTTCGTATTCAGCCACTTCTTCATCAGTGAAGCTGTCATCTGCTGCGACAATCATGGCATCAACCAGGTCAATCGCGTGTTCATTACCACGGATTTTCACTTTACCCGCTTCCATCGGCCCGCCAGAGACAAACACCACTGGAATATTCAAGCGCATAGACGCCATCAACATGCCCGGGGTAATTTTGTCACAGTTTGAAATACAGACCATCGCATCAGCACAGTGCGCATTGACCATGTATTCCACTGAGTCAGCGATGAGGTCACGTGAAGGCAATGAATACAGCATGCCATCGTGTCCCATCGCGATCCCATCATCGACCGCAATGGTATTAAATTCTTTAGCTACGCCACCTGCTTTCTCAATTTGACGTGCCACAAGTTGACCTAAGTCTTTTAAATGAACGTGACCCGGTACAAATTGAGTGAATGAGTTGACTACCGCAATAATCGGCTTACCAAAGTCTTCGTCTTTCATCCCCGTTGCGCGCCATAAGCCACGCGCACCCGCCATGTTTCTTCCGTGTGTTGATGTTTTTGAACGATAGTCAGGCATTGTACTTTTCCAACATAGTTGTGCTTGAGATGAATGTCCACATTCACTCTGGCTAAAATCTGAGTTCTGAGAGTGTCAAACTGTCAAAAATTTAAACATAACATATTCACATTCTGCGTAAATCTTGTTTTTAGGTATCTCGACCTAAAATACGGACGGCAGTATATTTGCGCGCTACATTTTAACCGATGAGCTGACATTCAATTGCATATGGAAACTACTATAACCCGTTCAATCGCCTTGCAATACAAAACTTCTATGAATAATTTTTAAATTTTGCATGAGTTTTATTTATATGAATTACAAATTTTGAGCGATATGCTATCAAGGATCCTTGCGCTATTTTTTGAATAAAACTCTCGCACATCATTCAGTTAGAACTGCTCTATCGGCTTTTTATGCAGGATAAATCTGTAGCTGCTCGAGTTTTGCTATAATTGTTTTAATCTTCTCCTTTTTTCCGAGTATTTCTTGAAAATCATCTTTGCAGGCACGCCCGAATTCGCGGCTGTGGCATTAGACGCTCTCCTAAAAACAGAACATGAAATTGTAGCCGTCTATACGCAACCTGACCGTAAAGCAGGTCGTGGGCAGAAACTTACCGCTTCGGCCGTGAAGCAGTTGGCTTTAGCACATGATATTCCTGTGTATCAACCGCTGCATTTTAAGTCCTCAACTGAAGAAGGTCTGGCTGCTCAAGCTGAACTCAAAGCCTTAAATGCAGATGTGATGGTGGTGGCTGCTTATGGCCTTATTTTGCCGCAAGTGGTTTTGGATACGCCTAAATATGGCTGTTTGAACATTCACGGTTCACTGTTGCCCCGCTGGCGGGGTGCAGCGCCTATTCAACGCGCAATTTCTACTGGAGATACCGAAACCGGGGTCACCATTATGAAAATGGCGGCTGGCTTGGATACGGGCGATATGATGTATAAAACCTACTGTCCGATTGAAGCTACCGATACCTCTGCAAGCTTGCATGATAAATTGGCACAACAAGGGGCTGAAGCGACGGTCAAAGTGTTAGCCTCTGAAAGCACATTGCAGCACTATTTAGACAACCGCGAAGTGCAAGATGAAGCTTTGACACTCTATGCACACAAACTCTCTAAGGCTGAAGCGCAAATTGATTGGACTTCAACAGCGGTGCAAATTGACCGTAATATTCGCGCATTTAACCCATGGCCTGTCGCATTTATCGCACTGGATGAAAGCAATAATCTGCGCGTTTGGGGTTCGATGTTGTCTCAAGAAAATGCCCAAGCTCAAGCTGCAGGGACCATTTTAGCCATCGATAAACAAGGTGTTCATGTGGCTTGTGGCGATGAACAAGCAGTGTGTTTAAGCTCTCTGCAATGGCCTGGTGGTAAACCCCTAAATGCCGTACAAATTTTACAAACCCAAAAACTAAATATTGGACAAATTTTATAATGAAACAATCTCCCCACGCCTCAGGTAAGACTCTAAACTTACGTGCTCAGGTTGTTAAAACGTTATTGGCTGTCCAAAATGGTCAATCACTGGCATCGGTACTTCAGCAACACATGGCGATTGTGTCTGACAAAGACCGTGCCTTGTACCATGAATTAGTTCTTGGCTGTTTACGCCAATGGCATGCGCTTAAACAAGTGACTTTACCGTTGTTGACTAAGCCACTGGAAAACCAAGTCGTTGAAACTTGTTTATATGTGGGTTTATACCAATTGCTGTGTACCCGCGTTGCAGCGCATGCCGCGATTTCTGAAACGGTAGAAGCAGCCAAACAATTGGGTATGGAAAGCTTAAGCGGTGTGGTGAATGCTATTTTGCGCCGTGCAACACGTGAAACTGAGCAGTTCTATGATGTTCTGGAACAAGCCTCAAATTTGCCAAGTTGGTTATCCAAACGTTTGAAAAAGGACTGGGGCGAGCAACTGGCTGAAATTAGCTACGAGCTGAAACAAGTTGCGCCCTTAACCTTGCGCGTCAACACCTTACAAGTTAGCCGTGACGAATATCTTGAAATTTTAGAAGATGAAGGCATTGAAGCACACGCGTGTGAACTTTCAAATGTTGGCATTGTGCTGGATGACAGTCTTCATATCCCAAGCCTGCCGGGTTTTGAGGTGGGTGGTTTTTCAGTACAAGATGAACATGCGCAACTCTGTGCAACCTTGTTGCCCGACTTAAATGGCAAATTCGTAATTGATGCCTGTGCAGCACCTGGCGGCAAGACAGCGCATATTTTAGAGATGTATCAGCCAAAAAAACTGATTGTACTCGACCAAGATGAAAAACGCTTAAAACGTGTGTCTGAAAACTTAGAGCGTTTGGCTTTAAGCGAAGAGCCTGTGGAAATTATCACTGCCGATGCGGTGAAGTGGACATCACCTGAACTTGCAGATTGTATCGTTCTCGATGCACCCTGTTCTGCCATTGGAGTAATCCGTCGCCATCCCGATATTCGTTTACTGCGTCAGTCGGGCGATATTGCTAAAACAGTACAACTCCAAAAGCAAATTCTTGAAAATATGTGGCAACAACTTAAAGTCGGCGGCACATTGCTATACATCACCTGCTCGATTTTGAAAGCCGAAAATGAACAGCAAATGGTCGACTTCTTTGTTGAACATACGGATGCGAAAGAAATTAAAATTGATGCCGATTGGGGGCTTGAGCAGATTCATGGTCGCCAACTACTCCCTCAAGTAGGGCGTGGCGATGGTTTTTATTATTGTCGCATTGAAAAGATTTAAAAATTAAAGGAGCTGAAAAGCTCCTTTTTTAATCGAGAACTGGTATGGGTCCAAATTTTCCTAAACTTATACTTTGAAGTGATGCAGTAAGTATTTTTTACTGATTGCGTACTATAGTTTAGTCATGCAGTCAAACATATAATGATAACCCCTTCATTCTTTGTTTAATTATATATCAGCGTAATCGTAGCCTGTGCCTGAACTAGCGTTGCTGGTACAGTAGCGACATTTGAATAGTAACGCGCTTTAAATGCTTTAGAAACCGTACCACTGGAACCAATGGTTCCAAAACTAAAAAAGCTATTTGAACTATTAATATTTTTCGGGGCAATCGATAAAGCGCCTCCAACACTGTCGGTAATTTGCACTGAAACATTAGGAGAATGGATATTTTTTAATAATCCACTCTGATTACTTGCAGATGCATCATTATTATCAGTTAACAAGGCAAGTAGAGTTTTATTGCTATCCTCTGAACTACAGCGACTCACATCCACTGTAAATGAAGTATCTCCAGCAGTTTGACCTACCGCAGTAAAGCTACTACTTGGTATAGTTGGTAAATTAACATTAATTGCTGCACCATTATTAATTACACAGGTGGATTTTGTAATTTGAAAAGAACCATTCATCACGACTGGAACAGTGGTTGTCTTTGGATTAGAGTTTTTGACATCCTCCGCGACCTAAAGGACGGGGATTCCTACTGCTAGACGCTCATGTCCGAGCGCAAGAATATTCAGTGCGGAATTTATATCCCTATCATGGA
>C687J35021_10002022_pt1 | contig 14697 bp, 11 predicted proteins | sample RifCSPhighO2_12_FD_35021 | JGI IMG/M metagenome (IMG submission 35021)
AGCAATAGTATTAATGGGATTGAAATTACCGTCGAGCAGTCTGATATGCTTACGAATAATCTCTCTGGCATTAGCTAGATTAGCAGCGCTTGCCTCAGGATCAAAAATACTATAGGTTCCTAATCCTAGTGTAATTTTGTAATAGAGCTTTGCCGGCCTTGTAGAGTTCTTAGAGATGACAGATCTGTTAGAAATAAGAATCTGATCTGTATCTATATACTCAGGAGTTAATACTGGATCGCCGGCTGGTTGTACAACTGGAATTATCTCCGATCCAAAATTATCAACGATGTTCTCTGGTATGTCTGCAGCGTAGTCTATCTTGGCTAAGTGAGTACGTGGGGTGGCTACGGGCGCTTGGATATACGCCAAATTGGCAGCTCCTGGAGGTACTAGCGGCGCATATCTAAAACGTAGCATCTTCGGTTAGCTCCAGGCTGGCTGTTCAGCTACTTCGGAGAACTGAGATGTGACAAGCGGCTGTCCCAATCTATCGAGCGAGCGCAGCCGATATCTATAACGGTACGAATGTTTCTTATTAACTCTGTCGTCTGTGAATGTGGTAGAAATCTTACTGATATGCAGCCAGTCCGGCTCATAGATTAAAACGCCGTCCCGGTACTTCTCTATTTGGATTTGATCGACTAGAAGGTCATTGCTTAGCGTAACGTTAACGTCTAAAGTAATTTCTTCTATAACATCTATTCTTTTGTAGGCTACGGTAGCAGTAATAGTCTTATTTCCTGAAGAAGTATAGATATGGGTGTATTCTCTGTCCATTGACCAACCCAGAGAAAACCGTTCTATAGTGCTATCTCCCCAATCTATCTGAAGATAGCCAGCAGCTTCTAGAGGGGTATATACATAACGTATGGTGACTTCGCTAGATGACGTTTCACTAGAAGCTTTGGACCATGTGACGGTAATTTCGTCTTCTCCTGCAGCTGCTGTAATAGTTGGAGTTATCGGCTGTACTGTAGTTACTAAAACAGCACCCGATTCTTGTTCTACTAGTGTAAGAGAAGGGATGGCCAGAGTAAACCTCGTTTACGCGTGGAAGAGAGTCGAGCGGTAGAATACCATGACTTCTGTGCCGCTTGTCGTGTCTAAAGCGCCGGAGAATAGTATTTCATAGATTGCCGGACCCGCGACGCCTCCACCAACAATAGTAGGTCCTGCCGGAGATACTCTTACGTCTGTAATGTTAGACGTATTGAATGATGCATGTGAACTATTAGACAGAATGGCACCAATCTCAGCAGCTGTTGCTCCTGCTGTGCCTCCGTTAATATTGCCAGGTGTAGTAAATATTACAGTACTGCCGGAAATCGTTCCTACGGCGACAGAGATGCCGAGTATACCAAGAATGAAGTTTGCGATCCCTGAGAGAGGAAGTAAAAGATCGAACAGAGAGATTCGAGGCGGATTAAGAGCTGACGGATTTACTCGCGACGTCGGCCAGCTTTCTAGCAGCTCAACAAGCCGTGTAATAGGCTCAGGATAATCTGTATATGTTCGTGGGCCTATATTAATAGTTTCGCCGGACTGCCACTCATGGCGTAACATAGACGTATCGAGCTTCCACAATATCCACTGGAGGAAGTCTAGTTTATTCCATTCGAGACCACCGTCAGTACCAGGAGTTGGATTGGTCCAAGGACCAAATGGTTGTGTAGACGGAGAGTCTGGCCTCCATGGGGCTGTTGGAGGTGGGTACGGATCAGTAGGGCCTACTGGATCTCCATCAGGACCTCCGCCTCCTGGTCCTGGTCCGGGCGGTGGTGGACCTCCTGGACCTGGCCATGGAGGAGCACCTGCAGGCACAGGAGGAACAGGCGGTGTCCAAGCTATACCTGTCGGATTAACCCAGTGCGTTTCTAAGATACCGGTGTTTTGAACTATAAAGCCACTAGGATCGATAGAGTCGTAGTTGCAAATATCGCCTTCTTCAGCACAAGCTCCTGTACCGCCTAGTCTTACGATGCGCTCATTGATGGTATCATCACCAATTTCCCATCCGACTGTGGGGTGTGGACCCACATATCCCTGAAGAGCTGCAATTTCTATCTTGGGTTCGTTGTTCTGGCTAAGGGCTGTTTGTATGTGTACGCCTTCCTGTCCTGATCTCTCTTGAGCTAGAGTAGGAACGTACACTTTATCAGGAAATTGAGACGTATAGGTAGTTTTTGGTTTAGACATTGTTTAAAGCTCCACGATGTCCAAAACCTTCAGGTCATTCTGAGTGCCTGTTCCGCTTTGGAATTCTAGAGGCTTGATACCTCTATATTTTAACAGAGCGCCGGTCTTGGGAGACACTCCATTGTATCTTCGGTAGTCTTTCAGAGTGAATTTAGTAGTTTCGGTAGGATCAAGGCTATACCAGTGTCCTTTAGCTGCGTCTGATAAATGAGGTAGCGCGCCGAGACTGGGCTCTGGTCCGAGAGGCTCCCACTGACTATCGTCTAGCAGTGTAGAGTTCCAAACAATACGAGTTTGGGTATTAATTCTCTTAGCCCAGTTCTCTAGCTTAGTGCCTATAGCATGGCCGTCGGAATTAAGTAAGCTCTGTTGAAAGTCTACGTCGTGCAGTTCTCTTACTCGAAGCGCGCACTTCTCAAAGACGATAGCGTCTTCTGTAATAGAAACAAACGATCTAGTCGGTATTAGGTCTTCGGCTGGAATACTCGGATCAGTGAGTATTTCAACTAGGAACAAAGGATTGTTATCGTCATCTACGACATTTTCTATACGAGACTCTAGGTCTGTTAGTGTTATATCGGTTAGGGGGATTCTATGAATATAGATAAACTTAACCGCTATATCTTTACCTGAGAGATTTCTGTCAGTAATAAGAAGTCTATTGGTCTTTCTCTCATAGCTCCAGGACTCTCTTAATACCCTATCTCCGTTCATCGTAAAGACTTCTATTGAAGACTCATCGTCTGGAGTTTGTATCAATGTGACAGAAAGAGTCGCCGGCTCGATCGTGTGACATTCGTTCGCAACAAATCGAGGAGATAAGAGATCTAGATAAACACCAGTGATACGGACGGCGCCGCTTATCGCTCTGGTCGTAGTCAGATTGAGATCTAAAGGCGACCGAATAGTAATCGCCGGCGTTACTTTTATACCTAGCTCTCTAGCCGTTCCGTAGGTAAGACCTCTTACTGTCGTATCGGCAGGGTGTAATCTAACGTCAAATAAGCGCTGCTTATACGGCAGATTCTTCTCGCCTGGTAATCTGGTAAGGTGAAGAACGACCCCGAACTCGTCAAAGGTATTATGAACAAGATGCTGCTTACTCGTCAGATTAGGAAGAGTAATATCTTTGGTTAGTGATGCGGTTGTATTACCAGCTAAGTCTAGGCCTTTAATGGTGATTTTGTTAATGCCAGGTACAAGTCTGATTTCTGCTCGCCACGTTGTAGCAGTAGGCTGTATAACGGAGCCTTCAACGCCGCTTAGTTGAATCGTCGCAATAGACGTTGAATTAGAGCCTGTCAATATATGAACTCTTTGGTTCACTATTGAGGGACTAAAATCGATAGTAATTGCGCTGGTTAGTGCCATTAGTCTAAGAACTCATCCAAATCTAGATTTGCTGGGGTGTATCCAAATACCGGTAATGTAGATGTAGCTCCTCCAGCTACTATTGTTATTGTATCTATTTGACCTATTGCGCCAGTAGTAGAAAGGGTCGGCGGGCTATAATTTGTATCGATCTGTCCTAGATGATTCGTAATGGGATCCTCGTTCTCAATAGAACCAGATGCAGCAACCGCCGATGTTCTAAACGAATAAGCTGGGTTAGAGAACTGATCTAATACGACAGCATCAAGTCGATAAACCATTCGTGAGTCTGGAATTACTACTAGCTGTAGCTCGTCGTTAATAGTTCGTAGTCCGTCTCGAGAGATAAACTCTATGGAGTCTGGCGCTGGATCTGGTGTACCGTCTTCTACGGTTAGGTCGCTAATATCATAGAATGCTGGAGGATTCTCGAGATGGAACTGATGTCGTTGTTCGAGCTTGGTAAAGTTGCTCGTTTTCGCATAAGGAAGATACTTTCTTCCTACATTCACACCAACCGCGCCTGTAATCTGAACAACTCCGGTATATGCAATGCTATCGCCAGTCACAATCTCGCCAATACCTAGGCCGTAGTCTTCTATGTTCGAGAACTCTTCAACACAGATAAATCCACCAGGAACAGCGGCTCGGATAGGATTTGTATCTAGGGCATTGATTTCTAGAGGGAACTCGCCTGAAGGCTCCGCTAACCAATAGCCTTGTAGACTAGTTTCGTATTCAATAGTGATATTTGGATCCAGAGGCTCGAAGTCAGATGGCGTATAGCCTTGTCCGGCCGCTACTGCATCGACACAAATCTCACCTTCGACACTACCAATCTTTATCTCAGCTCTGACAGCGCCGGCTGGAATAGCCTCATAGACGCCAGTAGCGTCACACTGTGTGCTATCAGTCGTTCCAAACGTAATAGAAGATCTCGTCCATCCGGTAGAAGGCACTAGTGTAGTGACAAAGCTACGAACATCTAGATGCGGCTCGCCGGTAGCTGTAATCAAGCCGTCTTCGTCATAGTAGAACCCCGTAGAATCAATAAAGCTAACAGAGAATCTACCAGTACCATCGCCCATTGAATAGATAGAGAATGTCCAAGGCTGGTTCGGATCAAACGTATCTATTGTTTGGATAAGCTGGCCCGTTCCGTCTATGCATCGATACTTCGTTCCGTAGAACGGATTAACGGTATGCTCGGTAACAGTCAGGTCGTCCGTTGACCACCACTCTAGAGGATGACTATAAGTAGGAACTCTAAAGGCTTCTCCAGTCGCTGTAATCTCAAATGCGGGATTTTGGACGTAGTTTCTGCGAGTATTAAACTCTAGCTCAGCACTAATTGGGTCTAATATAAATTCTGTTTGGAAGCCTCGATCGTCAGTATATTTATATAAATCATCGGTGATAACGGTCGGAGCGCCGCCCACAGGAGGATCGGGAAGGAATCCAGAGTGTGCAGGCAGGCTAGCTTCATCGACCGTATCACCGGCTAGGGTATCACCAGTAGGCTTGATGATAAACCTAGGCTTTGTTAGTTGATAATCGATCCGCGCCGCTTCCTTTATTCGGAAGGTTTCGTTAACTGTATGAGTTTGATAGACGTTTCCAGTTGGCTCTGAGCCAGCTCCAGTGCCTTCCCAGATCAGTGTTCTATACTCTACGGATATCTGGTTACTAGGTCCAAAGGCAAAGCCGTGTAGCAAGAAGCCGTACTGAGTCTCGTCGTACTGAAGTACGTGGTGGAAGCTGGCAAAGCTCTCTTGGTCTGTAGCCATAAGGTGCAGCTCGTTACCAACGACTTCAAAGCTGTGAAACGGAACACCTTCTACTAAGACGGTGACTGATCCTGATTCTGGTACTGAAGCCAACTCGAAGATATACTTAGTAGCATCTCGAAGAGTAACAGTCTTCTTCTTGGCATAGAGATAGTATTGACGATCATTGAGATAAAAGTAGCCCGTATGGATTCGAGGAATCCACGGTGGCGCTTGCCGAGGAGTTGGATCGCTAGGATCCAATGGAGGATTGAAGACTGTTGGCATTGATTAGAACACTGCCGGAGCGTCAGCAAAGAACTTGAAATTTCCAGAGTTTCCGGCGCCATCTTTCCAATGAAGAACACGGCTTCGACCGGGATGGAAACGTCTCCAAATACTCGTCGGAATGGTATAGACAGTAGCGCCTACATTAATATAGAGCTGTTGTGGACCTTTATTCGCTGGATCTGTTTGTGCTCCAGAGACTGTAAGATCTGTAAGTGCAACATCAACTAATAGAGGATTTTTCGTACTGTCATAGTGATCACTAAAAGGAAGTAATCCTATATCTGGCGTAAATCCTATATGTCCGGCTGATATTGGCATATTATCTCTGTACCACGGCGAGTGTATTGTAGGATTCTCGGAGGAAAAGCTCCAGAGTTTGTTCGTCTATCATAGCATAATCATAGTGTAATTGCACCATGAACTCCTCGGTTGCAGTTGCTATGTAGATATGCTGCGGATCTTCAAATCTAAATTCTATCGAATGATAGTCAGTATCGGTGTCTATCGGAAGAGTTAACGTATAAACAGACTCTAAATAGGATGGATAGGGGTATGATACTCTAGGAGAACATACAGAAAGAACAGTTTCATTGTCTCCGTTGAGTCCTGGCATTTCATGAATTATCCAGGCCCAATGGCCGAATTTAATGCCGCACATATAGTCGAGACTGGCAACACCTTCTTCATATTTAGGTCCGGTATCAGTACCGGTAAAGAAAGATATATCGGCACTTAGGTACTTATCTTGTGGTTCTAATCCGGTCAATACGACTTTATTAGTTGTGGCGTTCACGCCCCATTCAGCAAGCCATCTATTTCCATGATAGTCTACGAGGGTGGAGAGGCCGCCGCTTCTATTTGCAGTATTAGTCGTGCTAGTAGTTTTCTTTAGGCTCAGTCTAGTCGGGACTGCTTCATAGCTAAAGTCTCTGAGACTGTTCGTAATAAAGATATCTGAGGAAGCGTCTAGCTGGACTGGATACACTCGTTGAGAGAAGAACCAGTGCGGCTGGTCGAACAAGTTTGGTGTCCAGGCAGTCGCCGCTGTTCCTGATTGAGCTTGGATACCGTCAACAGATACTGCAATGTTAATAGGAAATGTACCAGAACGCTTCGTCTCGAGACGGACTTCGTATTTAGCGACAGACTTGGTGGGAGTCACTGTGTGGGTTAGTCGTTTCCATTTATTGCTGGTATGAGCTGAGAAGGCCGCTCGAAATGTACCAGTGGTATTATCGTGGTATGTTACTGCTACGATAAGACCGTGGCTATCCGAAGGAATAGTTCCGGCGGTCCATTGTGCTATTTTATACCAGCAGGAGAACGTTCGGCTATCACCAACACCCCATTCGTCTCGCTGGGAGATCGTTTGGTAAATTCTAGACGTTTCGCCTGCTTCTGGAGTAAGCTGTGCTGATCTTGTACCAAAGAGCCCCGTTCCGACGTTAACGGTACCGGAGTGTTCCCAATAATCCCCTACTTTATCTGGCCTAGATCTAAGAGCAAAATTGCTGTTCTTGAGTATATTAGTATTATTAACAGTAGGATTTAAATCTAGATTAGCAGGCAGAGAGGCTCGTCGTATAATATCAGGCTCATCAAGCTTGGCTGTCTGTAGATAGAGATTTCTAAACGCGCGGCTTTGCTGTTCTCGTATATCAGCGAGAGTTTCTCCGGCTAGACTGTTTACTATACTAGCCCAATTAGAAGTTCTCAGACGGCGGCCGGCATGCCACTGTGGAAGACGGTTATTTATACGTTGAGTTTCTTCGGCAAAGAAGCCAACTCTTGGATCGACTAGTGCCATTTTTGCTATTCTATAGTACTCTTATAGGCTCGTCCATAAGAGGATCTGGAGTCAGTAATTCGTCAGAAGCCGGCTGAAAGTTAGCTATAATTTGCGGCCGACGGGAGAAGGAGAAGCACCGAACTTCCAGATCGAGGATTCCTTCATGAACATCCATAATACGTTGAATCATTTCGTTTACTATGAATGGCTGTCCCACTCTCAGTACGTTAAGATATCCAAGAATAGCTTGCACCGCAGTAGTTCGGATGCCAGGCTTGTCGCCTTCGGGCACCTGTTGAGTAAAAGTTAGCAAAACAACAATTTCTACGGGGATGAATCTCGGCCCCCTCACATCTATTTTTGTGCCGGCGCCTCTTACTAATTCGAGATTGGCAGCAGCCTGGAATATGAGGTCAGGACTGGCAGCATTTGCAACTGGTATAGCAGTAATTCGGACGGTACCTGGTCCGTTCGCAAAGGGCTCGATTCGAGTCTCAGCCACACCTGGAATAATATTGACTGCTTCTAACAGAGACGCAGTATTTGCTGTTACGCCGGTAAGCAAGGCATCAGAGATCCTTGCTCTAAACTGATCATCAGTCTCTACGGCAGAGGCATTGGAAATAGCAGCGAGGTTGGTTACTAGGACACCGCTCACCCCAAGATTGTGTGTGGTCAAGGCTGACTTGCCTACCCTTTGGCTGGTCCCTACCCCATTTGAAGCTACCGAAACGAATACTTCTGAAACGACATCGTTAAAGGGAGTATTGGCGAGTACCCTAAAGACCGGACTGTCAGAATCAGTTGTGATAGTACTGCTTCCAGGAATCTGCTTGCTCGGAAGCTTAGAAGCGAGCGTGCCGCTATTTACATAAAACTTTACGTTTCTAGAGTCTTTCGATGCCGTCGCGGCCGATTCGTTTCGTCGTGTGAGCCCATAGAAGGCTCCCCACAAATCCAAAAGCGCGCCCTGAGAATTTGATAGATAGGCAAGCCTCGTATTAAGATCTGTCGATCGATAGACGTCAGCAAGCTCTCTTGCAACTGACTGCGTTAGAACATATCCAGTATCGCCAGGCGCAAGGTCTGTAAGAACTCCTTCAGCCTCAAGAGAATTAATAATCGCTCTATGTATCTGTTCCTGGTTTTTGAGTAATACACCCATTTATACGGTACTCCCATCGAGCTGTGAAACGGTTCCGGTTGTTAGATCATAGGTAGCGGTGATAGTGACTGGATCGCTCGTTCCAGAGAATCTAGGCTGATAAAATACGTAAACTCCGAGCACATGATAACTGAGAGGGACCACTTCTATATAGAGAGCGTTGGCTGGAAAAGTACCATCTCTCGTTAGAGACAGTGTAACTGCGCGTTTAACAGCAGCTCCGGTAGACGCAGTATTTTGTTTACCTATATACTGATCAAGACCGGCGCCAAGATCAGGCTCAGGCTCATAATCTAAAAGCCCGGTACGAAGACGAAAGTAGATATTCTGTTTGGCAGTTTCCGATTCATCGGCAGTCACAGATATGCTGCCGTTTGACATTACAAGATCGCCATCAGAGTCAGTTTTCCAGTCTGGCATTAAATTAGATCCCTCAGGTTCTTTAAGAGACTATATACTCCTTGTACTATTTTAATGTCTGGATCAAGCAAAGAAGGTATAAAAGTGGCATGCGGGAACACTGCCGTAGAAGGCTGGTCAGCTGCTGGATGGAATGCCATCTTATTGAAATCTACTAGCTGGAACGGAACAGCAAACGAGAGTGCGCCACCAGGCTGCATAACTGTCTTGTCTTTATGCATAATTGTTCCAACAGAAGCAGACTTTAAGCGTATTTCTTCGCTATCTACATACAGATAGTATGCCGTCGTATCTCCTATCTTGGCAGAGTTTCGGCGTCTGTCCGACATCTCCTGTAGACGGTCATCGACTGATTTCATCTTTCGTAGCTTATCTATACTATCTTGGGGCATCTTTTAGTGTCCTCGAATCCCAGTCTTTGGTTCTGTTCATAGATTCTCGTGCAATATCTTTTAATGCATTCTTGGATTCTGCATCCTGTGCAGGCATATAGACTGGCTCAGCTATACTTTCGTCAGGAACGACCTGCCCGAAAGCCGGCGTAGATACCTTCATGATATACTTTCTGGCATCCGCTGTCCATCCTTGGTTTATCGCCGTAGAAAGTCTCACACGTGTTACCACTCGTTGTATAAATCCTCCTACCGAATGCTCCAGAGCTAGTATGTCTTTGCCTATACGTAGAAGATTGGTCCAGTTTTTACCGTTCCAGCCGTCTTCAGTCATAGTATAGTCTATTGATAAAGCATACGCTGGTAACGCTAATACATTTACAACATAAACAAACCCACTATCAGAGAGGGGGTTGAAATGATCAAAAGGGCGTTTAGACGCTTCTAGTCGAGCATTACCTTCTCCTGTAAAAGCGAAGTTGCCTCCCGGTTGTGGGTCAAAGATAGGACACTGGACAGTCGCAAATACTAGTCCACCTACCTGATTAGGTCCGTATAAACTATCGTTGTGACGTTGTTTGTTATTCATTAGCTATCAGTAAAGAGTCTTTGATTTGCCTCAGGGGTTTCATAACCTCCAAAAAGACCTCCCCAAACAATATTCCACTTTCTCTTGAAAGCATACCAGGCGTCATCGGCCTTGTGGCCTAGTCTGTTAACTCCTTCATGGACGAAACCAGACCACGAGCGCTCATCTGCTTGTCCCCAACCTCTGATAGAAGCAACCCAAGGAGCGCCATATCTAGTCAGAGGAAAGATCTTGACTGGCGACGGTGTATTACCAAACTGCCCATTTCCTACCATAAGACCAACAAGATCTGTTTGATAGAGCTCATTGGAAATAAAATCAACGAGGCTCTTTCCGCCCAGCGCGGCACCAATACCAAGCGCAATTCCTAGCGGAGCACCCAGCGCCCCTGCAGTCAATCCGCCAGTTACTAAACCAACACCTGCTACAAGGCCTAGACCTTTGAGGGCGTCACTCCAGCCCTGTAATAATATCTGAGTGCAGTCTATCTGATTATTAGGTATTGCAACTAGATGAGGAACCACCGTAGTAATAAAACCGGTCTCGGCCGAGAAGTGGTGAGTGACTCTCTCGATCTCTATGGGTCCAAAAATCATATTGTAGGTATCAGTGATGGTCAAAACGTCCCACGGCTTAAGGTTTGGTCTACCTCGTAAGACCAAGTGGCCTCTATACATATAGCGCAGGCCTTCAGCTATTCGAGAGAATCCTACGAGGAATTTATTATTAACAAGTCCGTTCAGCCCAGACTCATTGGTAACATTCCAAAAGTCTAGGTCGGCGTTCGGTTCTCTAAAGTATCGAAGCTGCGTATCTCCTTTAAGAATGCCGTCATCGGCTTTGATAATCAGAGGAGAACCGGCGCCGCTACTTATAGCAACAGTATTCCACATGGCTCCTCGGGTGGCAGCCATTTGGTTATCAAGAATATCGTCGGCACTGGTAACTGAGTGATAACTCCTAAAGGGACGTAGGCGCGGACTCATAGGCCAGGTATCTTCGCCGGTCTCTTCTGTACCTAGATTGAGATTCAAAGCTAGTATATTCGATTCTATAAATCGTCTTATGGAAGCCATAGCGACTGGGATAGTCATTCTGTATGCAGTGAGGACCTTTTGTATAGCCTGAATTGCTGCACGGTCGTCTAGCGGCGCATCATTTGCAGTTAAAGGAGTTAGACCTATATCGTTTAGCGTCGTAGAGACTCTGTTAGCAAATGATAAGGTAGAAGCTGATGTCCATATACTGTTAAAGAGGTTACCTGGATCATTAATACGTGGCAATAATTGGGGGGCAAAGCCTATCGTTAGCTGGGTTGTAAGTTCTTGAGTAGGAGCTACACCAATATCTAGTATAGGACGAGCTGGTTCGAAATCGGCACGTGTACCTCGCTGTAGGATTTGACCCAGCAGCCTTAGAATAAAATCTTTTGCTTTTTCTGTGCCTCCCAATAGGCGATGTGCAGCTGTATAGTCTACTGCTAAATTCTTAGACTTTGACAATCGCTCTCTAAGTTTCTCTATAAAGTTTTTCTGTGGATCGAGATCGGCATACGACAGATTGAGTCCTGGTATACGTGCAGAACCAGTCCAAATGTTTTTTATCCTGGCTTCATTCTGATACGTTCCAGTAGTATCTGCTCGTTCTAGAAGAGCGGTCCATAACGGATGGACTTCAGCCCACAGTACTAGTCTGGCGGCTCTTGTGCTTGGAGCGGCGAGTCTCGGATCCTCTGCTACCTTATCTGGTGGATAATCAAGAGATTTGTAACCCCCGTCGTATTCTTCTGATACAAAGTATTCTTTACCAGCTACTGCAACAAAGTCATTAGTAGCCTGTTTTCTTCTAACATGAGATTCCGTCCAATCGTTATGAACATCTTGCATGGAATCGGTCCAGAAATAAGGCTGCTCCGGTCTACCAACAAATAATGTGGCTTCGGAATCATAAGGGACAACGGCGGCAACATAGCCAGGAGTATACGAGACTATATCTTGAACAACGTCCCAGCCTGTTTTCGTACCACCTGCAGTTTCCCACTTGTCTTGAAACAATATACGACTCAAGACTTCTCCCCAATACGTGCCATACTGTGCGGCCCAAACATTTCTGAGTTTGGGATCGGCATAGAAATTAGCAACGCTATCTCCAATAGAAGATAAGAATCCAGGAAGACCACTATGCACAAGACCGTTGTTCTTTTCTTGCTGTGATAGCGTTTGGTAAGTAAATGGCGTCCAGGTACCGAAATGCTGCACCGTTTCAGAGTTCATAACGGTTTCAATGACACCACGTGTCTTCTCTGTGTTCGGATTATTCACCATGGGAAAGAGCAGTTCTTGTAAATAGCCCTGTGCAACAAACGTTACGATATCTCCCATAGTTACTTCGGCAATCTTGCCCGTAAACACCGTTTCTAAGAATCTCGGATTACTCTGATAGCCCATTTCTATCTTGATTCGGGTACCTTCAGAAAGAGGGAAGCGCCTTTGCGGCGATTCACCTGTTCCTGGTTCACGGGGGCCTGCCGTTGCACTTGTTTGGCTTTCTAACGAACTGGCGTCTCCAGACTGTTGCTGATGCGAATGAGTTCGCTTTCTGTAGCGTGGATCTCCTCCGCCGCCGCGTGCTGTCGAAGTACCAAACTTATCTGACTCAAGATTTCCTTCTAAATTGGTTACTTTGACTTCAGCAAGGTCTGCCTGATATTTATGTCTCGTTACTGTAAGACTAATCACAGAGTTATAGCCATAAAGATCATCAATGGCTTTCCAGACGCCTTCTTTCGTGTCTTCTTCAATGAAGAACAACCTAAAGGTTGGAAAGCAGCGGCGCATCGTGAGTAGATTATCATCGGTGTTCTTGTTCGAAGCCTCAAAGATCGCTCGAAACGTCTCTTCGGTGTTTATTCCAATGTCTTCAATAGAGGTTTGATCAAAACTCGGACCGTAAAGTCCAGTAATAAGTGTTTCGGTATTTATACGAGAGCCTATAGGTACTACCTTCTTTTGTTTCTTTCGTTGTTCGCGTTCTTCTGTCGGAATATTACGATCAAATGGACCCAGATGTCTCTGAGCAAGCGGATCATTTATCGTTCGTGGCTTGCCGTCCTTATCGACCAAAAAACCATCGGCATTGCGTTTGGGTGTATGAGATTCACGCATCTTATCTATGAGTTCTCTAGACTTTTCTGTGCTCTTATCGATCAGAGCTCGTATCGAGGCTCCAAAGTAAGGAAAGTCTGGAAGAACGTCGTCGTCTAACGAGTATGCAAAGTCGTCTAAGGTAAGCCCGGACCTATCAGGAATCTGCGCAATCTGTCTGAATGTCGGGATGAAGAGACCGAGAACTGATTTAATTTCTTGTGGCAGTTGTCCAAGCTCTTGAACCTCTTTGATCTTATTAAACTCTAAATTAGGTGGAACCACTGTGGGGCCGCTTGTATTGGTAGTCTTGCCCCAATCTTCTATAGCCTTTAGCAGCGGCCGGAGCATTTGCTTATACGTCGGAAGGTGAAGATCTGGATAGAGCATAGAGGGCGCGGTTTTCGCATCTCTCATAAGATCTTTAATCGTTGTGGCGCCAAGACCTATCGTTCGGATATCCGTTCTTTCAGAAACGACTATATTTTTTTCAATGGCGTCAATAAGCGTAAAAAGCGCCTTAATGTCTGGCGTCTTATTGTAGCCATCCGCGCGCACTATTTTAATCTGGTTGTTTTCTTCGACCAGTCTTATTTCATCGGCAACATTACCAGACGATCTGAATAGATACTCAGCGATAAGATCTATTTCCAGACTTGTCGGAGCAATAGGAGAAAGCTTGACGTCCCTCGATACCACTCTGTGTATTCTGCCAAAAGCATTTGCAGATCGCTCGGACTCAGATCGATCTAGATTTTCTAGCTGTTCTACAGCACCATATCCCCACCGTGTTACTATTGCTTCTGCTACCGCTCTTGACTCTCCTATGTCTTTCATTAGACTATCAAGCTGCTCGTTTGTGAGACCGTCTACCTGGTCGGGTCTTAGAATATCTGCATTAAGTAATACTTGTGCGCGTGTCGAAGCCTGCGCTTCTTCTGGTCCTCTAGGATTATCAGAAAGGAATAGTGCCTGCTCAATAACAGACGGATGAAATATCTTTCCTTCCCACGGATCTGTGCTAGGTTCATGTCTATCTGTATTGAAGGTATAAACGGTATCGTTGGGAGATCGGTGCAAAAGTGTCTGCACAGGCCCTCTCCGCATTTCGGCCGCTTTGGCATATAAAAGAGCGTGTGCATTCTTCGCCGATATCGGAGGAGGATTACTATTCTCTACTATTTCTTTAGGAGACCTGCCGTTTACCCAGCGTTTGGCTTGGCTTACAAGATAAAACAGAACATCTTTGATCCGTTTCTTAGAAAACAGTGTCGGCCGTACTAATTGCTCTCTCTCTTGTATATCTATTCTATGCTCAACCAAACGCAGCACAACTTTAGTAGTATTCGGAGAGATTGTATCCGTCAGAATATTATCGACCTGGGCTGTAAAGATACCCATGAGATTTAGTATTGAATTACTAATGTGCACTTCTGGGCGGCGAGACTGTCTCAAAGGAAGCGTAGACATTCGTTGAGTTGCGATTTTCATCGCATGAATCTGCTGAACAAAAGCTTCGTTGGTCGTGTAGATCTCGACTTCGGCATACGCAGGCTTCCCGCCCATATACTG
>C687J35021_10002026_pt1 | contig 14674 bp, 19 predicted proteins | sample RifCSPhighO2_12_FD_35021 | JGI IMG/M metagenome (IMG submission 35021)
CCCTCGGGGATGCCAGCATCCCCCCGGAGGCCTCCGCCACGGCGATCGCCGCTGTCTGGATCGCCTTCATCTTCGGTACGGCCTTGGAGGACGGCCTGAAGGGCAAGTAGGACCTCCTGGCGTCGTTGCCCGGCAATCGTACTCCGGTAAACCTCTGCCAATAGCTCCTTCTTCCTACCCTCCGGCATCCTGGAGACAATTCCGGGAAGGTACTTGCGAAGTTCGTGTCGCCTTGCCCATGACCAGTCGCGAGTACCTCCCGGAATAGTATTCACCCTCCCCACCCCGGAGCGAGCCAGCTTATCGATCAGCCCAATATCCCGAGAGAACACGTGGATGGAAACGTGTAGCAGCCCATCCACCTCCTTAACGTAGATCCTCCCCTTGTCCCGAATGATCTCGGACACTACCGCTAGCTGGCGCTCATTCATCTCGACCCCATCGGTTTCGGATTCTCACATCGGCCTTCCAGGGTACTGAGGGATAGTACTTCTCCCCCCACCGTACCATCACCTTCTCGACCTCCGTCGCCACCAGGTCAGCCTCGCTTTCCCGGGCCTCTAGTAGTACGGAGTCATGCACCTCCAACATGGTCAAGTATCCCAGCTTGGTTAGCTGTACCCACGAGAGCATCGTAAGTTCGTGGGCCCCTCCCTGGATAGGTGCATTGAGTGCAATCTTCCGAGCTTCCTTCCGGTTCTCCTCAAGGATAAGGGGGACCCTCCGCCGTCGGCCAAGGATGGTCTCCACGTAGCCCCTCTGCCTCAGTAGGTCAAACTGCTGGTCGATGTAGCCACCTGGTCCGTAGAACCCCGGCATCAGTCCCACCAGCTTTTCGTACATCACCTGGGCCCGGTCGTAGGGTACGGCATAGTCACTGGCAAAGTTATAGGCTGTCCCTCCGTACAATGTGCAGAACACTAGTCGCTTGGTCTCCGACCTATTCTCCTTCGTCCACCCCTCTCCGAACATCCCCTCGGTTACGAAGGAGTGGATATCCCTTCCGGATCTAAAGGCGTGGAGTAGGAAGGGTTCCTGGGATAGGTGGGCTGCGACTCGCAACTCAGCCTGAGCGTAGTCTGCCACGATAAGCTTGTGTCCCAGGGCGGGAACAAACGCCCCTCGTATGAGGTTTCCGAGAGACGAGAAAGGATCGTTCTCATCCCCTTCTCGTGGAATGGTTTGGAGAGCTGGATCTCGAGCAGATAGTCGTCCGGTCTCTGTCCCGTGGATGAGGAAACCGGTGTGTACACGGTCCTGCTCATCAAGAATCGGAAGAAGGTTATTGACATACGCAGTGAGAAGCTTATTCTTCTTGCGATAGTAGATAAGTTCCTGAAGAAACGCACCTTGTTCCTCCGTTAGGGTTGGGAGTTTCTCAAGTATACGCAGGGTATTGGCTGCTGTGGTTCGTGGATGCTTCCTTCCCTCCTTGGGGTCCATCGCTGTGGGCAGCCCGAGCAGGTCAAACATCAGTACGGCTAGCTGGTCGGGCGAATTGGTGTTCAGCCCATCCTCGTCAATGTTCTCAATCACCCGATGGAACTTGGCCGGGGCCCGCTTCGGCTCCTCTCCGTTGAACCAGGGAGGCACCTGCCCACCCCACCTACCTAGGGCCTCGTCCGCAATGAACTCCATCTCCTCGGTATGCTCCCAACACTCCTGAGATAGCCTCTCCTCTACCTTCTTGAGCCACTCCCGGTCCATCCGAATGCCCCGTTGCTCCATCTTGTGCACGGCCCAGTTGGCCTGCATGAGGAACTCATAGAGGCCCCACAACCCCTGCGCCCTTACTTCCCCTTCTAGAGGGTCGACGAGCATTCGGTTGTAGCACACGTCCTTGCCACCATACTCATGAAGCAAGGGGGGCGGAACCTTGGACCACAAGTCCTCCTGCGACCTGAGATAGGGTCCTACCAGACCAGCCTCGTAGTCAGGTGCATCGAAGTAGTACCCTGCAAGAAACTTCAGGCCATGCTCCCCCGTTGTCTCCTTAAGGACGTAGTGCATGAGCATCGTATCAATCGTGGGCCTCTGCTCGAATGCCCAGTCCACGCCCCACTGCCCCGCTAGGAAGTTCATGTCAAACTTGACGTTATGACCTCCATTCGGCCCCTTCCACCCCAGCAGTAGGCTCCGCACCCCTTCCCGAATCTCAGGGAGGTGCAGGAACTCCTTAGGAACCACCACCGCACTCAGATTGTCAGTAGCTAGCTGCATACAGAGGATCGGATCTCGGTACCACACCCTCTGCTCGGTCTCCAGATCCCAGATAAGTATACGCCCATCGTTAAGCTTCTCTAGCTCTCTAAGGGCGTCGTAAACCTCCACCACACTCTGACATACGAATACTAGGGGTTCGATCGGCTGCTGGTGGGGGATCTGAACGGCCTTACGGAGGGTCTGATAGACCGTATAGGCCTCCTTGGGGTTGCGGAGAACGTAGGCAGGGTGGTAGGTCGAGATGCGGTTCCCGTACCATACCCCTTGCTCTTCTACTCGGAGGGAGTGCTCTGCTGTCCGACCTAGGGCCACCAGTGGTACGGACTCTCCCAGTTGCTCCAGCTCCTCAAAGAGCCTAGGTGCACAGCACTTCTGCTCCAGCTGGGTGGGGGTTCGGTTCTTCGGAGGCCTGCACAGCACCACGTTGGTACGCCAGACCCCCTCCCACTCCTGCCCAACCTGCTTCAGCATGGCCTGGAGCAACTGGCCAGACTTCCCAACGAAGGGCTCCCCCACTCGGACCTCATCCGCACCCGGAGCCTCTCCCACCACTACAAGCTGGGGCTGTGCAGGGCCCGCAGGTGGAACAAATGCCTCAGCCCTCAGGGTGCAGTTCTGACAGTCCGCCCCCGGACTCTTCGGTAGTATTAGCCCATCCATCTAGTGTCTCCAGGTTCTGCTGCAGGGTTCCCCACGCAACCACCCCGAGTCTGTGGTCCAGTCCGATGTGCCCCTCTCTCTTCTTTAATCCCTCTCCCTGCTGAGCGCAGGCGGCAGCAGCACCTGTATCGAGGCCCCGAACCTTCCCACGGAGCTCGACCACCTCTCGCTCAGGGTTCTCCCACAGACCCATCGCATGAAAAGGTACCCGCCACCTCCAGCCGTGCTTGTCTAGGTACTTGAGCACATCGGAGCGGGTGTACCCAAACTTCAGAGGGGCCCGGTTGAGGCCAAGGCAGACCGGATCCAAGAGTAGTAGCCTAACTGCACAAATCAGATACCGGGTGTAGTCCTCACCCTGAGGGATCAATAGCCTTCGACAGGGTTCGACTAGATGCTGGGCCTCCTTGGTGGAGTCGTAGGTCTCCTCCCCCCTGTAGGGCACGTCGGGAAGGCATACCTCGTCCGCCCCTACGTAGTTAGCCAGGTCCACCACCTCCCGGAAGTCCAGGGCCTCCCCAAGCTCGGGCTCCATAACTCCGTTGTCGACGATGAGGAACTTCCCGAGGCTATGCTGGCGGCGGAACCACTCTCGATACACCGGGTCCTGCTCCAATCGGGGAGCCAGGGCCATGTGGTACCCATAGTGCTCGACCTGCTGCAAGTTCTCAGTCGGTACTATATGGGCTATCTTCACGATGTATGACCTCCCACCATCCCAGACAGATTACGCAGCGCATAACGGACCACGTCTTCCACAGCCTCGTACCGTCCGCCCGGAAGCCGATACCCTCCAGTAGTGTGAGCTGTAGGGAGGTGCCACACACTCTGCAATGGTCTATCCAATAACTCATCGGATCAACTCCAGGAACTCCGCTCGGGGGCGGTCTGAGGTGAGGAAGATTCCTCGCATCTCGGACGTAAGCATGCTTGCCCCATTAGCTCGTATGCCTCGGGCAACCATGCACGTGTGCGTTGCTTGGACTACCACTCCAACGGCCTTGGCCTCAAGTCCCTTCTTGAGGTAGTCTGCTATGTTGGCCGTCATTCGCTCCTGAGTCTGAGGCCTCCGTGAGAAGTACTCTACCACCCTGGGTATCTTCGAGAGCCCGACCATCCGTGTGTGCGGAAGGTATCCCACATGGACCTCTCCGAAGAACGGCAGTAGGTGGTGACAGCAGATACTAGAGAACTGGATCCCCTTGACTACGATGAGCTGCTGTGCATACGCCTCGAACGTCGTCAGCCTAGGTGGCTTACCCATAGTGTAGAACTCTGCCCAGTACTTGACCACCCTCTCTGCTGTTCGTTTGGAGGAGTCGTCCCAGGTGTCCTCCCCGAACATCCCGGATAGGATCTCCTGTAAGTCCAGTTCGTAAGTCATCCCCACACCTTCGATCGTCCTATCGCCTTAAGGTTCTCCGTAATGAAAAGGTGAAGGTAGTGGGATGCGGCGCTATGGAGCACCAGCCAGACATAGGCTCGACCCCTCTTAGTGCGTAGGAGTCGCTCCGGATCCTCCTTCCCCTCCCTCCGATCGAAGACCATCTCGAAGGACCCATGCTTGCAGATGTGGCAGGTTCGGGCTAGTGGCTCCTTGTCCTGCTCAGGATGCGGGTCAACCCGCCCGATACTCACCTCCACACGGAGGTAGTTGATCAGTTTCTTCTGCTTAGTCATTACGGTACTCCGATCCGATACTGAATGCGATCGCCGTAGAACCAATCGGGGTGGTCGTTGAGGACGATGAGAGTCAGAGCGATCATCTCAGGCTTGGGAGGGCAGCCTTCGGGCATGAGGACTACCGACACCCTACCGTGGTGGAAGGTAGAGTCCGGGTTGGGGACACTGATCTCGTTGCACCGGGTCTGTAGATCCTCGGCTATGGAGGGGGTGAAGTGCTCGTCCACCACGAACTTCAACTCGTTGGCATACCTGAGCAGGGAGTCGGGCACCTGGTACTGGAGTCGATGCTTGGGCGAGATCGTAACCCAGTCTGGGACTCGCTTACCCTTGAGCTCATGGAGCCCGGAGGTCTCCAACTGGAACACCCGGTAGAGTGGGGCAGGTCGCCGTTCCTTGAACTCCTGGTCCAGCTCGTCGATGCCCTCTATCAGCCCATCTAGGTCATACAGGGTAGGCTCCCCACCCGTAATCACTACCCAAGGATGTCGGACCTCTTGCCAGATCTCGTAGAGGCTCATACGAGAGCCGCCCTTGAACCACGTGTACTTCGTATCGCACCACTCGCAACCGACAGGACACCCCTGGAGGCGGATAAACGTAGCCACCCTACCGACCTGTCGTCCCTCCCCCTGGATGCTGGAGAATATCTCGTTGACCTGATAGTCTTGTCTCACCCCTAGGTTCCTCCTCCGTGAGGGCTAGGGCCAGAGGCGGGCTGCTCAGTGGCCTTGCGGATCAAACGGATGTACACTTCCATGTCGGCCCAATGCTCGGCCTTGGTGGGATCGTTGGCAGCACGGACCAGCTTCCTCACCATACTGGCTACGGGTGACAAGAACCCAGCCTCCCGAATCTTGTTGAGGGGTAGGATCCGGAGAATGGCAGACGAGATCCTCCACGCATCGTAGCCATATTCCTGGCCACGAGTCTGCTCTAGCTGGTCTACGGTGTCCATGTTGCTCTGCTCTTCGGAGTCTCCCACACTGTTACCTCTGTCAGGTGGGGTGAGGGGCCCAGCTTCATTCCGATCTCGTACCCAAACCACTCAGCTAGGCTCTCAGCCGTTGAGTCCAAGGTCTCGGCAAAGACCACATCTCGAGTTCGGGCTACCACCGACACTTTCCAGCCGGGCTCCCCAAGCTCATCGGCTTGGGTGGCTATGAACTTGTGGTCGAACCGCTCGAGGATGGGCTTGACCACCAGGTCTAGATCGGCGAAGTCCATCACCCAGTTATGCCGGGCCTTAACTCGGGACCCGGAGTGGAGGTCAGCCGCCACGGTCACGTCTACCCGGTAATTGTGACCATGCATTCTCCCACACTTTGGGTGCCCCACCAGCATGTGGGCGGCTGAGAACCAGTACGTCTTAGTTATCGAGTGGGTATGTTTCGCCAAGAGCCACCTCCATAGCCCATCGTCTCTTCTTGCAGGCTGGACACTCCCCACACGGCTTCCCTTGGTGGCTTGGGGCATAGCAGGTCCACGTCAACTCCAGTGGAACCTGGTGGTCTAGGGCCCAGCGCACTACCTGGTCCTTCGTCCACCCACTCCACGGACACACCAGCCTCACACGGCCCCCGGTCCCCATCTGGATGCAGGCTCCGAAGGCCCCTAGGAACTCCGGGGTCGAGTCCGGGTACTCGTAACCCCACCCTGGCTGGGAGTAGCCCCCGAACACTAGCCACTTGATCCCCTCCCTCTCCGCCAGCGCCACCCCCACGGTGAGCAGCGCAGCATTCCTGAAGGGGATCAGGTAGTTCGGTCCTGCTGGCTGGTATAGGTGGTCGGAGAGGTTCTCCATATCGTAGTAGAGCCTGTAGTGCCCCATGATTGCCTCTACGGCCTCCTTCTCCTGGTGGACCTGCTTTTGCCCATGCCATACGAAAATCGACACGGGCCTCCAGCCTCTCGCTATGGCCCACGCCAAGGCGGCTGTGCTATCGATGCCCCCCGACGTTAGAACTACTGCTCGAGGATGGTTCCGTTCACCTTCAGGGTCCATCTAGAACCTCACTTCTAGGGTACCCGGGGCTAGTCGCTCGGGTACGTCGAGACCTGCCTTGCGAGCTTGGGTAAGCACGACAGCGTAAACCATATGACCTCCTCGGGCTAGGGGACCAGAGACGTAGTCCAGTTCCTTTAGCTGGACCCGAAGTGCATCACGGCCAAGGGGCCTGTCCCTACGGGTGCGGGACCACCATTCGTAGGCGGATGATAGCTGGAAGAAAAAGGTAACACTGCCAGCATCGTAACTCCACGTGAACCGTTGCTCTGAACGGGCTGCAGCATTGACCAGATCTTCGACCATGTAATCCGCAGCGACAGGAGCCCGGCCAGTCTCGGTTGAGAAAACAGCACTGAGGGTCTCAGACAGGATCTTGGCATCTGGGAGAGCAACGCCCGTATAGGCGGCAAAGAGTCTCTGTCCAAGTCGAGCAACAACCAGGTTCGACCGGACCCTATCCGGAAGCCGTGATGGAAAAGCCCCCAGTACATCAGCACGCGCCTGTTGAACAAGTGCCTCAAGCTCAGCACCCAGTAAGAGTCGTAGTAGGTACTGGTAGTACCCTGAGGCAAATCCAAGGAGGGGAGTGCTCTCAAGTTGCTGTCGAACATTGAACGCCTCCGTTCCCTCTGCTATGGCTGCAGGGTGCATGACTACGGCAAGTATTCTTTCCTTAGCAGCTGGATCTGCAATGAGATCTTCGCCATCGACACTGAAGGGTGCGCTAAGGGGATAGTCAACAGTTGTCTGATCAGCGCGGCCTCGGGGGTCGTGACCCGTATCGTATGAGAGGAGGACATATCGTAGGAACTTATCCGCAGCCCCAAATCGAAACTCACTGAAAGCGACCGGCACCGCGTTAGAGGATCCGAGGAGGGATAGGACGACAAACCTAGTTGTATTTGCATCGTAGCTCCTAGGGTCACGTTGACCGAGGAGGGGTAACATCACCCTCTGGATCGTAGTAGTCTTACCGGACCCCTTAGTACCGTATACATTAAGAATTGGGAATCGAAGGCCCTGCTCCTCAAGCCAGGGTTTAAGTGGAGCTGCACAGTACCAGCCAATGATCGGCCAGATTGTCTCAGGTTCGTTAAGCGTAGGTAGTAGTGACCCGATGAGTGCAGGACTAGGTTCAAGGGCATCCGGCCCCAATGCCAGGGGTGCTGCGAGGTGTAGTATAGGATGTTCACGATGTGTTTCGAGATATACGAGAGGAGCATTCGAGCCGAGCCAATAGTCCTCCGCGGAGAGTGTACCTTCCGTACCAACAAATAGATAACGCTCCCCGAGTCGGTGAAGACCAAGCGTCCCCGTGGCAGCCCGCCGAGGAAAGCCCTTATCCTTAAGCTTCTGGATGAGGTACGGAAGTAGTCCCCGAACATCGTCATCTCTCCCTAGCCACTGCCACCCCATGTAGGGGGTCTCTCGATCCAGCATCCTTACGGACTGGAAGGCTTGGCGGGTGAAGGTGATAGTGGGCCACGTGCTACGTTCGGTTCGGACTGTACCAACGAGGGCATCAGGCGAACCGTAAGCACGCCCATCAAGGAGTAGCTCAGGCTCAAAGAGGAAGGTACTGAGCCTTCGGACGTTCTTACCTCGGTGTACGTAGTAACCGTCTCCCCGTTCCTCAAGACCAGAGCCCCCGGCACCAACGGAAGGAGAGACTCGAGCCCGTTCAATAGTTCTCTGAAGGTAGGAGGCTGAAGTTTTGGCATCTCGTACCTTATCCCCTACCGGCTGGTTCTGGAAGATCGTCTCAATAAGACTCTCTTGTGCACCAGCTTTAAGGAGTGCGGAAACCACCGCCCAATCCCGCTCTGACCTGGACGGGTATCCCCGGCGGTCACCAGTACGTACTTTGTGTCGTATCTTGTCGTCAAGGCCTGCAAGTACCTTGATATCATCCAGTGAGTATCGGATCTGAACACTGTGGTGCCGAAGCTCAGCTTCAACTCCAGAATTGTCCGAACCCGGGACTCGTAGGAGTCTGTCAACGTTCCAACAGGCCTTGTCGCCTTCGACATCATACAGTAGTAGCTGGTTCGCCTTCTCTATCGCTGCTTGGTCTGTAGCCCACTCAGTCAGTAGCCAGAAGTAGTGCCACCCGTGGCCTGACCAGATGACGAAGGACGGCGGAAAGGTTGCTCTGGCGAACTGGGCATCGTCCCTGTCAACCCATAACGCCTGGGTTCCCCACACGGCGTCCTTGCCACTTCGGGCCTCACGGCGTAGGGCAGGCCCATAGAAGCAATGCTCGCCTGGTCTAACAGGAACTCCGGACCCGGCCACATCGGCCACAGGTATCCAGATTCGATCGAGGGGCGGTTTCCCATAAGCAACCTCTACTAGCAGTCCTTCGTCCTCGGGGGCATTGGCGTAGAGAGCCTTGAAGAACACACGCCCTCCTAGGAGAAGAAAGATGCCCCCCTCAGACGGGGTAGAGGGGGGCTGGGGGCTCTGAGCCTACTCGAGGGCTTCGAAGGTGTCGCCCGTCACGCCCCGGAAGCCCCGAGCCTTGGGACGTGAGTCTCCTTCATACTCCTCGTAGACCACCTTGATCTCGCACTCCAGCCCGACAAGATCCTCGGACCGGATCTTGAGCTTGGTGTCATCCTTCGACATCAAGCCCAGCTTGACCAGGTTGGCCTTAGTCCTGTAGACCGCATCGGTTGCCAGCATCCAGTTGTCGTACAAGGACCGGCCCTCGAACGGCCCGCCCTCGATCTTGTACTGGACGTTGAGCATGGGATTGCCGTTGGACGAGGTCGTCGCCTCAACAGCAAAGATCCGTGCGGAGTGCCACCCTTCAGTGAGTTCTTTGACGTCACTGAAGTCCAACGAAAGCTCAGCCATTACACCACCTCTTCAGGTTCGTTAGTTGAGCAGTCGTGTGCCAGCCCCATCTCGGCACTCCATCGAGCTGCTGCTCTAGCTCGTTGATGGACCATAGATTAGGTCGCAGATCTTCGGGAAGGACGGGTCGATCATGTGAGGTCCAAGGACGCCGTACTGATCCTTAGCCATCGAGTCGAATCTCGGCGTGAACAAGGCCACTCGGGTGTTCGGATCCACGTCCTCCCCCTCCAGCCCAATCTGCATGCGCTGTCGCTGAGTAAGCCGTAGGGCCTGTAGGAGGTAGGCATGGATGTAGACAAACGCCGGAACCTCCTTCACCGACTTACCCCACAGCTGTGGGCGGTGCATCACCTGCCCGGTGACGTTGTCCCTCTCCTCCGAGGACTGGACGGTGACCACCACGTGCAGAGGTAGTTCGCCCAGCTTGCCCATGAGGAGGACGGTCTGGCGTAGCAGCTCTCCCCAGTCCTGGATCTGGGGCTGCTTGGTCTCCTGACCGATCCGCTTGTTGACGTTCCCGGTGATAGCATCCAGGGTCATGTGATGGTACTGCGTCAACGTGTCGAGGATGAGGGTCTGGAACACCTGCCCCGGAAAGTACTCCGCCATCAAGGATACCATATCCGTTGGGAGGACGCTGCCTTCCTGAGGCTTTGGATGGGGTTGACCGGCGGCTAGCCAGTTGTAGATCCTCTCGATGTCCTTGACGGACTCAATCTCGAGGACCTGATGCTGGCCCGGCACCGAGGCTAGGGTGACGGTATTGCCCCGCATGTCCAGGTGCAGGGCTGGAGCCATCCGAGGATCTAGGTTGGCGGTGTCAGCCAGCCTTGTCTTTCCCGACCCCGGATCCCCCTCCAGTAGGGCGATTACCTTCTCCTGCTTGAGTTCCTTCTTTCGCATGCGGCACCTCCTCCTCCTTTACGACCTTCGTAACGCGCAGGGCGAATGGCCACGGGGCGATCGTCGCAATGACCTGCCCCTCTTCATCGATGACGTGCCCCTCGGTACTGATCCGGACCTGGTAGGCCCCAGATTGCAGGTCGGACCCGAGGATCAGATTGAACTTACCTTCGTAGTTAGCCACCTTCGAATTCCTCCAGTAGTGCAATCTCCCACTTACTGCGGGGTCGGTAGTCGTCGTGGATCAGTTGGGAGTAGTCGCCTCCCATATGCCTCACTCGACAGGGTTCATTGAACGGACACCTCGGACACTTGATCTGTGAGGGTGCGGGATACATGGGCGTCTCTGGGTCTAGCATCTCGAGTACGGTCTGCCCAATGTGCTCCATACCCAGGGTGATCTCGGTCCGAGTCTTCTCCAGCTTGATGCGGTGGAAGTACTTTGACTCCTCCTCCGCAAGGGTCGTGAGGATCTCGGCATAGTCCAGCATGAAGTGTTGGAGCATGCGGTCGTAGTCAGCCTGGTTGATCTCTCCCGTTACGGAGTCGGTTGCCATAGCCCGGGCATCGTTGCGTAGGGCCTCCATGTAGAGGGAGGCGGTAGTGTTCTGGTCCTGGGCCTTGCTGAACTCCCCATTCTTTAGTCGTTTAGGGAAGTCCGGAACCTTCTTCCAGAGGAAGGTGTACAACACACCGGAGATCGGCTGCCCAACGGCATTCTCAGCCATCACCTGGTATAGGGTAGGCTGAGGGTCCCTATAGATGAAGTCGGTCTCCGTCATGGACCGGGTGGTCTTGAACTCCTTGAGCCACAAGGTCCCATCCGGCTTGTACCTCCAGATGCCATCGAATCTACCCTCGTAGTAGAACCCCAACTCCCTTCTCACGAGCTGCTCGATCTTCTCCGTGGATAGGACCTCCCAGTCCTTGTCATGCCGAGGTGCCCACGAGATGTAGTGTCCGACCATCCCCCGACCCAACACGACTGAGTCTAGGATCTTGGTCTTCAACTCCATGTCGGACACTAGCTTTAAGTGGTCCGAGAGGCTGAGGTCCTTCTCGATGAACCTCTCGTATGCCTCCAGCGGATCGAACCCCTCGTAGTACTGGCTGAGGGCATAGTGCACCGCCCTTCCCAGTAGGAAGTGGGGCACCGGTACTGCCCTCTCCAGATTCTGGCGGAGGTTCGAGGACCAGTCCCATCGCCATCGACAGGTCCTAAACGTACCAATGTCGGATACGTGAACCTCCGCCAGCCCCTCTAAGGGGTCGAGGCCGAGGCCTGGAGATCCCGAAGGAAGTTCCATATCAGCTCCTGTTCGGACCACTTGTGGCTGAGGGCCTTACGGACAAGGACATCGACCGTACCCTTGACTTCGAGGTGGACGATGTGCTTGCTCTCCGTAATGTCGATACGGTCCACCCGGTCATACGCCTGTTGCATCTTGATCGAGGACCACTCATGGTCCATGAAGAGGGCTGTTCGAGCCTGCTGGAGGTTAAGGGACTCACCCATCTTAGCAATCGTCCCAACCAGCACTTGCACAGCCCCCCGTTGCCAATCGTCCAAACGCTCTACCCGACCGCCAATAGCTATAGCGGCCCCTAGATCCTGGGCCAGGGTCTGGGCTACTGGTCGGAACTTGGTGAAGATGACGATGGGCTCGTTAGGGTTGTCAGCCACGTAGTCCTTAATCCAGTCCTGCTTAACGGACGGGGCACGTAAACCTAGTATGCGGGGGTCTGCGAGGAGCTGCTGTAACCTGACCAGTAGGGCCATAGCATTAGGTATGATGAGGTGCCAATCCCCACCTACGGTGAACTCAGGTGGTAGTTTGACTTGGAGATCCTGGGACCGAGCCACCTTAGAGTAGAGCTTGTATTGAGGGGAGTCAGGCTCCATAGTCAGGTGCACGACTTCCTCGATCTTCGGTGGTAGGTCTGGCGCAACGTCAGGGTCCCTCTTACCTCTCCTGATGGTGAACGGCTCCAGTAAGGCAGCAAACTCTCTCTCACGACCGGGTTTAACTCCGCCCCACTTCTTATGCCCCTGCCACCCGTTCTCAGAGAAGCACCATTCCTCCCGGAACTTCCAGTAGTTCTTAAATTCAGGGCGACCGGGGTACAGCCACTTAAGTATGGGCTGTGCATCGGAGGGGTCCTTCTCGATAAGGGTACCCGTCATGCCCATCCGATAGAGGCCGTCAAGGGCCATCAGCCATACGGTACGCTGGGACTTCCGACCCTTGTAACGGTGGCACTCATCCACGATGATTGCTTCCCAGATAAACTGACGCCATACCTGTGGGGCCTGATAGTACCGTCGTGCCCGTACCTCAGCCTTCCTGGGCAACGAGAGGGCTTCATGGTGGGCTAGTATCCACACGTCGTGTCGAGGATGGAAGTAGTGTCGGAGTTCCACCCCGGGCCGGCCCTCGGTTGGCCAGGAGCCAGCCTTCCCAGTCACCACCACCTCTACCCCAGGGTCCCACGCTCGGATGAAGTCTGCCCACTGTTCCTTTGCTGAGTTGTTGCAAAGGACCAAGACCGGACCTCGAGCCCCTGCCACCCGACGTCTGCGGACTACCTCGATGGCCTCGACGGTTTTGCCAATGCCACATTCGCTTGCGATCAGGGTGTTCCGCCCAAGGGCCTTCTGGACGTCCTTCTCCTGAAACGGGAACAACTCAGGCATTCAGATGCCCAGCCACATCCGGAAGGAGGCTTGGTGGCTCCGATCCAGCATCTCCTGGACCTTGAGGCGGACGGGCTTGCCGAAGATCTCCTCGAACTCATCCACGTGGATGAAGAACATTCCCGCCCCCTTCTCCTTAGCCACCCGCCAGTAGGTTCTATCTGCACGGGTGATGACGACGTCCGTGTAAGGGAAGTTGCGGTTGGCGGCCTCAGCCACCTCATCTACTGCCAGATCAGGTCTCACTTCAGTATCTCCTCTACGTAGGGACACTGGCGGAGGACCTCCGTCCTGGGCACCAGCATCCAGATTCTAGGGCGACCATCCGGATGGGAGAAGTCAGCAAACTCGTGCTCATCGTAGATGATGCCAGCAGCCTCAAACAGTCCGTTGTCAACTACACACACTAGCACTTCCTCCCCAGAAGGTAGGAACTGCTCGGGCTTGGGGATAATACGGGCTGCCCCAGCCGTCATCTCCACCAGCTGCCGAGCCTTCTGCTGGTTGTGGAGGGTCTCTAAGTAGTAACCCATCGTAAGCTCCTTCCTTTCATTTTAGCCACTCCGTGGAGAACCAGTAGCGCAGGTGTTTGTAGGCATCGTTGACGTGTTCAGACTTAGCCTTCTTAAGCAGGGCTCGGTGCTCGGGCAGTAGTAGGGCATGCGCCTTAACCGAGGGGGATTGCATTACGAGCGGAAGAGAGAAGAGTTCGCACAGCATCTGGAGGTTCCCGATGACCTGCACCGAGGGGAACCGAGATCGGATCTGTTCGCGGGCCTTTGAGGGATAGAGACTGAAGTCTTCACAAACGACAGTCTCCACCATGCCCTCAAACTGCGAGAACAAAACCATCAGGTCGCCGAGCCTCTCGTGCCAACCTACCTCCCGGAGGAGGACGGGTATGAACTCGGTTGGGTGGAGGCGGGCAACCGCAACCCCGGTAGTGAACCCGGGATCAAACGCTAGGACGAACCTTTGCGTTTCTGATGGAACAGCCAACAAGGGTACATCCGTAGGTGTCAACAATCACTCCTGCTTCTCGTACCGTAAAGAGGTACTCAAAGGGCACCGGTCCGTGGAACATGCAGTCGTGGGAGTACGAGCGGACCGGTGGTTGCTCGCCGTCCTTTAGGCCCGTGGTAATGTGGAGACCCTCTGCGTTAGCCACTCTTGCACCTCCTCAGTCGTCATGTCCCGGAAGGGCCGGGATAGGAACCCCACTCGTTGGAAGTGAGGAGTCACAAACTCTACTGCTGGATTCTGGGCCAGGATGATGATCTCAATCGGAGGCATCCAGTGCTCCCGAAGTGCATCCCGGTCCAGCCTTGAGGTCACCTGCTCTAGCCACTGGTCCCCATACAAGGAGGCTGTGGCCTCACCATCTCGGTGCAGACCTTGGAGGGTATGGAAGGTATAGATTCGGTCGTCGGAGGTTAGGGTCCGGGCATAGGACACCTGCTCCGCGCTATCCTGATCTACTACCACTACCGTTTCCATAGTCTCTTGTTGGGGAGGGCGGTCCCAAGAGGACCCGTTGCCCTGGGCTAACTTCACCAGACCCTCCCCTCGGAGGGCACCAGGACCTATTGGCTGGGGGGAGCAGCCACCTTATCCTGATGCACTCCGAGGGAAGGGGGAGG
>C687J35021_10002028_pt1 | contig 14667 bp, 13 predicted proteins | sample RifCSPhighO2_12_FD_35021 | JGI IMG/M metagenome (IMG submission 35021)
ATAGCCGCAGCAAAGTGACCAAGCAAGCGCCAGCGCGCGGCGATATGACCGTGATCGTCGAGAAAACCCAAGACGGCAATCCCCGTCCCCGCACCCAGCAACGCCCAGGCCAACGGCCAAGCTATAAAACCCATGCCTGCCATCAACGGCAAGGCCAATAGGAAGCTGACCACGATCGCCACCCCACCACCACGCGGCGTCGGCACCGAGTGCGAGCTGCGAGCATTGGGAATGTCCATCAGGCTGCGGGCCAGGGCGTAACGGCGCAATGTGCCGGTCATGAAAAGCGAAAGACCGACGACCATCGGAAATAACAACCAAAAAACCATACTAAAAAACATCCATTGAGGAATTCGAGCGATCGTTGCAAATTCAACCTCGAAGGGCCTGTAGCACCTTAAAGTCACGCCCCGCCTTAACCAAAGCTTCCGCTGGGGCTAATGGAGGATGCCAACCCAATTGTTTACATGCCTTACTAGAGTCAATCCTCAAGGAACCAAAAAGCTGGGTATACATCCCCTGCTTACCGACCATAGATGCTAACCAACGTATCAAAGTGCTAGACACAGGCAGGAGACGCGCCTTCATTCCCATTCCCTCTGACAAATAGCGCACCATCTCAGGTGTAGAAATTTCCACATTGTCGGAAATCAGAAAAAGCTCATTTGCCGCTGCTGGATGATCCACACACAGCGTGATGAAATCTATCAAATTTTCCAACGAGACCATGCTGCGTCGATTCCTAACCAAACCAAAAGGCAGAGGTACGCCGGTGGCAATCAACATCAATAGACGATGAAAGTTCCCCGGTGCGTTTCCGGCATAAACCAATGGTGGCCGGATAACAACCAATTCCATCGAAGTTCCGGCCACTAACTTACGCAACGCCTGCTCCGCCTCAAACTTGGAGATTGCATAATCTGCGTGGGGCTTCGGCATGGAGGATTCGGTGAACGCATCGTCACTTGAAGTGTAAGAACCATTAACACCTATTGAACTGATAAATATAAAACGTTTGACGCCGGCGGCAAGCGCTTGCTGTGCAAGTTTCAAAGTACCCTCGACGTTGACCAGCCGAAACTGGGAAAGTGGTTCCGAGCAAGTATCCTTGATAATATGTGCTCGAGCAGCAAGATGAATAACTACCTGCACCCGCTGCAATGGTAGCTCAACTGAGAAAGTGTCATCTCCAGGCACGAGCACCTGTGTGACACTATCAGAAAAGTCGACCCCATTCCTGCGGACCAGAGCCTTCACCTTAACTCCTGGGTTAGAACTCAGATGATCAACGAGGCTAGTGCCAAGAAACCCCGTGGCACCGGTTACCAGAACATCCTTAGGAAGATTCAACAGCTACTCTCCAACGCATTATAAACTTCAAGATGAGCCTGGATTACTGTTTCAATCGTGAACTCACGTTCTGCCAACTCACGCCCCTTTTTCCCCATACGCTCACGTAATGCCGGATCACCTATCAATACTTCAATCGCATTGGCCAAAGCGACATGATCACGCACAGGAACCAACAAACCGGTAACATCTGGCTCAATAGCATCACGACAACCGGGCACATCAGTGGTGACCACAGCCCTCCCACAGGCAGCAGCCTCTATTAAAGCTTTTGGCAACCCCTCGCGATAAGAGGGTAAAACAACAAGATTCGAGGAAGCATAAATATCAGGAATATCATCCCTGTAGCCCATGAGGGTTACGTCATTTTCATGACGAATTCCCGCCAACTCAGTAGTCGTAAGACTGCTCGGATTTCCTGAGTCTGGGTCACCTACCAACTGAAATACTGCTTCGACGCCCCTGACTTTCAGAAGCTTTGCGGCCCTGACAAACTCGCCCACGCCTTTATCACGCAGCAGACGTCCCACGAAAGTCACTACGGCCCTACCCGAAGGCTCGGGACGTACCACATAGTTACTCAATTGCACACCAGAACCGCGTATCAAGACCGTCTTATCCGTAGTTAAGGCTCCCAGCCTGACCAATGAATCGCGGTCATCAGGATTCTGAAAAATTGCCCGCAGATTATTCTTACCCAAGGCCAAGCGATACATACGACGTACAATCATTCGGATCAGGCTGTACTTGAGCCCGTTCGCGACAAAAACAGAGCCCAGCCCGGCAATAGCAGCAACGACTCCCTTCACGGGAGAAAATCGCGCCGCAATACCACCATACAAAACAGGCTTGGTGGTGACCAGATGCAAGATATCGGGCTTCAGTTTTTGCAAAAGACGCCAAAAAGCATACAACGAATATAGTTCCCCAAAAGGGTTGACTCCCCCTCGATTGAGTGGGAGCTCATGATATTCAAAGCCCAGCGCTTTGATCTTTTCACCTGAGGGACTAGCAATACTAGCAACATGTACTAGGTAACCGTTATCTCGTGCAGCCTCTGCAATGGGTAATCGGTGCGAAAGAAAATATACAGGGTCATTAATAACAATCAGAATCATGGAGACCTCAACAATAACATTAACAAAATCTTTCAAAGTGCCAAGAACGTCTCCAAAAAAACCTCAACTCGTCAGAGACATTAGAAACTCGCGAGAACTTGCTATAAAAAACATCATAAACAACAAAAACAACATAGGAAACAACAAAAGGAAAACGATAGCGTGCCGCAGCTCCATAATTGGAAACAACAATTCCATAAATAGCTGCTGCAGAAAAAAGATAAATAATCCAAAAAACCGTTCGTCTACGATCATAACAAAAGCAGCGCAAAGTCAGCCAGGCAACAAACATAAGCAGCACAACATTCTCAACCGACTGAATTAACTGAACAGCGTTGGTAGTCTGCCACGGATAAGGTTTGACTAGGAAACTGAAGCCTCCACTCAACCCTGTTATAAGAAAGTCAAGCGCGCTTGAAATCTCCATTATATCGGAGACATCGCCACCATCCTCTCGCCACATAGCCACACGGTACTTATTGACATAAGGCAATAGATATGGCGCAAGCAAAACCAAAAAACATCCCGCTGCTAGAAACATAAGTACAACTCTTTGCAAGGAAAGCCCTGATCTCCGCACGTCAAAACCAAAATACATAAAAATAAAAACTAACTGTATAAAGAAATTTTGAAATTTTATAAAAAACAATGGCAAGGAAATAATCAAAGACAGCCAAAACCTGCCCTGAACCAAAAAATAAAAACCAAACATCATAAAGAAAAATATAAGCCCATCCCTAAGAGCCAGACTCGTATACAAAACCAACGAAGGATAAAGCATCAAAAAAACTAACGTGCATAAATTTAGAACACCTCTGGTATATAAAAAAAACACCAAACACAAATATAGAAACTTACTAAAAAAACCTATAGCCCTAACTGTTTCTACAAAAGGCAATGGAATCAAAGATATAAACCAAGAAGCGAATCGCACGTTGGCACTATGGTCTACATTATATAAATCCATGTGACGAACACTTCGAACCATATCGAAATACCTGAATTGATCAGGCATATACTCAGTAGGAAATAAAACATCATTCAAAAAAAACGGTACAAAACACGAGAGAACAAGAAGGCACGTCATATAAATCGGCGGTCGAAAGATTATCGAAAGCACAAGAATAAAAACAATGCAAAACATATAATTTGGCAAATCATAAAGAATGCCTTCAAAACTAAAAAGATTCAAAACATTTCCTTATAATCTGAATTATACGACACAAAGAAAGCAAGCCACATGAAAGATTCACTCTCTTCAGGAATTTCGCAGGGGCAAAATCCATGAACTACCCCGCCATATAGAGCACAACTTACAATTGAAGCAGCAGAAACTACTGGTTTATTTTGAATGAATAGGAAAATTGCCTGCCGCGTGATTTTTTTCAGCGCTTATCTTCTGCGAACCAGCCAAAAAATCATATGACAACTCCTAAATAATTCAAGCCCGGCTGACTGCTAGTAACAGTCAAAAACATAAGCCCACGAAAAATCTAAAAAATATCTAACTAAAATCACCACCACCTTTTAATTTAAATATTTTTTGCCTTATTTCTTTCATAAAGAAATAATTTACAGAGACCACATCGGCTTCCACCGAGCAATTAGCAAAAACCTCATATACTCCTTAACATTATGCCGCTAAACACTCAACCACAGCGAGTACAATTTTTAATAGCTAGTCAATCAGAACTTATCGTTAAATACAACTCTTACGATCACTACCTTATTATGCTAATGACTTTAACTTCGAGTACATACTTTCATAACTTTCGCACATAGACCTTGACGAGAAGTTATTCGCAACATATTCGCTACAATTACTCGCATAGGAGGCCAACCCGCCATTATTAACTAAATTGACTATATGCCTTGCCATGTCAGCCGGATTAGAAAAACTCTTAATTGAAACAGTTGGATCATCGAAATTATTTAATGTTTGCACACCCATGACCGCTTTACCGTTCATAGCAGCCTGCAGACCCGAGATCCCTGTGTCTTCTCCTACCATTGCGCAGAGATAGATATCACATACACTCATGATTGAAGCAGGGTCATCCACATATCCACATAAAACCACGTTGGCCTGCAGACCGAGTATACTTATCATTTCTTCAATCTGTTCCTGGTCTTTACCGCCTCCACACAGAAGAAAAACGAAATTCAAGTTCTTATTTTTTTTAAGCTCGGCAAGACAAAGTAACATTTGATCAATTTTTTTTTCGAACAACCTCAACCTAGAAACTGTCATCAGCACAATATCTGCAGATTCAATCTGCTCTTTAAATTTATTTAAAAAATTGGCACGATTAACTTCATTGACAGACTCTGCGGGAACACCGAACGGGATATAATAAATTCGCTCCTTAGCAACACCATTCGCTATTAAATTACTTTTCTCCGACTCAAGAATTTCATAAACGACTGCATGCTTCAACTTCCAACTTGACTTGAATACCCAGCGTTGAAACCACCCAATAAGATGCCAGTTAGTGTGATAGGTTTCAATGAAACTAACACCCTTATTAAACGAAGCGATCGACAACAATTGCCAAAAAATAGAATAGTAACTTGCCAATGTAAGATTAGAATGTACGAAATCATAGCTGTAAATACGATACCGAACATAGGTATATAGCGCATGAGGGATAGCAAAAATATAAAAATAGAAATTTACAAGCCTGGATAAAAAGCCAAGATACCTGAGGGAACTAGGCGTCAAAAAAACGACTTTCACATTTGAATTCAATCTCGATATATTAAATTCGTCCTCGACTACTCGACGCATAATCATCAGGGTGACGGTATGGGACAAGGACTCGCTATTGCAGAGATTTACCATGATATCCTCTGCCCCCCCCTTACCCATTGTAGGGATCACCCTAAGAATGTTCATTTTAAGCATCACCTCAATTATATAACCCAAAATAAAACCGTCTGCCTATTTACCTAAAACGACAAACACGTTCATATGTCTCAACTCTAGAGTGTCACAAGCAAAATCACTCCAAAAACAGAAGATACAGTTCTGTAGGACCGTCGCGCCGAATCTAATACGTTTTTCTTATCTTACCCCCCCTTATTCAAACTTAAGACCCTCGCACCAGACGATTGACGGTCTATATACAACGATTATACGCGAGGTAAATTCCTGATTAATTTTGCAGGTACACCTGCATAGACAGTAAAGGGGGGCACGTCATTTACTACCAAAGAACCACTGCCGACAACCGATCCACAACCGATTTCAACCCCCTTTAGAAGAGTGACATTATTGCCGATAAAAACATCGTCTCCAATCATCACAGGCGCACATTCGTACTCACCGTTGCTTCGGTTCCCCACCTCTAATCCATGAAAATCGGAATCAACAGCAGAGAATCCAACGCCAATTAAGCAGCGCCGACCAATAATGACACTTGTTCTATCCGCAATAATGGATGCATTATTATTTAAAAATGTCTCTTCACCAATTTCGATGCAGGCACTCGGGCTTCTGGCTTCAAAGTATGCGTATCCACTCAAGAAACTTGGTGAAGACCATGTCCCTACATTAACCTTATAAAGTGATATCCTTCCGCGACCTGAAAACTGAGCGGGCTGATTCAATACGACATTGCGCAACACCGCACCATTGCCAGAAAATACATATTGATAAAAAAAACATCTGATTTTTTGCACGCAAAATATAAAAGCATAAACAAATATTCGGCGCACACCCGCTTTTCTCAATTTATCTATGACACCCATTAGGAAAAGATTCCTTTTCGCTTCAAAATAAAAAACATACAGAGGAAATGCAAAACATAATTTAACGCATAAGCCATTGACGCACCTTCAATCCCATAGAGCGAACTAAAGCCCCAAACAAAGAGATAGAACGAGGATGCGAAAATCAACTCTGTTACAATATAGGCACCAATGAACGCTCTTGCCATGAGCACATAACCCAATATCCAGCTTGATATCTTCAACGCATCGCCAAGCATCTGCCAAGCAAAAAGCTCACGCATAGGTGCAAATTCACTAGTAAAAAGCAGTGCAATGATAAAATCACGAAACAGGTATATACCCAATCCACACAACGCCGCAACGGGCAAAATTAACTTATAACCCTGAAGAATTTCTCTCTTTATTTCGGCAGGGCCTTTCAACTCGGCAAGTCTGGGCAGGTAATACAGGCTTAACGTCATCGTTACCACCATCAAGTAAGCCACACTCAATCGCCACATGGCCTCCCAATAACCTGCGGCAGCCCACCCAAGCGTTTCGCCCAAGTGGTTACGGATCAGTATATGGCTGAGCGGAACGCAGGCGGCAGAGGTAAGCGCCATGGCTGTATATTTGGCTAAGTTTTTGGCAGCTTGTTTGTCGATGCCGCCCACTAGGTAACTCAATTTAAACCAAGGCGCTTTGTAAGTTAGCAGCAAGGTGACAAAGAACGTTAACGACTGGTACACCGCAAGGGCCACCAAGGCACCATACAAGCCAAGCTGGGTGGCCATAATACTAGTCACAGCCAGCGCAAACAGGCTGCCGGCGATGTTGGCAACCACATAGCGGTGAATCTCTTTTTTGCCGTTGAGAATAGCCAGCAACAGGGTGTTGAAGACAAACAACACTAGCGTGGCGGCAAACCAGATAAACACGCTACCCAAGGCTTCGTCTTTGAGAAACCAGCCCGCCAATGTGCGGTTAAACCCTATAACCAAAGCCGCCGCAATTAGCGAACCTATGAGCGCGATGGTTCCGGCTGTACGCCAAACCTGGTGTTGTTTGACTTCATCATCATGATATTCGGCCGTGTACTTGGTCACTCCGATATTGATCGCCCCACTGGCAAAGGTGCTGATCATCTGCACGGCGTTCTGAAACTGACCCAGAGCTGCATAACCCGCTGGGCCTACATAGATCGCCAAGATCTTGTTCAGGCCCAGCAGGGTCAGCATTTTGATGACCACGGCAATGCCGTTGAGCACGCTGGTTTTGATCAGCGTCATTGGTTAGCCGGCCTGAAAAGCGTTACAGGCAGCAATCACCTGCTGCACATCATCCTTACTCATCACAGGGCTAATCGGCAGGCTGAGCACCTGCTGATGGATCGCCTCGGTTAATGGGTATTTTTGTGCTTGCCAGCGGGCATAAGCTTGTTGCTGGTGTGGGGGTATCGGGTAGTGGATCAAGGTTTGCACACCTGCAGCGACGAGATGCGCCTGTAGAGCGGCCCGGGCGGTGGAGCGGATCACATACAAATGGAATACATGCGCTGCCTGGGTCTCAAGCGTGGTATTCAAGGCGATGGGCTGCACCAGTGCGGGATGATTGATGCCTTGAGCGTAGGCCTGCGCGATTTCCTTGCGGCGCTGGGTTTCAGCATCCAGGTGTTTAAGTTTTACTCGCAGCATGGCCGCCTGAATTTCATCGAGGCGGCTGTTCACGCCCTGATACAGATTCTCGTATTTTTTATGGCTGCCGTAGTTGCCCAACGCTCGGATGGTTTGTGCCAGTTCGTCATCATTTGTAGTTACAGCACCAGCATCGCCCAGCGCGCCTAGGTTCTTACCGGGGTAAAAGCTGAAACCAGATGCATGGCCCCAGTTACCCGCTTTTTTGCCGTTGATTTCTGCACCGTGTGCCTGAGCTGAATCTTCCAAAACCAGCAGTTGATGCTGATCAGCCAGCGCCATAATTTCGGGCATTGGCGCCAGTTGGCCATACAGATGCACGGCCACAATGGCTTTAGTTTTGCGCGTAATGGCGGCGGCAGTTTTTACCGGGCAGAGGTTGTAGGTTACTGCGTCTGGTTCTACTAAGACCGCTTTGAGGCGGTTTTCAGTAATCGCCAGTATGCTGGCAATGTAGGTGTTAGCAGGCACTATTACCTCATCGCCTTCCTGCAGCTTGCCCAGCTCTTTCCAAGCACGCAGCGTCAGCGTGAGGGCATCCAACCCATTGGCAACACCGATGCAGTGCTCAGTGCCACAGTAATCTGCAAATTCCTGCTCGAAGGCTTTGACTTCCTGACCTTGAATGTACCAGCCCGAGTCAATAACTCGGGTGGCGGCATCAATCAGCTCTTTGCGGTATTGAGTGTTGAGGGATTTTAGATCTAGAAAAGTAATCATTAATCTATATACCTGATAATCTTTGCCGGGTTACCAACCACAATAGCTTTCGCTGGTACGTTCTCGGTTACGACAGCGCCCGCACCGACCATTGCATATTCGCCTATGGTTATCCCGGGCAGCAGCGTGACGTTAGCACCAATACTCGCATGATGTTTAATGGTGATACCAGAGAACGCTGGTGGATATTCTTTTGAGCGCGGGTAAGGGTCATTAGTGAACGTTGCATTTGGGCCAATAAAAACATCGTTCTCAATACGGGTGCCATCCCATACCTGCACACCGGATTTTATGGTGACGTTATCACCTATGACGACATCGCCCTCTATTAAAGTGTGGGCGCAAATATTACCGTTCTTCCCTATGCTTGCGCCCTCAAGAATTACGACAAACTGCCAGATTCGTGTGCCTTCACCAATTTGGCAAGGGGCAACATCAGCCAGTTTGTGGATAATGCTCATTTCGCTACTACCTTGATGAAACTATCATAATCTCGAATATAATCCGTTTCATCATAATGCTCACTCGCCAACACAAGCAGCACACAATCCGGGCTAAAGTCGTGCATTTCATGCCAAACCATTGAATCAATAACAATACCCTTGATGGGCGAATCTAACCAGACATCGGTTTTTTCAGTGCCATTGTCCAACAGCATTTTGCATTTACCGGTGACGCATACTGCCACTTGCTTCAGGGCTTTGTGCGCATGAAAGCCACGTGCTACGCCGGGCTGGGTGCCGAAAAGGTAGTAGACCCGCTTGATGTCGAAAGGTATGGATTTATTACCTTCCAGCGCGACTAAGGAGCCACGGTCGTCGCCCAACGCAGGAAAATCAACCCATTGCACAAGATTCATAGTTTACCCTCTGCCAATTGAAGCAAATACTGACCATAACTGTTCTTGCTTAATGACTCGCCTATGCGCTGCAAATCTTCAGGGTTTAGCCAGCCATTGTTAAAGGCAACCTCTTCGAGGCAGGCGATTTTGTAGCCTTGGCGTTTCTCAATAGTCTCGACGAAGTGCCCCGCTTCCAACAGGCTTTCGTGAGTGCCGGTATCCAGCCAAGCAAATCCACGGCCGAGCAATTCGACGTTGAGATCGCCGCGTTCCATATAGGCCTGGTTGATGCTGGTAATTTCCAGTTCGCCTCGGTGTGAGGGTTTGACTTGCCTGGCGATCTGCACCACATCGTTATCGTAAAAATACAGACCCGTAACGGCATAGTGGGACTTGGGCTTTTTCGGCTTTTCTTCAATCGATATAGCACGCTTATTTTCATCAAACTCAACCACACCGAAGCGCTCCGGATCTTTGACCTGGTAGCCGAATACAGTGGCGCCTTTACCACGGTTAACAGCCGCCTTGAGCATGGGGCTGAAGCCTTGGCCGTAGAAGATGTTATCGCCAAGAACTAAACAGACGGCATCGGTACCAATAAAATCTTCGCCAATAATAAAGGCTTGAGCTAGGCCGTCCGGGCTGGGTTGCTCGGCATAACTGATGGTGATCCCGAAATCGGAGCCATCGCCCAGCAGACGCTGATAGCCGCCGATGTCGTCCGGGGTGCTGATCAGCAGGATGTCGCGGATACCGGCCAACATCAGTACGGACAAGGGATAGTAGATCATCGGCTTGTCGTAAATGGGCAGCAGTTGCTTGGATACGCCTTTGGTAATCGGGTACAGCCGAGTGCCGGAACCGCCGGCGAGGAGAATGCCTTTCATATGCGGGTACTTCCTTGTTCTGCGGTGCCAAGACGTTCGCGCTGGTAGCTGCCGTCTTGTACATGGCGGCACCATTCGAGGTTTTCTAGATACCAAACGATGGTTTTGCGAAGGCCGGATTCAAAGGTTTCTGCTGGAGTCCAACCGAGTTCCTTTTGAATCTTGCTGGCGTCGATGGCGTAGCGCAGATCGTGGCCGGGGCGGTCTTGGACGTGGGTGATGAGGTTCTTGTAGGAATGAGTTACCTGTTCAGGCCCGCGGCTGATTGTGGGATTGATCGCGAGCAAGCTCGCTCCTACAGGTGATCGCATAGGTCGGAGTTCGTCGAGAAGCTCGCAGATGCTGCGCACTACTTCGATATTTTGTTTTTCGTTATGACCACCAATGTTGTAGGTCTCGCCGATTTGGCCTGCGGTGACGACTTTGTAAAGCGCACGGGCGTGGTCTTCGACGTATAGCCAGTCGCGTATCTGATCACCTTTGCCGTAGATCGGTAGAGGTTTGCCATCCAGTGCGTTGAGGATGACTAACGGGATAAGTTTTTCCGGGAAGTGGTACGGGCCGTAATTGTTCGAACAGTTGGTAATCAGCGTCGGCAGTCCGTAAGTGCGGTGCCAAGCACGCACCAGGTGGTCGGAGCTGGCCTTGCTCGCTGAATAAGGCGAGCTGGGTGCATAGGCAGTGGTTTCGGTGAAGAGATCTTGCGGCCTTTCCAGGTCGCCATACACTTCGTCGGTGGAGATGTGGTGGAAACGGAAGGCTGCCTTGCGCTGCTCATCCAGTCCCTGCCAGTACTGCCGAGCGGCCTCAAGCAGGGTGTAGGTACCTACGATATTGGTGGTTATGAATTCGGCTGGGCCGTCGATTGAGCGGTCGACATGAGACTCTGCAGCCAGGTGCATGATGACATCCGGTTGGTGCTCACGGAACACGCGATCCATTTCGCCACGGTCGCATATATCAACCTGTTCGAAGTTGTAGCGCGGGCTGTCGCTGACCATCTCCAGCGACTCAAGATTGCCGGCGTAGGTCAGCTTATCGAGGTTAACGACCTGGTCACTGGTGTTAGCAATGACGTGGCGCACGACTGCCGAGCCGATAAATCCGGCACCGCCGGTTATGAGAATTTTCATGAATGATTGCAAGCCTATTTCAAGAAGCTGATGTACCAGGGCATTGCCCGTTCGATGCCAACCTGAATATCGTACTGCGGGGCATAGCCGAGTAAGCGCTCGGCCTTGCCGACATCTGCCTGTGAGTGGCGCACATCGCCGGCGCGAAACTCGCGATATACCGGGGGCTTGGCGTAACTCACACCGTTATTGGCCAGGCTTTGTTTGATCGCAGCAAAGAGTTGATTGAGATCGGTGCGCCCACCTACTGCCACGTTGTATACCTGATTGCGCGCTGCCTGGTTGTCGCTGGTCGCTGCCAATAAATTGGCCTGCACCGTGTTGTCGATAAAACAGAAATCGCGGCTGGTTTCGCCGTCGCCATTAATGAACACGTCCTCGCCATTGATCATGGCAGCGGTCCACTTGGGGATGACCGCGGCATAGGCACCGTCTGGATCCTGACGCTTACCGAATACGTTGAAGTAGCGCAAGCCAATAGTGTTGAAACCGTAGGTTTTGGCGAAGACGTCTGCATAGAGTTCGTTGACGTACTTGGTCACGGCATACGGCGATAGGGGCTTCNCAATGACGTCTTCTACTTTGGGTAGACCGGGGTGATCACCGTAGGTGGAACTTGACGCGGCGTAGGTGAAGCTTTTCACCTCTGCATCGCGGGCGGCGACCAGCATATTGAGAAAACCGCTGATGTTGGTGTCGTTGGTGGTTATCGGGTCGGCGATAGAGCGCGGGACAGAGCCTAGGGCAGCCTGATGGAGGACGTAATCAACGCCTTCACAGGCTTTTTGGCAGGCCTGCAAGTTACGAATATCACCTTCGATAAAGTGGAAGCGCTGCCATTGTTCGGCAGTGACGAGGGTTTGAACTTCGTCGAGATTACGCTGATGACCGGTGGCAAAGTTGTCCAACCCAATTACACGCTGACCGAGCTTAAGCAGGGTCTCCAACAGGTTGGAGCCGATGAAGCCGGCTACGCCGGTAATGAGCCATGTTTTCGGGGTGGTGGGTAGTTCTTGCAACAAAGAGTCGTAGGGCGTCATGTGCTCAATTCTGTGTGTGAGGCGGGCCAGTGTGATCGCTGCTTTCGTCAAGCAAGTCGATCAGCGCCATGTGTCGGGTTTTATAAGCATGTCGTTGCAGGTCACGCTTGCCACGTTTTTTACAGGCGGAGGTCGGACTCTGCAGCGCTCAGCAGGTACTTGAGGTCATATAGCACGTGTTCGGCCTTACCGTGCTTACGAATTTTTTCTGCGCCCAGGGCGCGGAATTCGTTGTGGGCTACAGCCAGGATGATGCCGTCGTAAGTATTGACCGCTGGTTCGGCTATGGGGGTAATAGCGTACTCGTGCTGCGCTTCTTCGACGCTGACCCACGGATCGTAGACATCGACCTCGATGTTGTAATCCGCCAACTCACGGACAATATCCACCACCTTGGTGTTGCGCAGGTCCGGACAGTTTTCCTTGAAGGTCAGGCCCATCACCAGCACCCGTGCACCATCCACATGGATGCGGCGCTTAAGCATGCCCTTGATCAGTTGCGACACCACATAGGCACCCATGCTGTCGTTGAGGCGGCGGCCTGCCAGGATGATTTCCGGGTGGTAGCCGATGCTTTCCGCCTTGTGGGTCAAGTAGTAGGGATCGACGCCAATGCAGTGACCGCCTACCAGCCCTGGACGGAATGGCAGGAAGTTCCACTTGGTGCCCGCAGCCTCTAATACTGCTTCAGTGTCGATGCCCATCTTGTTGAAGATCAGGGCCAATTCGTTGATCAGGGCGATATTAAGGTCACGCTGGGTATTCTCGATGACCTTGGCCGCTTCAGCGACTTTGATGCTGCTGGCCTTGTGCGTCCCTGCCGTGATGATTTGCCGGTACAGGGAGTCCACCAGTTCGGCGACTTCCGGTGTGGAACCGGAAGTAACTTTCTTGATAGTGGTTACCCGGTGTTCCTTGTCACCTGGGTTGATTCGCTCAGGGCTGTAGCCGGCAAAAAAGTCCACATTGAATTTGAGGCCAGATACCTGCTCCAGCACCGGTACGCAGTCTTCCTCTGTGGCACCGGGATAGACAGTCGACTCGTAAATGACGATGTCACCCTTCTTTAAGACTTTGCCAATTGTTTGAGAGGCTTTGATCAGAGGGGTCAGATCGGGCTTCTTGTGCGCATCAATGGGAGTCGGCACGGTGACGATGTATGTATTGCAGGCTTTCAGGTCGTCAATGTCGGCGCTATAACTGAGGTGGACGGAATGCATCAACTCTTCGTCGTTGACTTCAAGGGTGGCGTCATGGCCGGCCTTGAGGGCGGCGATACGCTGCAGGTTGATGTCGAACCCCACCACGGAACGATGCTTACCGAATTCCGCAGCAAGAGGCAGGCCGACATAGCCAAGACCGATGATGGCGAGTTTGATGTCTTGCAAATTAAGCATCGGAAGTATCCAAAAAGTTAGTTTGATTTGTTACAGAATTATGGTTGATCGTGGCATGCAGGTTTAAATTGAGAAAAATTTAATAGCGTCACTGCTGGGTGCTAGGTATTCGCAGATCCAAGCCACGCTTAGCCATCTTGTAAAGCACCTTGAGTCGCTCACCAAGCTCTCGCTTGGCACTGGCATCACCATGAACGATCCGTATTTGTTCGGGCCAGCGGCGCATACCTGTTACAAAGCGCAGCAGGCCTTGCTGATCCGCATGGGCTGAATAGCCGCCTATGGTGTCGATTTTGGCGGCAATTTTATAACGCTCGTGATCTAAATCCACATAACCGCCCCGTGGGCCGTGTAGCTGAATTGCGTTGCCGGGCGTGCCTTGGGCCTGATAGCCAACAAACAGAACATCGTGACGTGGGTCCTGAAGCATGGCTTTTAAGTAATTGACTATTCGACCACTGCTGCACATTCCGTTCCCAGCAATAACAATAGCCGGACGAGCGGTGGCTGTGAGGTGGCGCACCATGGCCAAGTGTGCTTGGTGGCTGTCAACGGTGATCAGTTGCTCGAAGCCCAGCGGGTTGCGGCCGTGCTTGACGCGCTGTAGTGCCTCGTTATCCCAGAAAGGCTTCAGCTCGCGATAAACCTGGGTAAAGCGGCTGGCCAGGGGTGAGTCGAGGATTATGGGGAGTGTGGGCCAGTCGATTTCTGGCTGGTCGCTATTATTGGCGCGCCCCTTAACCTCGTCCCTCACCCCTAGCCCCTCTCCCGAAGGG
>C687J35021_10002031_pt1 | contig 14654 bp, 22 predicted proteins | sample RifCSPhighO2_12_FD_35021 | JGI IMG/M metagenome (IMG submission 35021)
TATAGTTTTGAAAGTCTTTATAATAGTTTCAGGTTTAGTTGCAAGTTTCAACTTTATGGTTTGGAGTTTAATATAATATTATATACCTCCTTTAACTGCTATTTCCTTTTAACTCCATCATTTTTATAATGGTTTTCCTATCTTTTTATAAATATCTTCTTTTAATTTCTTCCATTTTTCATCTGCCATTGGAATATATTGAGTTTCAGGTTCTGGCAAAGTTCTGTTTGCTTTTAACAATCTCTTTTCTCTAAAAAATTCAGCAATATATGGAATTGGAATAGCAAAAGTTTTGAATACTATTGCTCCTCTTTCACTTCTTGCTAATGCCTCTTGTACTAATCTTGCTTGATTTTTAGATAATGAATATCTACCTCTGGTATTCATTACAACAGTCCATTCTTCTTCATAATTTTCATCATTCAATGCTTCTTGCATCAATTCCTCTCTTTGACTCATATCTACTCACCTCCTTCTGTATTTGGAGGGCATCTTTTTTGACCCAGTGCCTCAAAGTTGCTACATAGTCTTTATAGACTTTACCTGTAGAAGCACAATAATTTTTAATATCGTCAATCTTAGATAATACAAACTCCCTTGGTACTTGATAATCTTCACATACCGTCTTTATTGTTTCTTCGGTGATACTCTCTATCTTCTTTACATTATTTACATTCTTATCATTATTATCATTATTGTTTGTGGTTATTTGTTGGTTACTGGCTGGTTGTTTGTTGGTTACTGGTTGGTTACTTTGTTGGTTAAAGTTCTGATACTGCTTCCACTTACAGATTGTTATAACGCTGAATTTGTTAGTTGTTTTGATGGTTATTGTGTTGGTTACTTTTAGCGAGTAGAGGGCATAGCGTACCTGCATCACCGACAATCCAGTGTTTTTAGAAAGTTCATCCCTTCCAGTTAAAAGTTGTCCTTCTTTTATAGTAATTTCTTTATTATTAAAAAGGAATTTATTTTCTTTATGGTTAGCTTTTAATAGTAAACAAATAAAGAGCCACCCTATTGTGGGTTTTTTAGAAAAACTTGTTTCTAATAATTTCCTATGTATTCGTATCCAACCTTCCATCTTTCTCTCCTTCTATAACTGGTAATCCAGTTTCATTATTGATAACTACAAATCCTTTTCCATGGCAACCGTGACACTTTATAGCTCCGTATTTAAGTGTGCCAAAGCCATTACAAACTGGGCATTTTTGAGCTGAATATTTGGGTATTTGTGTATCCATCTGTCCGTCTTTCTAAAATTAACAATAAACCCTTTTTAGATATTTGTCAACTTAAATAAATTTTATATAAGTTTTAACTGTTCTGTTGGTAAAAACTGATAATAAACTAAAGTATATTTCCCATTGTCATATTTATCCTCAAAATCCTGTTCATATAGGATTTTATTTTCCACATTTACAATCATTATCTGTTCTTTATAAAGAATTGTTACGGAAGGATTATCTTGTAGAAGCTTCTTAGGGATTGCAATTAGTACTAACCCCGTGTAGTGGGGATCAACTCTATGGCCTGGTATTAGGGTACGGGCTTTATACATACTAAAAAGCTGTAAGGGTTTCTCAAGGCTCAAAGTCTTTCGAGATTTTGAAAAACCTTGAGTCCCCCTTACAGCTCTCGAAAGCACTTTGATATTAACTTGCTACTATTATACAACCCATGTCAAGTCTTTGCAATACTGGGGTATTGACAACCTATTTTAGACTATGTTAGACTCTCCTTAATATGAAAAGATACGCACCAGTCCCTTTACTTTGGAAAAAGATGGCAGAAGCAGGTATCTGCGGCTACTGGTATTCACCGCAACTTATAACCCGCCTGATAAAACAGAAGAAAGCTAGAATCCCTAAATCAGATAGCGGGAGGATTAAGATGACGGAAGTGATGATGAATGATTTTGTGAAAGCCTTTAGTCCAGGCGGAAAGATGAGGTGGAATCCTTAACATGGATTCTTTTCTGTCTGGAGCATTACTTTTAATAACAAGTCTAGGTAATCCAAGGTTATATGAATACAAAAATCCAGAAAAACTGCAACTGGAACTCCAACTTCAACAGGAACAGTTGGTTCTGGAAACGAAAGTCAAGAAAATTGAGAAGTTTCTATCTTCCTATAATTCACCGCTTGCCCCTTATGCTAGGGATTTTGTTATCAATTCCGATAATCTTATTAGTTCTTCCCTTCTGGTTGGCATATCTTCTGCTGAAAGCAGCTTGGGAAAACATATTCCTCTTGAGAGTTATAATCCTTTCGGTCTGGGTTGTACTGGTTCTAGTCCTTGCTACCGTTTTAGCAGTTACCCAGACGCTATTCGTACACTTGCGGGAACGCTTAAAAACCATCCTGCATATAAAGACTTTCGGGAAACAGGAGATGTCAGATTACTTTCCCAAAAGTATATGTCAGGGAATAGAGAGAGGTGGACATCTACGGTTAAAGGAGTTATGGAGGAGATAGAACTATGAAGAAAATAATTATAACTATCCCCAAAGAAGGGAAAAAATGGAAAGTAAGTTTCGGAGCAGGTTCTCCCATCCTCAGGAAAGACTTGGAACCCATTTTAGTACGCATAGAGAAGCGTTTATTAGCCTCGCAGTTCAGAGATAAAACGGCTCTTGTTATAAAAGATGAAGGAATAGTCATCAATGAGTCTTGTTCATCAAGAAATCCCAAGTATTTATGCTGGTTGCTCTTCGCTTTTCTGGAAGATTACATTTCAAGAGAATATTATTTATCAAAAGAGAAAAAATATGTGGGGAGTGAACCGTGAAATTAACTTTGCCTTTGCCGGTTCCATTAAACCAGATGTATAAAAGAAGCCCCCATAGCTTTTATAAGTCTGAAAAAGCTAAGGATTGGACAACAGAAGCCTTATGGTTGATTAAAGAGCAAAAAAGAGGACAATCTAAACCTGTAGGGGATACAGTGTACATAGATATATTTATTAAAGATAAAAGGTTGCATGACTTAGATAACTTCATAAAACCTATTTTAGACGTACTACAGGAATCCACAATCATTAAAAATGATAATGATGTGACATTTTTAGAAGTACAGAAGAAAAAGGACAGTAAAAGTTATTGTGTAGTAGAAGTAATATAATCTTTAAAGACACGATTAGTAAAGTCTAGCGGGTAGGCGGGAGGTCGAGCAGGCTTCCCGCCAAAGAAAATATGATTATTAAAATTAAAAGGAGTATATGAAAGAAATAGAAATAGATGGTATTAAATACTCCCCTCAAAAACCAAACAGTCTAAAAATACAAAGATATACCAAAAGGCTTTTGATAATAAATTCGATAATCCACTACAGGATTTAGAAGATATTATGACTGATATGTTTGGTGAGGGAGGAAAAGAAGAAGTTAAAGAATACTATGAACAATAGTAAAGAAGCCTACGAAGAAATAGTTGCTATGGGTAAACGGGCAGAGAAAGCCGCAAAAGCTTTTATGAAGCCTAAAAAGACAAAGATATACCAATGCAACTGCGGGAACTATACAGGCTCTAAGGAAGGACTGTTTGTGCATCGGAGTTTAAAACATTCTAGCCCACCCACCCGTTAAAGGAGAGAATATGTTTAAAGATTTAAAACAAGGACAAACACATTACCAAAATGATGGCTGCGGAGAACCCGCTCATAACTCTATGAAACCTATGACTAAACTATTACCTACAAGTTGGGAGAGAAAATTTACCGAAGAATTTCAAGGAAACTTATGGAAGGATGACGGTAATGGTAATTTTACAACTTGTAATGAAGATGTTAAATATTTTATCACTAAAACCCTATCTTCTCAAAGACAGGAAATCTATAAAACTATTCCTAATCCTTCTTATTCACAAGATGAAGTAAACCGTTTACTTAAAAAACAAAGACAGGAAATAAGGAAGGAAGAATATCAAAAAGGTTATAAAGCAGGTAGACAGTCTGTTTTAGATGAATGGAAAGAAGAAAAGAGGAAGTTATTAGTAGGATTTGGGTATAAAAAGATAACCCCCTAGAGAATATAAAGGAGAGTATGAAAAATAGTAAAGGTGGATTATTTACATATACAACAAGTATAGAGCCTCAAAATACCATAAATGAGATACAAGAGACTTTAATTAAACACGGAGCAAAATCAATAATGACTAATTATACAGATAATGGAAAAATTGAAAGTTTGTCTTTTGCGATTGAAATAGACGGTCAATCAAGAGGAATAAGATTACCGGCCGATCCCATACCAGTTTTTAAGGTATTACAGCGACAATATCAAGAGGGAAAAGTACCCAGACCTCTTGTGAATGAACATCAAGCATTAAGGGTAGCTTGGCGTATTATTTTTTATTGGATTAAAGCACAAATGGCAATTCTTGAAACACAAATGGTGAAGATGGAGCAGATATTTTTACCTTATATGATAATGCGTGACGGAAAGACTTTATTTGAAAGTATGGTTAAAACTGGTTTCAAACTTCTGGGAGGAAAAATTGAAACTACTGTTAAAAACGAATCAGAGGAAGGGGAAGTTTTGGACTTAAAAGAGCAATAACTTTTACCAGCTTCTCTAAAAAATAAAGGAGGAAGATGAAAGAAGAAGAAGTAGTCAAAGTGATTAGTATGATTTTATCAATTATTTTGATAATTATTTTTATATTCTTATTAGCATTATTGATGGCAAGTTATACCAACCCTTAAAAAATAAAGGAGAGGAGGAATATGAAAAAACACCTAAACGGACATTCGCTTGCAGGAATGAGCACATCACGATATAGAGTACAAAATGACTTTTATGCTACACCAGAAGAAAGTACAAAAGCACTTTTGGCGGTAGAAGGAATTATTTATCCAGTCCTAGAACCTGCGTGTGGGGCTGGACATATTAGTAAATTACTTGGCAAAGATGACGGGTCGGGAGATTATGTTATTTCATCAGATTTAATAGATAGGGGTTATGGGTGTAAAGATGTAGATTTTCTTGCTAACGATTTCACAAAAACTATGGTTAATCTTGGGATAAACATTCACGCCATAAAAACCATAATAACAAACCCACCATTCAGTTTATTCCAAGAGTTTGCAGAAAAATCATTATCATTTCAAAATGTGCAAAAAGTAATAATGTTTGGAAAATTACAAGCCCTTGAAGGACAAAAACGGGCTACTTTTATGGAAAATTCCCCACTAAAGACCGTCTATATATTCAAAGCAAGACAAAACCCCCTACGCAATGGCTCGTTAGTAGATGAAAATGGTAAGCCGTGGGCAAGCACAATGGCGTTTGCTTGGTTCGTCTGGGAAAAAGGATACAGAGGAAGTCCTATTGTTAAATGGATATAACCCTCGAACTTTTTACTAACCATTTAACTAAATAGAAAGGGAAGAGGATGAAATTTATTAAAAAATTATCTGAAGAAGAATTTGTAAAAGAACATCCTAGTGGAAGTAAAATTTTAGATGCTTTAAGAAATCCTAATAATGCTTATTATTGTAATACTTGTGATGGACTTAGGGTAAAAGGACATACTTGTTATTGTTATCTCTGTAAACGAACTATGCCTGATAGTGATAAACATGAAAATTGTCCTGTATTAGAAAAATATCATGGGGAAGGATAGGTAAAAACAACTTTACTAACCATTTAACTAAATAGAAAGGAGAGTATATGAAACATAAAAATAAATTAAAAATAGCAAGAAGAATGAACGGCGGATTAAAGAAAAATGCCTTTATAACTCCACAATGGGATTCAAGAAAAAAGGAATTGAGAATAAGGTTAAAAAGAATGAGGCTCACGCAAAAGAGGCTTCAAGGTTAAGAAAATTAAAATTATTTACCCCCTCTACATGAGGGATAAGGAGATATGAAAAGAAAAAAAATAAACTATAGGAAAATAATAGATAAAAATATGGGATACCCACTACGGGCATTAAAGAAATTAACAATAATAAAGAAGCGATGAAAAAGATTATTTCATTAACCCAGAAATCCAATTCAATTCTTACCATCATTCAATTTCTTAAAGAAATCCGCCAATACTCCGTAAAATCCTAAAAGAGCAACTAAAAATGCCTTATTTGGTTCTACTCCTAATGCTAATTGTGCAAAAAAAACTGTAAAAGCCGGAGCAGTGAATATTAATATATTCTTTAACATTTTTACGATGTCCTCAGTATTTAATTTTCCTTTTGGGGCTATCTTAGCCTCACTATAAATATCCATAAAATTCACCTACTTTCTTAATTTTGACTGTAATAAGCAATATTATTTCCACCCCAAGTAACACCTGGATAAGATGGATTATATGGAATGTTGGGTTGTAGGCCAGCATCCTTTTTTCCACAAGTCGGGCATCTTCCACAGGTTGGACATACTCCAGTTTGAGTAAAATTTATTGGACTACTTGTAAATGTAGTCTTTTCTGATCCATTTGTTTTTTTCATAATTTTCACCTACTTTCGTCTGCACACAATTAATCCAAATATTTCAAACAAAGGTTCATAGACTTGTATCACCGCTTTCAACTGCCCTTCCAGCTCTACAATACTCTTCTGGCTTACTGTATTGGCGTCTGACAGTTCTTTGTTGGTCAATAAGCAATTATCTGCTTTGGTCTTTTCTTTGCTTGCCTCTGCGGTTAAATCCTTTACCTGTTTTTCAAGGTAAGGTACTTTCTTGAGAAGATCACGGAGTTGGTCGCTGTTGTTTATAAGTTTGGTTATCTCTCCTAAAATTATAGCCTCATCCACAGCACAATTTAATGTTGTGGCAATCTGCTGTTCGTAGCCAAGGTAGTGTTGTATCTGTGATTTAGTACCGTCAAACTCATTTTTCACTTCCTGAAGTTCATTCCAAGTATCATTTTTGTTTTTGATTTCTTGAGCCAGTTGGGATTGACATTGTTCAAGATTCTGATTTGTTGTAGGAGTTTTAAACCTCAACCATCCGCCCACGTTATTATAAGTATGATTCTGAACATGACATGGAGAACCTGTCGGGAAATTTTGATCGTAAGATCGGAATGAATTATTATCGCCTTCTACGAATATAGCCACATGGCCATAAGGGGCATTAGTCCAATAGATAATATCTCCTTCTTTTGGTATGCCTGTTGGGATATTGTCTATTTTATCAAAGTAGTCTTTCCCTGTAATAGTGAGAAAGTTTAAATAAACATCCCGTGCTGAGGGCGCTGCAAGTATGCGGGGATCTGTTAAACCTAATACTTGAACACAATAATAGTGGGCTAAATCCATACATTGTGCGCCATAGGCTCCATCGAAATCAATGTATTTGCCATTAAACTTCTCTATAAAATCTTGAAACTTCATTTGATTTTATTTTCTAAAGAATTGACCTTAAGTGCTAATTCTCCATATCTAGTCTCTACATCATGAAATTTGGCTAATACCTGTTTTTGCTGTTCAATGACAATATCCATCTTAGTTTCGAGGACTGATACTCTGGTCATAAGTACGCCATAGGAAATAGTCAAAGAAATAAAAGTAACAACAATGGGAAAGATATTGTTGAATTGCAACCAAGTTATATTTTTATTGTCTTTCATAATCTATTATTACTTAAAACTATGTAAATTTTCAAATCAACTATCATCTGATTCCTAACTTTGTAGCTGCTGTCCATGGTCTCCACCCTTGACTCTTCCACATTTTAGCAGCATAAGCTACATTAGCTTCAGGAGTAAGAAGTTTTGTAGGAGCTGGTCTGTCTGGAAAAGTCCGTATCTGGAATAAACCATAAGAAGGCCTCACTTCACCTCTGATCGGATAGTTGTCCCCTATAGCCATAGGGTTGCCTCCAGACTCCCCCATCATAACCCTGTAAGCATTATTCCATTGATCTGGAGGAAAGTACTTTTTTATTAAATCCATAGCCATAGGGACTTGACCACCGGGAGTAAGTTTTGGAGGCAAAGGGCCAAGTTTGTTTACAGTAGCCTTGAAGTTCTTGGGAGCAAGAGCTGGTAAAGCAGTAACTTTACCTCCAGCTTTCTTAGTCAATCCGTATAACTCCCGCAATCCTTGTTTAGTTTCCGCATCTACAATTCCTGTTTTGATTAAAAGGTCTAGTTTCTTGTATTGGGCTTTGGGGTCTTTCATCCCGTCAAGATTTTCTTTAATCTTAATAGCTCGTGCCTGTCCCTGATACTCGACCAGACTTCTATCAGTTTTAGAAAGCCCTGCTTTATCAGCCTGTTCCAGTATGGACATTCTTTTTACAAGTTCAGGAGTAGCAAGACCGGCCTTCTTTAGATCGTTAATTATTTTAGTTGCTTCCGCTCCCTTGCCATACTTGATTAAACTTTGCGCTTCTTTTAACTGACCGTATAGAAATTCGGATTTAGTCTTTTCGGAAATGTCAGGAGTTAAGGGTTTACCTTCCTCATAGAGTTGTTTAATCTTGCCATCCTCATAGCTTAAATCCTTATTTTTAGAAACAACATCTACATATGGTTCGCCATAAGTCTTGTACTGTTCTTTCTGCTTTTCAGTCATCATATTCTTGATTGATTCCGCTTCGCTATAAGTTTGTACGCCTACTCCGAATATTCCCGGTACTCCCATAAACAGTCCAGCCATACCCCTATCTTTAACCAAGTCTGACATATCCTGAATAATCATCGGTATAAATCTGTTGGCTACTTCTTCTCCCCATTCCGGCTTTCCACCAAATACATTTTGTCCCCTTAAAAGTTCGATAGCAAAAGAAAGAATGGGAGCTTCCTTATACTCAAAGAATCTTTGCAAGATATCGTATTTAGTCAAAGGTTTGTAACCTTCACCCAGAGTGTATTCTCTACCTGTTGTAGAACTTATAATCTTTCCTGATAGTAATTGGGCAGCCAGTCTTATGTATTGGGAGAATCCTCCCGTTATTTCATACCTAGTATTGCCTACTTTAATCTTGGAAAAGTCTGCACTACGGGGATCAACTTCTACTTTAGCCCCATTGAATTTAGCCAAAGCCATCGTTGACATTAAAATACTTGTAGTGCCAAACAAAGTTTTAAGGGCTTCCTTACGGGTGAAAGAATCAAGGTCTAAATAGAATTTAGGATTTAATATATTAAGCCTTGAAGCTACTAATCTTGGAGAGAATAGAGTCTGATTTAATACAACTGCTGCTTTTTCTAATGCTCCTAATCCTCCCCTGCCTGTACCGTTATTTATAAGCTTGGCAAAATTATCAAGAAGAACTTTATTATTAGCAGGATCAAGTCCGGCCCTTTCCGCATTGTAATACAAATCATCAAACACATCAGCCCGAAGTTTATTCAGGAATCCAACCGCAGCCCTAGTTGAAGCCCGAACAACTTTACCGATACCAGGGATTTTTTCTGCCCAAGTTGACATATACTGTTCTTCCCTTTTAGTTAAGTCCGTTCCGAGATTAGTTAATGAAACCCTATCCTGCATAAACTTAAAAGTAGGTCTTGAGGCTATTTCTTCGGTAGATTGTTGAAGGGCTTTCTCGCTGAAGAAAGTTTTAAACTGCTCCTTGAAAGCACCTAAGAATTGTTTAGGTTTGCCTAGAAAGAATATGCCCTGTCTGAAAGGCATGGACATATCAAAGCTAGACAGTAAAGATTTCGGTACATTAACTCCCTGACCGAACCATTCGCTTAACTTTTCCCCATTGGAACGTTTAGATAAAATAGTATCGACAAACTCCTTGCCAAACTCTTTATCCAATAAATCCAATTCACCTCTGGTTGGAACCTGTCCTCCATATTCCCCTAACAGTTTAGCCAATCCTTTACCAGCTGGGAGTTTCTCCCACTCACCAAGATTTTTACTTGTTTCTAATCTGTTAAAAAGCGTATCCCTTATCTGTTGACCCAGTTTATCTCTAATAGAAGTAAATTGAACTTTGGGCATTTCTCCTTTGAATACCCCTAATTTCTTATAGAAACCTGCTTCTCCACCAAGTTGTTGTCCCACTTGTTCTGCTCCTGCCATCTTCTGGCCTCTGATTTGGGTATATAAAGCCTCTTGTGCCTCTCTGGTTGGCTTAGCTTCTTTAATCGCATTTATCACTAATTGTATTGGATCGGGAGTTGCAGTTCTTTCTGGTAATAAAGCAATAGGTTTCTCTACTGGTACTCCAGCAGAAGGCGGTTGGGATGGTGCTTCCTTCATTTTAACCAAATCAAATAAATCTTCCGGTTTATATTGTTTTGCAGGTTTGATCGCTTCAACAGGAGTTTTAGGAAGAACCCTCATTTCTGGAGGGAGCAGATCATAATTTTCTATAAAAGCATCTGGGTTTTTAACAAACTCTTTAAGCATATTTTTCTTCTTATTAAACATAGTATTATCACCTAAAGAACCTCGCAACCCCTGTTTTATTTGAGCTTCGTTAGCTTGTAAATCAACCCACTCTTGGGTAAGCCTATCTTTTAATTTCTGTTTATACTCAACAGGAGATAACTTATCACTTCCAGCCCACCTAAGAAATCCAGATTGACCTACAACCTTTCCTGCATAATCTGTAATGGATTTATCAAGAGCTTGAAGTTGAGGAGGAACCATATCCGGTGTACTCCCGTTCTTTCGGGAAAGAATATAATCCCAAACTTGAGCAAGATCAGGAGTATTTAGGCGTTTTAATATAGGCAGATTTTCATTGGTAATAGTATGAAGATCATACATAGCTTTAGGATCACCTATGTAACCTGACTTTATCTTATCTACAGCACTTATAACTTCTTTCTCTGTAAGAGGATCAATATTAAAAGCTCTTATATAGTCTTTAATTACAGGATGTTGGGTTAGTTCAATCTTATTAAATCCTACATCCTGTGAAAATTGTTTAGCCATCTGATTTTCATACGAACTTCTGGCGAGTTTCACTCCTTTATTAATACCATAACCTAAAGCTGATCCTCCTGCTCCAATCCCCCCAGCCAAAAGCCCACCACCAAGAGTACCTGTAACTAAATGTTTTCCATATTCAGGTAAAGATTGGATATCCTTCCCTGTTTGTGTAGCACCTGAAAAACCATATCCTAATCCATAGGGAAATGCAGACTTAAACCCTTTTGTTAATGTAGGAATAAGTTTCTCTTCTCCTAATTGTTTTGCTGCTTCTTTAACTTCAGTTCCTTTACCTCCTGTATAAAGATTCAATGCAGCCTCTCCTATTTTTCCATATCCAGATAATATTTCCTGCGGAGTAACTTTCTGTCCTTGAGCTAATTTAAGTATATTCCCTCCAGTTTCTTTAATCCCTTCTACTCCGGTAAAAGGAGTCATTGCATAACTTTTCCATGCTGCTCCAGGTAGATTAGCAAGAGTTTCTGCTCCAGTTTTTAGATATGGATTTTTTATTTGAGGAAAATTAAAAGTTGGAGGTGGTGTATTCATAGCCATCTTTATACCCTCATAAGCAGGTTGAAAGATAGGTTTAACTTGTGTTTGATACAGTCTATTTATAGCAGGTAGAAGATTAGTTGATACCTGAGAAGAAATACTTTGAGGTTTTACAGTTGGAGTAGTATTTTGTATAACCTTAGGAGAAGCATAATTAAAACTAGGTGGTTTATAAGCAGGTTGCTTAGGAGCAGGAGCCAGAGGAGATATTATCTTTGGCTGAAATAAGTTCTTAACGGCTTGAACCGCACCGCCAAATGTTTGACCTAATTTCCGCTTTATGCTTTCCAGTAGATTCATACATATTTATTACCCAGCTAATAAGTCTGCTATAGAACCTCCACCTTCATTCTTCATAGTTGCAATATCTTTTTGAGTCTGGGAAGACAACTGTTGTCCTGCTGTTGGAGTCATATAAGGCAATAGGCTAGTCAAACCTTTAAGTCCAGCTTGCTTATTTGCTTGAACAGACTTCTGTGCTTCTAACCTCATTTTAACTTCATCTCTTTTCATACCAATCTGTTGCTCTAACATAGCAAGAGTATTCTTTATATTGACTCCATACTTACTTGCTCCAGCTACCAGTTTAGCAAGTTCATCTCTTAATGGCTTACCTCTTGTTTCTACCAATCTTCTTCTTTGACCTTCAGTCATTAGAAAGTTTTTAGATTCCTCTGTTATATCTTTATCAAGATTATCAAGAAGATCAGCAACGACTTGTATCTGTTGATTGATTGTTTCTAAACCAGCTTGTTGTTCAGTCATTCCTGATTGTTGGAGAGCCTGTTGATACCAAGCATCCATACTTGAAGTATCAACCATCGCTGATTTTTCTGCCCCCATAGAAGCATAAGAACTTATTAGTTTATTAAGGAAATTTCCAACCTCTGCATTTTGAAAACCATAGTTACTTCCGTCATTAAAAGAAGGAGTTACTGCAGGAGGAATTTCAGGAACCGTTTGATCTTGAGTCCCAAGTAAATTTTGAATATCAAAATTTCCAGTAGGTTTTACAACAGGAAGATTACCAAACCTCTCAACAGAAGTTGGAACTATTCTTGTTCCTCCGGTATAACCACCAGCCAATCCTTCTGACAATCCCATTTCTGGTAGACTAAGTATTTGACCAAGAACATCTGTTACATTACCTAAAAATCCTCTAACTCCACCACTTATAGGAGATGCACCTTTTGGTCTTGATAATTCTACCCTTCTTTTTATGCTTTCCAAGAATCCTCCAAGTCCACCTTGAGATTGGGATGTTGTAGATGGAACTCCCCCTTCTCCTACTGCATAAGCTGAAGAAGTTGGTTTAATAGCTCTACCGATTGCACCTTCTATACCTGAAACTACATTCTTACCAACTGTAGAAGCTCCTGTTTGTAACTTTCTCACTAATGATTCCATAGTAGAAGGTTGAGCAGTATCCCAACTCCCACTTGCTCCTATTCCTCCGCTAGCTCCTCCACCAAATTGAGTTGCTTGTGTTGTAGCACCTTGAGAATTTGATCCAGCCATTTTCAATCCTGATTGAATATATTCTTGAAAACCTGCATTACCAGATAAATGTTGAAGTTTTTTTGAATCAAGACCTGATGTATCATATCCTTGTTCTTGCATGAATCTAAACCAATCTCCAACCTTTACAGAATTAGAAAGGTCTGGAGTAGCCGCTGAACCAAAAGAACCACTGTTGTAAATTCCAGGTGTACTCTCTCCTGTAATTTCAGGGTGTTCTCCTGAACCGGAATAACCCACAGAAAATCCACCATTATTAGGAGTATATCCTCCTACAGGAGTAGGAGAAGAATAAAAATCTTTGTTTGACATTGGTGGAGTTTTAGCTTTTTGTACAAACTGTTGAGAAAAACTGGCAGGAGAATATCCCGGGTAAGTTTCCCCTACAGGTTTAGCAGGAGGATTTTTCGCTGTATTTACGAATTGGTTAGAGAAATTAATAGGAGAATAACTCCCGTATGAATTAGAAAATGTTGAAACTGGCATAATTATATCCTTTTACAAATTCTATACTATAACTAAATTATTTGTAAAATCAACTGCCAACTACATCAGCTTTACCTAAACTCTTTTCAAGTTTCTTTGCAAGTTGTCGTAAAGTTTTTACATCATCTACTATCACCTGCCCATTCTGATCTAATACATCCATAATTTCCTCTTCTTTTTTAGTTAAATCATCTTTCGCCATAATTCACCTCCTTAATTTACGCTTGTTGCTATTCCTTTAGTAAAAGTAATTGTCCCCCAAGTATCAGCAGTTCCCGCTACAATTGTTTTTACATAAACTGCAGTACCATCTACCCCAACTGTACCTCCTGCCTGATAAGCTATAGGATTAAGAGTTCCTCCGGTTAGAGATGGAGTTCCTATGGTTGGAGTAACCAGAATAAGGTTAGTCGCAGTACCACCTGTTATTGCTGGAGTTCCAACTGTAGGAGTAACTGCTGTCAAATTTGTAGCTGTACCTCCTGTAACTGCGGGAGTACCAATAGTAGGAGTAATAAGAACAAGGTTTGTTGCTGTACCACCTGTAGCTGTCATAGTCCCGATTGTTGGGGTTACTGCTATTAAATTAGTTGCAGTTCCTCCTGTTGCAGACATTGTGCCAATAGTAGGTTGAACTAAAGTCAAATTGGTTGTAGTTCCCCCTTCTGGAACCACTGCTGCTCCTACTGCCGTCTGGTTTATCCAAAGTCCCGAAGGAGTATCATAAGCCAAAAGATCATTATTATCAGGAGAAGTTATAGAAGTACCAGCAAGACCAGAAGTTATATCAATCCCAGGCTGATCTAGATCATTATGGTGGTGGATAAGAGTTTCAGGAGTTTCCTTTATTTCTGGATTCCTTACAATTGCCACCTTCTCTTTACCTATCATGGTAAAGAGTTGTTCAGGTTCAGTTGGTGGAATTACAACACCTAGGTCTTTAGTATAATCAAGTAAATTATCTTTTGCCATATTTATTTTTAGATGACCAAAATTTATTTTTTCGTATTTCAATCATCTGTTTACTTCTTTCTAATCTTTTCTCTGGAGTCCACATTTTCCTCTGATGATCTCGTATATGAACTCCATGAATAATTACTATTAAATTATCTTCTCTATTATCATTTTTAATCCCATTTATATGATGTATATCTTCACTCTTTACTATATATCTGCCTAATTTCTTTTCCATTACTAGACGATGTTCAGGTACATACCCTCTTTTATCTTTAAAAGGATGATTAGGTGATTT
>C687J35021_10002037_pt1 | contig 14628 bp, 21 predicted proteins | sample RifCSPhighO2_12_FD_35021 | JGI IMG/M metagenome (IMG submission 35021)
CCTGCCACTAATGCCCCGCCCGCCAAAACTGAAGCCCCTGTTATAGCCGTTCCTACCAGAATCCTGACATCAGGCGTACCTGAAACCGAAACAATCGAAAGCCCTGTTACTACAATTGCCGTTCCTACCCCTGAGGCCGGCACTAAAGTTCCAAAAGCCGATCCGGCCGCTACTGCCAAAGTTCCAAAAGTAGAACCAATATTGGTATTGCGATGGTTTATTCTAACCGTGCCTGCCGTAATTGTGCCATTGGCAAGGGCCGTTAAGGTCCCGGCGATCATTGTAGTAACTGTACCAGCAGTTTGAACAATACTCCCCGTAGTCAAGGTACCGGAAGCCTGCACTACCGTTCCCGAAACTAGATTTTGCAAAGTTCCCGTTGTCAATGTCCCTGCCGTATGAACGTGTGATCCTGCTGCTACTACTGCAATTGTGCCAGTATTCAAATTCAAAATCGTGCCTACCGTAGCCAGATTGGTCAGCGATCCGGTAGTAAGCGTACCTGAAGTTTGAACCATTGATCCGGTTGTAACCGTTGTCGTGCCGACTGTAACGACAACCGATCCTCCCTCAAGCCTGGTAATGGTTCCTTTATCCTGATTTAAAAGTGTCCCGACTGTAGCGACATTAGTCAAAGAGCCTGTGGTTAAAGTTCCCGAGGCCTGAACCATTGTCCCCGCATTAACATTAACCGTTCCTGCGGTAACTACAATGGAACCGGTTGTTACATTGGTTGTGCCTGCAGTCTGCACTATGGAACCGGTAGTCAAAGCCGCCAAGGTCCCTGTATTTAGGTTTAAAATTGTGCCTACGGTGGCAACATTAGTTAACGATCCGGTAGTTAAAGTTCCGGCGGTTTGCACAATTGAACCTGTGGTTACATTAACCGTGCCTTGAGTTACGACAATTGAACCTCCCTCGACCCTGCCGACTGTTCCAACCGTATCTAAGTCTCCAATGGTCCCCGAGGTAACAACAACAGAACCCGTATTTATGTTGACGGTACCTTGAGTAATGACAACGGAACCGCCCTCTAAGCGGGTTATCGTGCCTTTTTCAACATTAGAAACATCTACCGTTCCTGTAATGTTGGTGGTTCCTGAAGCTCCTGATAAATCTTGAACAAACATTGCCCCTGTAGAGGGATTAACCCCAACCGGAAGCGGTAAAGCCGTACCTCCCGTATCAGCAGTCCCTAAAGTGCCAATAACCCCCATAATCGTCGGGGTTTGGTTCCCGTCAAAATGGGCAGCGTTGGGGTACGATTTAACAGCGCTCAATTAGGTTCCTTTCTTGAGGTAATTCTTAGTTTTTAAGAATCTGCCTTTTTTAAACTTAACATTTTTTTCTTCCTGTTTCCTATCAGGTTTAGGAATTAATTGGGCCATTTGTTCCTTAATGCTCTTAGGAAGCAGGCTTTTGGGTACAGTTGGTGTTTGAGACAATAAGTCAGCTTTTTTCCTGATCAGAACTATTCTAATCGGGCTGGATCCGGATACCGTAGGCAAAACCTTTCCCTCCATACCGTGTTCTGCCAGAAACTTGGAAAAGGCGTTCTCAAATTGATAGACATGCTGAAAAGCATCGACATCAACAATGTACTGGTACCACATCACGGCTTTCTTAGCCATTTTTCATCCTCCCTGCCATAGCAATTGTTTCATGTGAATAGTTCCTTTTAGAGGGTTTCTTTTTGCCTTTAACATAACCTTTGCCCTCTTTTGACCAGCGTTTGGCAATCTCGGGGTGATTTGCGTACATATAAGATCTTTGCTTACTACTTTGAAACGGCATCTTTATCCCCTTTCAATTTAGCTTGTACTTGCATTTTTTGGACTTCAGTTTCCTGCGATTGGGTTTCTTCCTGAGCAATCTCATCAGGCGATATATCAATACCTGCTTGAGCCGCTAATTGCTGTTTGCCGGAACTTGTTAAATCCTTGTAAGAAATAGAGCGGGAAGGCGGTTTGTTTTCCTCTTGTGGCTGTTGGTTATTATCCAATAAATTTGTATCCTTAATTACTTCTGCCACGCCAACTTTGGTTTCTTCAACTCTCATTTTAGAATCCGGTAATATCTCAGAACCCGATAAATCCTTCATAACGGTTGCCAAAGCCAATTTTATTTGTTCAATATTCTGTTCGCTTAACCCTCCGCCGCTCGCTTTCATAGCCTCAATCATTTCGCTGGCAGCCCCAAATTCAAATGTCTCAAGCAATTTCTCCACAAACTTCTGGAACGCCTCCTGTGGAATAACACCAGCCTGGACTAACGGTCCGAAGAAGTTAGCCAAATCAAGGGCTGTTTCCTGTCTGCCTTGTCTGGTGTAACCCATACCCTGTTCAACATCAATTTCGACATGATAATCCTTGGAAATGGGAATAACCTCACCCCCTACGGGCATACCTAGTTTTTCTCTCTCGTCATAGGCCCGTTTACCGATAATATCGAAATATGTCGGTTCGCCCTTTTCCATGAATTGGACCTCTTGAGGGCGGGTGAAATAATTATCGGCAATGTCCAGGAATCTTTCGGCTATTCTTTTAACGGTATTTTTGAATCGCCTTTGGGCAATGGAAAGATTGGCATATTCGGATTCTTTTAAGGATTCAATGGCTCTAGCGGCCTTCACGCCTGCCGGAATCCGATTTAAAGCACTGGTAGAAACACCTTGTTCTTCAACAAAACTATTCAGGATGTTAATGAAATTAAAAACAAAAGGCGGGATTGAAGCAATCGGGTTCTGGACCGGAGGCGTCGTATTGTACTTGAATATCTGCCCGCCTGCTGAATTGTTAGGCTTGTCCGGTTCTCCGGCTTTAATGGACCAGGAACCGACAACCATAGTGTGGGTATATCTTTCAATGCGGGAAACTAACATATCCAGAGACTTATTAAGAGGAATGAAGCGTTCAATTAAAGGCACTTGGTAAATTGGCCCTGGTTCCATTCTAAAGTCCACAAACGGGTACTTATCAATGTCCAGATATTCATCAAAGAGCCAGATGTTGCCGGCGACAAAAGCGTGCCTGATAACCATATCGCCCTCCTTTTTCCTTAAAAGTGTCTCTGAGGCTTCTTTTTGGGCCTTAATCCTGCCGGAGTTGTTCTTGTTAACATATTCTTTAATAAAAGCTTCTTTCAAAAGAATCGTTTGGGTGGCCTCAGTGGCTCTCTCACTACCGAATCTTGATCTTAAATATGCTTCTTTAATTTCAGACGAAGCTAATTTGTTATCAGCGGTAATTTTCATACGCTGGGTTTCATCAAACAATTCATTGGCCTTAATCTCGGAGATTAATTTAGGAATACCTTTAATCAGGACGGGACAATCCTGGATATCGGTGAATTTACCGTCCAGATAGATATCAAAAGCATCGTAAACCTGAGTTCTAATCTTTTCCTCTACGGCGTCAGGCCAGACCTGCATATAGGAAACTCCCTGAATCATTGCTAAAATTAATAAATGGGCTAGTTTTTCGTTAATCTCCTGATCTTTGAACTCCTCATCAACCCAATGGCCGACAAGTTTGGCTTTCCATTTAGCCTGCTGTTGGGCTTGTTGTAAGGCTTGCTGATCCTCGCCGAAAGCGTGGGTATTGATTCTTTCCGGGTAGACAACTGGGGTGGGGTCATTGCTCATTAAAAGGTTAGCCACACCTCTAACTTGTCTTGAGGCTTTGGGGATAGCTCGTGTGGGGGTATACATTGAAGCCCGCTCTGCCAAATCAACTATCTTGTTAGTCGTTCTTTGAAGAAAACGAAAGTGGAAGCCGTCATCGAAGAACTTATTGTCATACCACCGGCGTTCAAATGAATATCTTGTGGATTTATATGCGGTAACCGTCTCGTCAATGACCTGACCGATATCCTCAGTTTTAACGCTGGATGTCTGAAATCTGTCTGTACCGCTCATTTCTTTCGGAATTTATCTCTGTTCTCCCAAAAATATTTCCATTTAGGATTGGAACGAGTTAACTTGCCTAATTTAGCAATATTGCCTGAAGCAAGTTTAATTACCTCAGGTGAGTAATTCTTAACTGCTTTGGCAATATGGGGTGCCGCTTTTGCGGCTGCTCCGGCTAAAAGGGTAATCATCTCATAAAAAAAGATGGCACAAACGGCCATCTGTCTCCGATATTCTTAACTATATTCTAATTTAGTTGCCCCTGATCGTCAACTTTAACTATATGTTCATCGAATATTTCATCATCCAGTTGGGAAATTTCATCCATATCGGGGGGGATTGGTTCCGTACTTTGGATCTTATCTACCTTATCGGCCATTTCATTATTCAAATAATCCTGGTTGGATTTGGCAATTAAGGCATTAATGGTCTTTTGCTTCTCTTTGGATTCAAGGTAGATATAGAAGCCTAAACAGGCAAGTGTACCGATATTGGTTAAAGCTAGAACAATTAAAGCAATTTCCATTATTTAACAAGGTATTGGGCACGGAGATATCTTTCAATGGGATTAGGCAAAAGAAACTGATCGTAGTTATACATTGTAGGAACAGGGTGTTTGAAGAAACTATACTTTCTTTCAATGACCTTAATTTCAATGGGTACGCCCTCAAAGTCATAGGAAATAAGTCTCTCAAAGTCCGGCTCAAAGACTAATGTCTTGGAAATGCCCCTCTCAAAATACTTTCTAAGTCTAGTATAGATAATGGACCGGGCGTTTTTGGTTAACTCTGTAACTCTAATGCCTATGGTTATCTTGTCCCCGCTTAAATAGTTATTCCCAACACTTTTGGCGGTTTCTCCTAAAAGCAAAGGCGAAAGGGAAAGGGATTCGAAAAGATCGTGGATCTCCCGTAAGGCCTTACCTAAAACTATGGTGCTTAGGCCTCCATTGGAAAGCTCAAGCGCCCCACTGTTCGGTATCGAATTCGTCGCTGTTTTCGTAGGATTGCTGGAGGAATCGTTTTTGATATTCACGTTTAATTAATGATAACTCTTTTATTGTAGGATCTTTTAAATGTTCTTGCAACTCATGGATACTTAAGGCATGAGAAATTACTATATCATCATGTAAATCCCGGCCCTCAGGAGCGCCATAACGAATTATCCCTGTCGGTCCTATGGTATAGCCAAAGTTATCAAATTCTTTTAAGCTTTCTTCTATCGGAAGAATTGCGATTAATCTTCTCTCAATCCAGATACTTAGTTTCTCTATTAATGCTTTTTTACTGGTACTCGTAAACTTAACGGGCTGAATAGCAAGCCCTGACCGGGCAAGATCATCGACTATCGGACTTCCCAGCCCTGTGGCATCAATAACTATTACTGCCTTATTATAATGTCTCGATATCGAAATCATTTTTGCCTTTTGAAACGGCCATTCAAATTTTTGGAAACGATCCTGAAAAACTTGCTTATTTGTTTCCCTGTCATAAACAGTAATTGCCGTGTAGTCCCGTTCTTTGGCTAGGTCTACTCCCATAACGTATTCATGCCCCGGTAGTGGGCCTAAGGGGATTGCCTTAGCAACTTCCCGGACTCCACGAAATACTTGCCCTTCTCCTTCTAGGAATTCACATTCCCATTCTTGATTAAAATGGGCTTGTGAAGATGTTCTTCTTGATTTCTCAAGCTGATCAGCAGGGATAATCCCTGATACTGAAGACTTCAAAAGCCATGATTTCCATTCATCATCTTCTCCGTTTTGTCCAAGTTCATAAAGATCATATAGGTGGTTCTTGCCTACCGGAGTTCCAATGAACCACGCCCATCCATCATTAGCTCTGACTATCTTTTCGACAATTTCCCACGCCTCATACTTTACTTTGCCAAATTCGTCAAATACAATCCCTTTAGGCCCCGCTCCTCTTAAAGCATCAGGATCGTCAGCACCTTTTAACTGAATATATGAACCATTTTTAAAATAGACGATTAGCTCGCTCTCATTTGTCCTTGAAATAATCTCTTTGGGAATAATTCTGAATAACATATCTGGATCACGCCAGACTGCATCCTTGGCCTCCCCGTAAGTAGGGAAGATAATCCAATATGCGCCAACTCTATACAGTGCCTGCTTGACCAGTTCCGTTAGAGCTGTTGTCGTCTTTCTGGCCCGGCGGTGCCAAACCAGGACTTTGAATTTGTGGGGGTCCCTGATTACTTCCTGCTGGTGGGGCATTAACTGTTCCCACCTCGGATACTCTATCTCTAGGGATATACCCGCCGGCAACGTCAAGTTTGATTGAAACACTGAAAGGTTCTCCATTGGCTCCTGTTAATTCAATTGCTTTAACATCTGCGATTGTTTTATCTATTATAGCCCTAGCCGCTGCAAACTTCAGAGATTCATTCCTTGAATTCCGCATAATATCCACAAGCCTATTAACTGCTTCTTCGGTATATTGGGAGATAAGAGAGTAGAAACCGGTCCTTGATGGCGGTCCCCCCTTCTTCTGTTCGCTAACTATTGTCTTTGAATTCGACATCTATCTCTATTTTATCAGCTAACTCTTTTAAATCTTCTATTTGATTTGGTGCTGTTGTTTCTAATACTACTCTGGCTGATTTATCCCCGCTAACTAAGGTTTTAATATTTATATCCTTAACAAGCATTATCATAGATTCACCACTCTTGTTGGTTCAACTTTAGGTTGAGATCCTATTTCTTCTAAAAGCTGATCTAGTCCTGCCATCATTTTAGCTCTGCGCCAAGAACCAAAGCGGTCATATACAAAGAAAGATGTTATAGGGAAACCAACAAACCATTTTTATTTTTAAAACTGATCCTATTCTTTGACTCCTTCTTATGTTTAAAATGGTTAAAGTTCTGATTAAGTTTTCAGAATCTTCGACAAGAAAGTAAAAATTATTCCAGCCGTACTATAGCCAAGAACAAGGAGCCCTAGAAAACTATGTCCTGTAGCAAAGAGTAAAGTTGCAAGAATCCAATATAGAACCAGTGTTATTTCGTAGGAGATATCAAATAAATTAAACATAGTTAATTACTTTAATTCGTACCCGTCTAAAAGACGAACCTCGTAAGCTCTTTTTGCTTCGTCTTCTGTTAAAGCTAGATTCTTCTGGTTGCCTGTCTCGGGAATACGGACTGTGGTGAATTCAAACTCCTTTTTAAGAAGATATTTACGGGTGTTCGATTTATCAATCCCAAACCTTTTACTGATAGTAGTAACGGTTATATATGACACTACCTTACTTTACTAAACTAAAGATTATTTGTCAATACCTTATTTTGTTCTCTGCTTCCTATACATTTTCCATGCTTTTATTAAGTTTTTATCAGCTCTTTGTCTCTTCAACTCAATAATTTGCTTATCTATCATGTTAAGTTCTTTAAGGTCATTAACTGGTAAAGTTTTCATTCTCACCTTAAGTTCCTTTAATATATCAGAATACCTATTTATTAATGCTTGTGTCATTTAATAGTTGTTTAGCGGCTTGCCCATAATCATTAAAGGATATCTCTGTTTGCAGTCTCTCCGCTTTTTGGGCAACTTCCATTATAGTCTCTAAGACAATTTTGCGCACTTCCTCACGAGTCATATTCATGTTTAACTTTCTTTAATAGGCGCAAGATTGTGTATTGCTCCTTTGTTCCTTTTCATAAATTCTTCCCTATTTGCTGGAGATTGATCATCCTTATTTTTAAGATCCAATATTTTTACTTCTTTAGCCCCACAGGTGAAACACAAATAAGTTATTTTCAGCCCCCTAAGTGTACCTTTAAGTCGTCCTTTCTCCTCAAATAAAATCGTATACTCATGACTTGTAGCCCCCACTCTCTGATGTTTTTGGCAATCAATACACAAAAAAGCAAAGTTTTGATCTCCAATCATACGGTTCCTAATTGGTATTGAGCCATAAATGATTTTTCGGTTATCTGCAATGTACCAATATTAAAAGTATTCAATACCCTTCTAAAAACCGGCGTTTGGCAGAATCCGCAAAGGATTTCAAAGTTATCTCCAATTACCAGTGTGGTTTCGTTTTGGCCGTTCATATATTGTTTTGAACGCCTTATGGAAATTATGCCCGAGGGTAAGATTTCGGCTAAAGTCTGTAAATTACCTATGGATTCGCAATGTCCGCACCGCAACAATGATCTCATTTAAATAACTCTCGTGCTTGTTTTAATTTAGTCGGAGTTCCAATATCTTGATACCAAATATCTTCAGGATTTTCGCCCATATATAGACTCAGGGGGGTGTCTAATTTTATTAAAGTTTGGATTAGATCAGGGATATTCACTTCGTCTCGAATATATTTTAGCACTTCCCTGTCAAATATGTATGTACCGCCGGTGTGGATTGCGTCGTCTTTGGTAAAAATCGTGGCTATATTATCGTTTATTAAATGCCATTCAATCATCTTTGAATAATCAAGATTCGTTAAAGTATCGCCATTGATAACCATAAATTCTTCCTCTAACCATTTCTCTATCTCTTTTAAGCATTGAGCCGTGCCTGTAGTTTTTTGGGCATAATATCTGACGGCCTCATCATCCCCTACGGCTTCCTTAACCTTATCGGGCAGATATTTTAAAGTTACGATAATGTCATCAAAACCTACGGCTTCAAGACCATCAATGATATGCCTGATTATTGGCTTGCCCCCTACTTCCAGCGCACATTTGGCAATGGTGTCAGTTAATGGCCTAAGCCGTTCCCCCCTCCCCCCTGCCATCAAAACTGCGTTCATTTTGGCAGGAATCTTGTTAACACTCCGTCCATGCACGGCTCAAAATCCCAATGACTTAAACCTTTAAAGTCAAATTCCAGGGTTTCAATTAACTTATTCCTTTTATCTGGATCAATAATACAAAAGAAAAACCCACCGGAACCGGCCCCCATGATTTTTCCTCCAAACGCCCCGTTTTCTTTAGCCGTCTTATAGATTTTATCAATCCTCTCATTAGTGACATATTTATTGGATTGTTTCTTGAACTCCCAAGCCTCATCCATTAAAAGTCCTAATCTTTCAATGTCTCCTTTCCCTATGTAGTCAATACTTTTTAAAGCCAGTTCTTTTAGATTATAAAGAGCGGATAATTGTTCAGAGGTAGGTTGTTTAAACTCCTCCTGAATTTTGGGGTTTACCCGATCTTTACCGGTATGGAAAAGTAAGAATGCCGGCATTAATCTATCAATGTATTTTCTATCAAAGGGATTCACTTCAATACCGGAGCTGCTAAAAGATATGGCATTGAATCCTCCGAATGCAGCGGCAATTTGATCTTGCTTGCCTCCAAATAATCCAAGTTTGTTAACTTCGATATCCCAGGCGGTTTCGGCAATGTCCAGTCTGCTCATGCCTAGGTTTTTTCTTTTGTTAATAGCGGCGACAATCCCAACCGCAGCCGCTGCTGAAGCACCCATACCTCCGGTAATTATTCCCTCATATTCATCCTTAAAAGAGGTGTGGTGCATACCGTCCAGACCAAAGGCTTTATGAATGGTGTATATGAACTCTTTACTGCCTCCATAAGGAACCTGATTCCCAATCCCTACAGTGCCTAAGTCCTCCCCATAACACATAGTGTATTTATGAAAGATATTTACGGCAAAGTTAATAACCAAACCGCCATATTTCTGATAATACTCAGGGATATCTGTTGATCCGCCAAAAAGTCCGATCCGACTGGGGCTTATAGATTGAATAATCATTCTTCAAATTCTTCTATGAAGCTTTCTCCCTTTTAGGTATTCCCACACCAAATGTAACAATCGGAGCTGATATTCTTGACAACGTGGAGTTGCCCCTCTACGGGGAAAATCAATTATTTCTAAACCTAATTTCTTTCCCCATTCATATGCATAAAGAATATTCTCGCTCCTGCCGCTTGTAGACATACCAATAAGTAAATCCTCAGGCTTACCTAAAGCAATTACCTGTCGTGCAAATACTTCTTTAAAGGAAAAATCGTTGGCCGTTGAAGTAACTACAGCCATATCAGAAGTCAAGGCAATCATTGGGAACCCTTCATGGATTAATTCAGCAGCAAAATGATTAGCTTGTTGAGCTGATCCTCCGTTACCCATAACTAGGGCCTTATTCCCTCTTTTGAAGCATTTAAGAAGTTGCTTGGCTATTGTCTCGGCTTCGCTCACTAATCAATAATCACATAAAACTATAGGGAAAATCAATTGGTAGTTTCCTCTCTTAATTTACGCTGTCTTTCCCGCCATTTAAAATTCATCGGTTGAATCCAATCCCATTGATTATTCAACCCGATCATCTTAAAAAAGGGCCAAAAGAACTGATATGTCCTTGTTCCCCAATCCTGAACATGGTAAACATCGGGTACCAGAAAATTCTTTAATCTACCTTTCATCGATAATTTTTCTCACACTCACCATTACAGTAATAACTCCCGTCGTCCCGGATATAGATATCACTACTGCCGCAACTAGCGCATTTATTATTAATATACCTCCACATTGCTCGAATCCATTTAAAGATATTCATAAAATTTCTTATCTGGTATGGGCCAGACTTCCTCCCCCCAATCATTAAAGTTCTAAGGCGCTTATTTTTTATTTAAAATTCTCTTCATCTCTTCGAAGTTTTCCTGTGAAATGATAATTTCCCGATGGTAAACCTCTTTTTCATAAAGCATCTGGAGAGCCTTTTTTAAACGATCAAAAATCCCTCTTGGTTCTGAAATGATTGCCAGATTATATTCTAACGGCTCGCCATCTTCCCGCCAATCCCATACCGCTAAAGTCAAAAATTCACACCAGCCGGCATCGCATCTAAAAATAATATCTTCAGAAATGTTTTTCTTTTTCATATCCTTAAAGATTGGCTGGAAATTAAATTCAGCCAATCTCCAGTGATACGAATCTACTAATCACCTGTAACAAACAAGTTGCATATAGGTTACATTTAACCTATTACGGATCAATCACTTTTGTCCAGCTGACACAGAAATTATGACTTGCCCCAACTGCTACCCAAAATGGGCTGGGCATACCGAAAATATCAACTTCCGTTGCATCTTTCGGCAGACTTGGAATTCCGTATTCCAGATTATCTTGAGTCTTCCCGTATTTGACTATTTGGAAGTCAGACGAATCCGTTGTTGGAACCCATTTAATTTTTACTCCTCCATCTATCTTCTCGTAAGATAAATTAACAGGGGGCTTTGGCGGGTTAATCGTACATTCGTTCGGATGACTCTCGCCACCGCAATCCTCTGAACACCCCTCGTTTATCACAAAGTTAGCACTTGGAGTGGCTTCTTCTACCGGACATCCTTGTTCAGTTTGTTCACAAGGAACAGGGGTTGGATCCGGAGTGGGGCTTGGCGACGGACTCGGGGTTGGATCGGGCTGGCACTGCGGCAGCCACGGGAAGACAGTACAAATATTAAACGTCGCTTCTGCGCTTCTGGTTGTTGCCGCCAATAATGCGACTGCTACCAGAATTATCGAAAATATGTTTAAAAGTTTTTTCATTTATTCCTCCTTTCTTTTTGGATTTAGTTGTCATTTTTTCTCCTGTACAGTCTCTAGAAACCATTTGGGGAAAATATGGTCTTGTGTTGTCATTCTCAAGTCGCTGCTCTCATTCTTCACCTTTGGTTTGGGGGTAGGCTCATCTAGTCTCGCAATAGCTTTTAAAAGTTTTGTAAGTATCGGTGCTAGGTTGTTTTTTAGTTCCCAATCATTAGCACCCAAATCAGACATTTGTATCCTAATCCCCCTTGCAAGGTATCCGTATTGAGCTTTATTAAACTTAATTTCTGTTTCGTTCTTCATTTCTCGACCTCTTTTAGCCCGTTAGGGTCTTTTAGTTTAGCTAAATTTTGAATTTCTTTTTCTTTTTGTTCAATTACCCAAACGTAATCTCTAATTACCTCTCTCTCGTGTTTCTTTATAAGGACAAGGATAGCGGCAGTACCCATATCTACCGTAACACTGGAAGTGCTCACAACATACATTAGTATCTTTGATATTTCAGTTTGTAGATCCATTGCTTTAGTCATTGTGATATTTGATTCCATTTATTTGCTTTAAAAAAGGCGAGTGCAAACTTTGGTGATGTCATTGACCTGCGTGCTGCTTGATTTCGCCCTTCTGGTGGTTTATAGCCATCTGGTAAGTTAGGCAATATACGATTGTTCTTGGCCAACTGCATATTTATCCTGAAAGGAATGATTGGTGGATTCTTAAGTTTCTTCGGTTCATTAAAATAACCCCAAACATCAGTATGTTTTGTATACATTTCGCCATAATCATCTGGTTGGAAAGTTAATGCCGGTTTCCCTAGGAACTGCCTTAAAAGCCCTCGTGGATTTTCCAAAGCCCAAAATGCCAACTTTTGTTTGCTTCTAACTTCCCAAATAATATCCATACAAGCTTTCACCAATTCCATTCCTTTTTCTAAATTGCGTGGTTCCCTGGCAGTTGTCCGGGCGATACTAAACATAGTGCAAGGCGGTGCTGCCAAGATGCCATAAATGTCCTTAAATAATATCCAGTCGGAGGGGCTATCGGCACTTCCAAAAAGTATTGCTTCATCTTCTATAAAATATTTAGTCACATCATAATCCGGCAAAGTTACATTCATAACTTCGTACCCATTTTCTTTATATGGTGCTGACCAAGAGCCAGTACCCCCACAAAGATCAAGTATTATCTTCTTCACTCCCCATCCTCCTTTGTTTTAGTCATTGTGATATTTGGATAACCTTTCCATTATTGCTTGTACTACGTTGACGGTCACCGCATTGCCGTAGCATTTGTAGGCTTGAGTATCTGAAAGCCCCTCACACCAATTATCAGGGAACCCTTGGAGCCTGGCACATTCAATGGGAGTTAACCTACGGATCCAGATCCCATTAAAAAGAAGCGGGGAACCCGTACCGTCATTCCTGGCCCTTGCAGGTAGGGTCGGTGAAAGTTTTGACTTCATTTTCCTAAATCCCGCCCCGTCCCTGTAGGTTCTGTACGTCCCCATTTCTGCAACGTAATTACTTCCCGTCGATCGGTTCCTGCCGGCTGACGCAGTAACCGGCCCGACAACAGCTTTTTGGTTGTCTCCTTCGATAGGAAATACTTGGGGTCGACGCTGTCCTCTAAGATGTCCGACAATGAACACTCTTTCCCGATTCTGGGGAACTCCAAAGTTTTTTGAATTAAACACCTGCCATTGACAGTCATACCCAAGGTCGGTGAGAACCCCAAGGATTGTCTGGAAAGTTTTGCCATTGTCGTGACTAAGTAAACCTTTGACATTTTCGAGTAATAAATATCGGGGTCTTTTAACTTTACAAATCCTTGCGATGTCAAAAAAGAGAGTGCCTCTGGTGTCGTTAAATCCTGCACGGTTTCCAGCCACGCTAAAAGCCTGACAGGGAAATCCACCGCATAGGATATCGAAATCTGGGAGTTCAGAAGCGTCAATTGTTGTGATGTCTCTTGTGTCAACTGTCCCTCCGAAGTTTTTTTCATAGATTTGTGCTGCGTATTTGTCCCATTCGTTGGTATATACACAATCGGTGTTTGTCCACCCCCCATTCCCATTGCTCCGTTTAATGTCGGTGCTATTTTCTTTTTCCAATTCTGGTGTTTTTGCAACCCGCCTATTATCAAAGGCTCGTTCAATTCCAAGTCTGAACCCTCCAATGCCTGCAAAGAGGTCGATATATTTCATTCACTCCCCATCCTCCACCCAACATAATTCCCCACAATACTCATTACCTTTTTTACTTGTCTTAATATTAGTCGACCTGCAATTAACGCAATATTTAACGTCTTTAACTTTACCGTTGATAATTTGTTGGAGAGTCTCAATTCTTTCTTCGGGATCAGGCGGATCAAAAACATTTTCTTCTGCCCAGCTCATTCTGCCTCCTTATCAAGAATTTCATAAATCTTATCGAGAAACTTACATTCAGCATTATCGCAATCGTGCTTGTTAATAACCCACTTATTCACTTCTCCCCGTATTCTCTTAATACAAGAGGCGGTATGGGTATCAATTAAATCTACAATCTCCTCATTGGCCCAACGATAAGAAAGATTGTTTGCAGCTCGTTTTATAAGAATCAAATCAATTTTTTTTAACATTGCTTCCCTATCTTTTGAGTTAGTCATTTAACACACCATTAAATAATGTTTACGGCTTTTATTGTGTTCGCATAGCCCCGGATTCTTGCTCCCATCATTAAAACTGTCTTTACTGACTTCCCACGAACTCCTTATACCTGTAGGGTTCTCTGAATTCACTTTGGCTTCAACCTCTTTTTTAGTTAGTTTGGCATCGGCACAAACTGAACAATGGATAAAACCGTTTGAATAAATTATTATCTTCTTCATAGTTAGTGTTGTTTTAGGTTAGGTTTTATTCAATGTATCTATAATTTAAGATCAGTCTCGTCATATTCCCCTAAATATATTCCCTCTTTACCAAATATCTTAACTTTGCCTTTAACGAGAACTATCATTACCCCTAATTTAAGAAAATCAAAGAACCAATGCTTAATCGGGAGCCCTAGTTGAACTTTAATAGCCCAGTAAGAAGTAGAATAAACCTGATCCCCAACCGGATCCCCAACCTGAGCCCTAACCTGAGCCCAAACCTGATCCCTAACCTGAGCCCAAACCTGATCCCCAACCTGAGCCCTAACCTGAGCCCAAACC
>C687J35021_10002038_pt1 | contig 14626 bp, 14 predicted proteins | sample RifCSPhighO2_12_FD_35021 | JGI IMG/M metagenome (IMG submission 35021)
CGCCGTGCGCTGGGACATCGCCCGGCGCCTGTCCCCCGGCATCGTGCTGGGCAGCCTGGGCGCCAGCCTGGGGGTCTTCGCACTGCTCAAGGGCTCGTTCCTGGCCATCTTCTTCGCCCTGTTCGTCGGTTTTTCAGCCTTCCAGATGCTGCGCAACAAGAAGCCCGCCCCCTCGCGCCAACTGCCGGGCACGGCAGGGCAGCTGGCGGCAGGTGGCACCATCGGTTTTCTTTCAGGGCTGGTGGGCGCGGGCGGCGGCTTCGTCAGCGTGCCGTTCATGGTGTGGTGCAACGTGCCCATCCACAACGCCGTCGCCACCAGCGCGGCACTGGGCTTCCCGATCGCCCTGGCCAATGCGGCGGGTTATGTGATGAGCGGCCAGTCGGTCACCGGGCTGCCTCCTGCATCATGGGGCTATGTGTGGCTGCCCGCGCTCGGGGTCATCGCCCTGTGCAGCGTGTTCACCGCACCCTGGGGCGCACGTGCAGCGCACCAGTTGCCTGTGGCCCGGCTCAAGCAGGCCTTTGCCGCCCTGCTGATGGCCCTGGCTGCCTACATGCTCTGGAAGGGCATTACTGCGGTGTAAGGCCAGTGCCTTCGGCCCCCGTCAGGGGCGCCAGGGCGCCCTCCCCCAGCAAGAGGCCGAAATCCGCCGCAGGCAGGGCCGGTGAACACAGATACCCCTGGTAGAAGTCACACTGCATGTCCTGCAAAGCCCCGCGCTGTGCCAGTGTTTCCACCCCCTCTGCGACCACACACATTTTCAGCGCCTGCCCCAGGTGCACGATGGCACTGACAATGGCGCGGTCACCGGCATGATCCGGCAATCCACGCACGAAGGACTGATCGATCTTGAGCTTGTGAATGGGCAGGTTCTTGAGGTAGGCCAAACTGGAATAGCCCGTCCCGAAATCATCGATCGCCAGCCCTACCCCCATCGCTGCCGCCAGCCCCAGGCGCTGCGCGGCCTCCTGGGCATCTTCCAGCAGGATCGATTCGGTCAGCTCCAGTTCCAGCAGTTCCGGGGGCAGGCCGTTTTCCTGCAGCAGCCGTGTCAGGCGCTCCAGAAAATCGGGCTGGCGCATTTCCAGCGCCGACACGTTCACCGATACCACAATCGGGGTCCCCGCCTGCATCCAGCGTGCAGCCTCTTGCACGGCCTGCTCGAGCACCCATGCGCCCAGGGTGATGATGTAGCCCGTCTCTTCGGCCAGCGGAATGAAAACCGACGGAGCGATGTTGCCAAGCTCCGGGTCTTTCCAGCGCAGCAAGGCTTCGGCACCGATGATGCGGCCCGACACCATATCGACTTGCGGCTGGTAGTGCACGCTCATGTGCTGCCCCCCCAGTGCCTGGCGCATGGAATGCTCCATCTGCATGCGCTCAAGCAGGTTGGCATTCATCTGAGGCTGGTAAAAACCAAAGTTTCCACGCCCACACTCTTTCACGCGGTACATGGCCGTATCAGCCTGTTTGATCAGTTCATCCAGCGAACGGCCGTCCTGCGGGTACAGGGCCACACCGATGCTGCACTGGATGGAAAACCCCATGCCATCGAGCGTGAAGGGGCGCCGCATCACGTCAAGCATGCGGCGCGCCACGTGCTCGGCCCCCAGGGCGTCGCCCGCATGCAGGTACATGGCAAATTCATCGCCTCCAATCCGGCACAGCATGTCGGTCTGGCGCAGGCAGGTCTGCAGGCGCGAAGCCACCAGTTGCAGAACACGGTCACCAAAATGGTGGCCCAGGGAGTCGTTGATAACCTTGAACCGGTCGAGATCCAGAAAGAGGATGGCAAAACCTGCCCCCTCGGGGTGGGCCGACCGGATGGCCGACTCCACCTTCTGCGACAGCAGAAGGCGATTGGGCAAGCCCGTCAGCACATCGCTGTAAGCCAGTTCATCGATGCGCTTTTGCGCCGCATGCTGCTGTGTGAGGTCGCGCACAAAGCCGATGCTTTGTTCAATGCCACCGTCTTCGCCGCGCAAGACCACCCAGGAGAGATGCACCGCACAGCCGTTTTCGCCTTCGCGCGGCAACCACAGCTCGCCGTTCCAGAGTCCGCTGTGCCGCCAATCCGCCTGCACGCAGTCCATGAAAGGCTGCGCCACTCCCACACCGAAGAACGATGTGACCTCCTGGCCCTGCAAACTCTGGCTGGTGCGCCCCGAAAGCTGCTCACATGCCGGATTCAGGCGCACCAGCCGGTTCTGGCGGTCAGCGATAAAAATGGCGTACGGACTGGAATCGAAGACCCTGGCCGCCAATCTCAGCGCCGCCTGGGCCTGGACCTCATGGGTGATGTCACGAAACGAATACACCCGACCGGTGACGCTGGAATGGTTCCACAAGGGCACACTGCGCCGCTCGACCACCTGACCCTCGTGCAACTCGATCACATCGTGGCTGCTGCCCTGCTGATCGGCCCCAATGACCTCCAGCCGTGCCTTGTAGGTTCGTGGGTCGCGCACGCGCGACACAAGAAAGGCATGCACCGATGCATCGTTGCGTTGCAGCAGCAGCTCCTGGGGCAAGCCCCAGATCTGCACCAGCCGCTGATTGAAGGCACGCACCTCGCCATCGAGTCCACAGACCAGCATGCCATCGGCCGCCGAATCGAGTGTGGCCCGTAATTCGGCCAGCAAAGTCTCCAACCCACGCTCTGCAGCCTGCCGGGCACTGCAATCGATCATGGTCACCAGCAGAGCCGAACCGCTGGCCGCAAGGGAAAAAGGCGCAACCCTGCGTTCAACGGGAATGAGCTGGCCATCGGCACGCAGCAGGCTGGTCATGGAATGGATACCCATTGCCATCGCTTCTTCGCTGTCGGCCCAGAAACATTGGTCCTGGGGCGTTGCCGCAAGGCGCTGGGCGGGCATGCCCGCCAGGTCCTCGCGCGCCATACCCACCAGGGTGGCGGCACTCAGATTGGCAAACAGAATCGAGCGCGTGCGTGCATCCACCAGCCAGATGGCTTCCTGCAGCCCATCAAAGGTTGCCTGCCAGAGTACATCCTGCGAACGGACGTTGGCGTTCACAACCCCGCCTCGACCGCGGCCGGATTGACGGCCCTTTCGAAAAAGTAGCAAATCCGCTTGCGCGGAGACAGGTACTCGAGCGCCTCCCTGGGGAGCTGGGATGGGCGCAGGCTGCGCCGGATGCCCAGCTCGGGGACCGTTTCCAGATCCAGCACCAGCGCTTCATCCTTGGGCACCCGAGGATCGTGAACAATCACCCGGGGGCGCAAGGGGCGCGATGAATTGACCGAAACGACCATGGCATAGCGGTCATTGACCAGTTGCACGACCGAACCCGGCGGATAAACTCCCATCATCCGGATGAAGATGCCCAGCTCAACCGGATCAAAACGGTTCTTCTGCTGCGCGAACATGACGGAGAGTGCCTCATGGGGCGTGATCGTCTGGGCGTTGCGCCCTGGATTGCACAGGCGCTCGTAGTGGTTGACCAACGACAGAATGCGCCCGGCCAAACACAATTCTTCACCTCGAAGTCTCAAGGGAAAACCGCTGCCATCGGCCATTTCATGGTGCTGCGCAATGGCCAGCAAAACCCCCTTGGAAAGCCCCATGCTCTGTCCCAGGCGCACGGACTCGCCCACATGGCTTCTGTAGCGCGTCTCTTCGGCGGGTGTCATGCCAGGAAACGGGCCATTGATGGCGGCCGGCAGGCGCAGCTTGCCAATGTCGTGAAGCAGTGCCGCCATGCCAAGGTCCTGCATGGCCACTGGCGACAGCCCTTGCGCCTTGCCCATCAGCAAGCACAGCACCATGACATTCACCGGATGCAGCGCATTGCGCTCACCCACCCCCTCGGACAACAGGCTGATCACGGATTCGGTGCTGCCCAGCAATTCATTCACACTGTCCGTGACGAGCGCCTCGCTTTCAACCCGGGCCATTGCCGGGCTGCCTTCCGCACTGTCGGCAAGCTTGCGGTATTGCCGCGCAATGGCCATGAACCGCTGGTCGCATGCATCCAGACGGCGCTGCTGCTCCAGTAACTTTTTCTTGAGTTGCAGGGCTGCCTGTTTTGGGTCTGACTCGGTAGATGCAGGGGGCTTCGGTTCATTCCCTGCACCGTTGACGGTCCCCTCTGGCATCACTCCCTCGTCACCCACCAAATCCTCTGAGGCCGCGGGAGAAAACTGAGAGTCCGGCGGAGGCTGGTCGCTTTTTGCGGGGTTGTAGCGGATCTGGCTCAAACCCAGTCCGCGCAGGATTTCAATCTGGGACTCGGAGGCAATGCGAAAACTGCTGACCGGAAAAGGGTGGCTCATCCAGCTCAGTTCGAGCTGGATGTACATGCCAATACGCAACTGGCTTATGTCTATCAATATGTCAGTGTTTTCATCCATCACAGGGGCCTTGCGGTAAATGTGTCCGCAGCTGGCTTCTTACGCATTATGTAAGCATCCGGCACAACTTTTTCTGACACAACGCCAATGGCGCTTTTGTGCAACAGATCGTTATTGGCAGATCAGCGACGGTCGGTACACAAGATCCATCCACAATGCCCAGACGGCCACGCCGCACAGCAGCAGACCCGCAAGACGCGTACCCCAACTGGCGCGCAAGGCATTCACACGCTGTCGCAGATGCAGCCACAGCCAGGGACCGGCCAGCAGCCAGACTCCGCTGCCCACGGCAAACAGAACCATGGTGAATGCCCCTTGCCAGATACCGCCACTCAGGGCAGCCACCAGCAAGGCGGAATAAAGCAGCCCGCAGGGCATCAATGCCCACAGGAATCCCGTCGCAAACACACCTCCGGGCGCCTCGACCAGGGGGCGCACACGGCCCCATACCGATCGACCAGCGCTCTCGACCCACGCTGGCTGACGGGCTTGCAGCACCATCATCGCGCCCCAAGCCAGCATGGCCACATGAAGAAAGGTCCAGACGGGGCGCAGTGCGGTACTTTGCTGCGTCAGCCACGCCAGGCTCTGCATGGCCATGGCGGCCAACCCGCCCACAGCGGCATACCCGAGCACGCGGCCCAGGTGATAGGCTGCAAGTCGGCGCGCATGCCCACCCCGGGGCTGCCATTGCACGACCTGTTCCTGGGAACGGCCCTGTCCTGTCACCACGGCGCAGGGGGCCGCGCACATGGCAAGGCAATGAGGCCCTCCCGCGAGCCCCATGAGCAACGCGGTTGCAGCCAAGGATGCGATCATGGATCGTTAGATGATGCGGGAAAACCGCGCCCGGTTCTTGTCAGCCTGCAAATACTTGTCAAACACCATGGCAATGCCGCGCACGAAATACCAGCCCATGGCCGTGACCTCGATGCCCTCCGCACTGAGTGCCACCAGCCCTTGCTGCTCCATTTCCTGCAACTGCTCCAGCTCCGGTGCGAAATATTTACGAAAATCGATCAGCCATGACGAATCCAGAGGCTCGAACAACAGCTCTCCCTGGCACATCAGCGCCATGATGACCGCACGACGAACAAGGTCATCACGCGTCAGCGCCAGGCCACGCACAACAGGCAACCGCCCCTGATTCAACCGGTCGTAGTAATCATCCAGGGTTTTGGCATTCTGGCTGTAGGTAGCCCCCACCCGACCGATGGCCGAAACGCCGAGGCCGATCAGGTCGCAGTCGGGCTGCGTGCTGTAGCCCTGGAAGTTGCGATGCAGGCGCCCCTGGCGCTTGGCGATCGCCAGCGCATCCTCAGGCAACGCGAAATGGTCCATGCCCACATAGACATAGCCCGCAGAACTGAAGGCTTCGAGGGAACGCGCCAGCATGGCTACCTTGGACGAGGCCATGGGCAGATCGGCCCAGATGATGCGGCGCTGTGGCTTGAAGCGGTCCGGCAGGTGCGCATAGGCGTACAGCGCGATGCGGTCCGGGCGCAGTTGCGCTACCTGCGCCAGGGTACGATCAAATGAATCGGGGGTCTGCTTGGGCAGACCATAGATAAGGTCCACATTGATCGAATCAAATCCGATTTCGCGGGCCGACTCAACCAGTGCAAACACCTGCTCGGCAGGCTGGATGCGATGCACGGCCTTTTGGACTTCAGCGTCAAAGTCCTGCACGCCGAAGCTCAGGCGGTTGAAACCCAGCTCATGCAGAACGGCCAGACGGCTGGCGTCCACTGTGCGTGGATCCACTTCGATCGAGTACTCCCCTCCCGGTACCAGCGTGAAGTTGCTGCGCAGCATGCCCATGAGTTCGCGCAGGCCATCGTCTGACAGGAATGTGGGCGTCCCGCCACCAAAGTGGACCTGGCTGACAACCTGCCCCACACCAAGATGCGCGGTGTGCAGGTCAATCTCGCGGCTCAGGTAGCGCAGATAGACATCTGCACGGTCATGGTGCTTGGTGATGATTTTGTTGCATGCACAGTAGTAGCACAGCGACTCACAAAATGGAATGTGCACATAGATCGACAGCGGCAATGCCTTGCCCAGGGCACTCTGCCGGCGCTGCTGCAGGGCCAGCACGTACTCATCCTCCCCGAAGGCATCCACAAAGCGGTCTGCGGTGGGATAAGACGTGTAGCGAGGGCCCGATACATCAAACCGGGTCAGCAATTCAGGGGTTGCAACTGTCATGTAGGCTCCTAACAAGCATGCGTAATGTGCCCGAGTTTTCAGACCTATTTCTTGATTCCAGTCAAGCACCGGGCAAGAGAATCGAGAGTGAAACCAAAGGGGAAGAATGAGTGATAATTTGACCCATGTCAGCCCCACCTCGTATCCCCATCGTTCCGTCCCCTGCCGATGACGCTTCGGAATCCCCGAGCGAAGCTGGACAGGTGCCGATTCACATGACCCCCCAAACCATCAAGGTGGCATGTTCGAACTGCAATCTACGCGAGCTGTGCATGCCGGTCGGCCTGACGGACGATCAGATCCAGCGCATCGACAATGTGGTGGCCATTCGACGCAAAATCAAGCGCGGCAGCACGCTCTTTCGCAACGGCGAACAATTCACCTCCCTGTTCGCCATCCGCACGGGGTTTTTCAAAACCTGCGTGGCCACAGAGGACGGACGGGACCAGGTCACGGGCTTCCAGATGGCGGGCGAGATCATCGGGCTGGACGGCATCGTGAACGACCACCACACCTGTGATGCGGTGGCACTGGAAGATGCCGAGGTATGCGTGATGCCCTTCGACCGCATCGAGGACATTTCACGCGAAGTCAACGCACTGCAGCACCATGTTCACAAGATCATGAGCCGTGAGATCGTGCGTGAACATGGTGTGATGCTGCTGCTGGGCAGCATGCGCGCTGAAGAGCGCCTGGCGGCCTTCTTGCTGAATCTTGTGCAGCGCCTCCATGCGCGCGGCTTCTCCCAGTCAGAACTGGTATTGCGCATGACCCGCGAGGAGATCGGCAGCTACCTGGGCCTGAAACTCGAAACCGTAAGCCGCACTTTCTCGAAATTTGTCGATGACGGCATCGTCGAAGTCAAGCAACGCCACGTGCGCATCCTGAGCCCCGAGGCACTCAAACGCATCGTCAACAATCAACAGGCTTGCCACTGAACCTGTCCCGCCAGCGCCGCCGAAAGCACGCAAAAGCATTTTTTCAAGACCAGCATGGTGTCGCTGCAACATGGCGACGCAAAAAAAGCACACTGCTGCTTGGAAAGCCGTTTTTTTACCAGTAGCATCACCGTGCCAGTGGAGAAGCAGGTTTTCGCTGGTGAAACGACCACTCCCAAAAAGGAAAACCCAACATGGCAACTGCAAAAAAAGCTCCGGCGACAACAGCCGCTGCTGCCAAGACCGCTGCCCCCGCCAAGAAGCGCACCCCGAATGCAGCTTTCATGAAGGCCCTGACGCCCAGCCCCGCACTTGCCGCCGTGGTTGGTGCAGCCCCCCTGCCCCGTACTGAAATCATCAGCAAGCTGTGGGTCTACATCAAGGCCAACAACCTGCAGGACGCTGCCAACAAGCGCATGATCAATGCCGACGCCAAACTCAAGGACGTCTTCGGCAAGCCCCAGGTTTCCATGTTCGAGATGGCTGGCCTGATTGGCAAACACGTCAAATAAGCGCTTTCGCGCATCCATCCAAGGTCGGCTCTGCCGGCCTTTTTTTTTGCCTTACATGGCCTCAACTGTTGCAAAAATGTATCAATACGAATAAGAATGACTATTATTTGATTTAACATTGTTGTGCGAGAAACTGCACAGCCACGCCACGGCCAGCCACTGCCCTCGCCTGTCCTGGATGCCCCTGGCGGCATCCAACACAACGAACCATCCGACGGAGGCCCGATTGGCACATTCCCGCGCTCAGCGCCGCAGCGGCACAGCCCTGCAGACCCCACCATCCGATTTGCGACTCCTGCCTCTGGGTGCCTTGATGCTGGCGGCTTCCGTCGGCGTGCAGGCCCAGACCCCCCCTTCCCCCGAAAAGACCCTCGCACCCGTGACCGTGAAGGAACGCGCAGAAGCCCCCGAGGGCAAGGACAGCGTGCGCGCCACCGAGACCACCATCGGCAAAGGCAGGCAGCAACTGCGCGACATTCCGCAGTCCGTGACAGTGGTCACCGAGCGCCTGATCGATGACCGCAACCTGGACACCGTCAAGGAAGCCCTGAAGAACACCGCCGGCATCACCTTCCTGGCGGCCGAGGGCGGCGAAGAAGACATCCGCCTGCGCGGCTTCGCACTGCAAAGCACCGGCGACATGTTCATTGACGGCATGCGCGACCCGGCCTTCTACGACCGCGACACCTTCAACCTCGACCGCCTGGAACTGCTGCGAGGATCAGCCTCCATGCTGTTCGGCCGCGGCTCCACGGGCGGCGCCGTCAACCAGGTCAGCAAGGCGCCACGGCTCATCGACGCACACCAGGTGGACCTGACGCTGGGCAACCACCAGTACCGCCGCATCACCGGCGACTTCAACATCCACACCGGTGAAAACGCTGCCCTGCGCATCAACGCCATGAGCACCACGGCCGACAACAATGGTGCAGGCAGCAGCATCGAGAAAAAGGGCATTGCCGGCAGCTACGCCTGGGGCATCGGCACACGCGATGAGTTTTCCGTCAGCCTCTACCACCTGGACAACAACAACGGCATGAACTACGGCCTGCCGTGGATTCGCCGCACGGCCACATCGCCGGTCAGCGACACCAGCATGCTGCCGCTCGACCCTACCGCCTACTACGGTGCCGCCAGCGACTACAACGCCGGGGGTGCCACCATGGCCACGCTGCAGCATGTGCACCGCTTCGATGGAGACAGCGAACTCAAGACACAACTGCGCGCCGGCAGCTTCGAGCGCGACCAGCGTGCAGGCGCCGTCCGTCTGGCTGCGGCGGCACAACAGCCCGGCGGCGTGGCGGTCAACCTGTCGAACTTCGGTCCCGGCACGCGCCTAACGCGCGGCAACCACCTGAAGATGCAGGACATGGACACCGTGCACCTGCAAAGCGACTTCAGCAGCAAGTTCCAGGCGCTGGGCGTACGCCACGAACTGCTGACAGGCGCCGACTTTTCCCATGAAAAAAAACGCGTCTACGGTGCGCTGAGCACCGCGCAGGGCGGCATCACCATCAGCAAGCCAACGACCACCGTAGGCACGCCCAACGATGGCGCCATCGTGGACGAGGCCAGCCGCGTGCAGCGCACCACAAGCGACTTCGACGCCAAGGGCTGGGGCGTGTATGCGCAGGATCTGGTACAGGTGGCTCCGCACTGGAAGATCCTGGGCGGCCTGCGCTACGACAGCATGGACGGCAGCTACAACGCTTTCGGAATTCCGAACAATGCCCCGGGCCCCGTCACCACCACCAGCTACCGCCAGAAAATATCGGTGTGGAGCAAACGTGTGGGTGCGCTCTACCAGCCGACGCCGCGGCAGTCCTACCACTTCTCGTATGGCACCTCGTTCAATACCTCGGGCGACACCTATTCGTACAGCCCGCAGACGGTGAACACACCGCCAGAATCGAGCCGCAACATCGAGATTGGCGCAAAAATCGACTCGGCTGACAAGCGCTTCACCACGCGCCTGGCCGTATTCCACTCCACCAAACTGCACGAGCGCAATACCGACCCCGATCTGAACATCGCCGTACTCTCGGGCAAGCGCCATGCAGCCGGGGCCGAGATCGACATCACCGGCCGACTCACGCCCCAATGGGAGGTTTATGGCTCGTACATGTGGATGCCCAGCGCCAAGATCGACATCGGTGCCGAGGGTGCCGAAGGCCAGGGCAGCCGCCCCTCGCTCACCCCGCGCCACAGTGGCACAGTCTGGACCACCTACCAGATCACACCCCAGCTGCGCGTCGGTGGTGGATTGAACTTCCGCAGCGCGCAGACGCCCAACCGCAACCCCGGCTGGGAGGTGCCCGGCTACGTCACCGCAGACCTGATGGCCGAATACAGCCTGAACGATCGCTTCACGATCAAGGCCAACCTGAGCAACATCACGAACAAGCTCTATGCCGATGCGGTGTACAGCGGCCACTACGTTCCGGGCGCCGGCCGCACCCTCCAGGTCACGGCCAGCATGAAGTTCTGACCAGGCCTGCTGCTTTACTCCTGGGTTTGCCGCCCCGAAAGGGGCGGCTTTTTGCTTTCTGCCATGCTGCTCACACTTCCCCGCCTTCTCTCACCCGCTGACCTTCACACCGCGCGGCAGTTACTCGCCACGGCCCCCTGGGCCGACGGCAGTGACAGCGCCGGTCCACAGGCCCGCCTGGCCAAAAACAACGAACAACTGCCGCGCGACTGCGATGCCGCTCAGGCGATCTCGGCCATGGTGATGTCCGCACTGGACCGCAGTGCGCTGTTCCTCACCGCCACCCTGCCCAAACGCGTCTTTCCGCCACGCATCAACCGCTACGGTGGCAACACCAACCACTATGGCGACCATGTCGACAGTGCCATTCGCCAGATGCCCGGAAGGCGCGAACGCCTGCGCACCGACATCTCGTGCACGGTCTTTCTTTCCGACCCCGATGAATACGAGGGCGGTGAACTCTGCATTGCCGACACCTTTGGCGAACAACACATCAAGCTGCCCGCAGGCCATGCCGTGATCTACCCTGGCACCAGCGTGCACCAGGTCAGCCCCGTCACCCGGGGCCACCGCATGGCCTGCTTCTTCTGGATCGAAAGCATGGTGCGCAGTGATGAGCAGCGCCGCCTGCTCTACGAGATGGACATGGCCCTGCTGCACCTGCGTGAGCAACACGGCGACTCGGCCCAGACCGTGGCCCTCACCGGCACGTACCACAATCTCCTGCGCATGTGGGCCGACACCTGACAGGCGCCTCAGACCCTGCAACCATTAATTGCAAACAATATAGATTCTCATTTACAATACTATCCTCCTACCGCTGCTACGCACCATGGCCACCTACTCCTCCAATGCCTTGCCCTGGCTCCCCATTGCCCCAGCAGTTTTGCGGGCAGGGTCGGTCATCGCCTGGTCACAGAGGCACTGGCCCAAATGGATGCCGCACTGCACAATACCGGCTGCACGAAAGCAGCCCAGGCCTGGAGCGGACTTCTGATGGCACTTCTGACGATGCTGCTGGTGGTGCTGCTGATCGTGGCAGGCGCTGCCTGGTGGGCGCTGCTCCCATGATTTTTTGACCATTTTTGGTCTCTAGCACAATACTGTATTGCGCAGACAGCTATCATTTTTATGTCAACGTACGACCGTTTCGAGCAACCCCGGGGACTGAGCCGCAACGCCCTGATCGCCATTGGCGTGGTGCTCCTGCATGTTGGTGCCTTGTGGGCGCTGCAATCAGGTTTGCTGCGACGCGCCGTGGAAGTCATCGTGCCCGCCGTGCTTCTGACGGAATACATCAGCCCCCCTGCGCCCGTGACCAAGGCCGATCCACCGCCTCCAGCACCGGCCCCCAAGCCCCAGCGCACCCCCCAGGTGAAGGCACCGGCACCCCGCCCGGCACCCGAGCCGCTGCCCATTGTCGACACCACCCCATCGCCCAATGCCATCCAGGCCAGCCCCGCCAAGGCCGATCCGGAGCCACCCGCACCCATCACGGCCACGGGGCCTGCAACACCTGTGGCAGCGCCACCAGCACCTGCAGCACCCAGGATCGAGCTGCCGTCGAGCAATGCCGCCTACCTGCAGAACCCCGCCCCGGCTTACCCGGCCATCAGCAAACGCATGGGGGAGCAGGGCAAGGTGGTGTTGCGCGTGTTCATCAGCACCGATGGGCTGCCGCAAAAAATCGAAATCAACCAGTCCAGCGGCTTTGACCGCCTGGACCGCCAGGCCCACGACACCGTTCTGCGCTGGAAGTTCGTGCCTGGCAAACGCAATGGCGTCCCCGAGGCCATGTGGTACCTCGTGCCCATCCATTTTGTTCTCGAATAATTTTCAGGAGTTTTCATGGAATCGCAATTCGGTCTTGCCAACGTCTGGCTTCAGGGCGACTTTGTTACCCGCGCCGTCGCCGTGCTGCTGCTGGGCATGTCGCTGGCCTCATGGATCGTCATCCTCATCAAGGCGCTGGACATCATCAAATTCAAGAAGCACGCCCGTGCCGTGCAGACCTTCTGGCACAGCGAAGACTTCGCCGACGGCCTGACCCGCCTGGGCCCCGACCCATCCAACCCGTTCCGCCAGCTGGCCGTCGAGGGTCGCGAAGCCACCGCCCACCACCGCAACACCAAGTCCCAGCTGCACGACAGCCTGGACGTGAGCGACTGGGTCACAGGCTGCCTGCGCAACTGCATCGACGAATTCACCGCCCGCCTGCAGTCGGGCCTGGCCATTCTGGCCTCGGTCGGCTCCACGGCCCCCTTCATCGGCCTGTTCGGCACGGTCTGGGGCATCTACCACGCGCTGCTGGCCATCGGCACCTCGGGCCAGTCCACCATCGACAAGGTGGCCGGCCCGATTGGCGAGGCCCTCATCATGACGGCCCTGGGCCTGGCCGTGGCCATTCCGGCGGTGCTGGGCTACAACGCGCTGGTGCGCGGCAACAAGCACATCCTGATCCGCCTCAACAGCTTCGCGCACGACCTGCACGCCTACTTCGTGACCGGCGCGCGCGTCACCTCCAGCGGTGACAACGGCAACGTGCGTCCGCTCAAGAAAGGCAACTGATCATGGCCTTCGGAACCCAGGACGATGCCGACGAGGTAATGAACGAGATCAACATGACGCCGCTGGTCGACGTCATGCTGGTGCTGCTCATCATCTTCATCATCACCGTGCCGGTGATGAAACATTCGGTCAATGTCGATCTGCCCCGGGCCACCAACCAGCCCGAGCTGGTCAAACCCGAAACCCTGCGCCTGAGCGTGGCGGCCGATGGCAACTACTACTGGAACGGGCAGGCCATCGCCGACGCCGAGCTGGCGACGCGGCTGCAGGCCGAGGCGATCAAGGAGCCGCAGCCCGACCTGCACATCCGCGGCGACAAGGAAGTGCGCTACGAGCGCGTGGCGCAGGTCATGGCTGCAGCCCAGCGCGCCGGGCTGCGCAAGATCGGGTTTGTCACCGATCCGCAGTAAAAAAACTCAAAAATGACTGGACAAGTTATTGAGAATCGTTATCATTAACGAATCGCACTGTTCAGGATCTCTTTCATGCAAGCCACCCTGCACCTTCCCGCCATGTTCAGCACCGCTCACGCCGAGTCGGCCCATACCGCGCAAAGCGCCCAGGACCGGGCACCCTCCGTGGACAGCCACGCGCTGCTGCAAGGCCAGAAAACTGTCACCATCAGCCACAACGGTGCCCTTTACCGCCTGCAGGCCACGCGGCTGGGCAAGCTGATCCTGACCAAATAAGTTCATCGTGGGGCGACTCCCGGACGGGTTCCACCGTCCGCAAGGGTCGTTTTTTGCCAGCCAACGGGTTCCCCGCGTAGCCAGGCTTTTTTTCCCGCACATCCACAAAAAAACCGGCCTGGGCCGGTTTTTTAACAAAATAAGCCTCTAGCGCTTATCCATCAAGCGCCAACAGCTATTTATTTAATAGCATTCTGGGCATTACAAGCCCAGCGCAGCAATGCCCGCCTTGGCGATCTGCGCATCCTCGGTGGACTTGACGCCGCTGACCCCCACCGCACCCAGGCACTGGCCGCCCTGCAGAATCGGCACGCCGCCTTCGAGCAGGCCTTCGATCTCAGGCGCACTCAGGAACGAGGTGCGGCCGTTGTTGATGATGTCCTCGTACACCTTGCTATCGCGCCGACCCAGCGCCGCGGTACGGGCCTTGGCAGGGGCGATATGTGCGGACACGGGCGCTGCACCATCGAGCCGCTGCAGCCACAGCAGGTGGCCACCGGCATCGACGATGGCAATGGTGACGGCCCATTGGTGCTGCAGCGCTTCGGCTTCGGCGGCGGCGGCGATCTTCTTGATGTCGGCCAGTTCGAGTTCAGGGGTGGTTTTCATGCATCATGCGGCCTCGTGGGCCGTCGTTCAAGCGGCCTATGGCCGGAAAGGGGTGGAGTGCGCAGCATAGCGCTGCCTCCGTGCCACGTCACCCACACGCCAGGCAAAAGAACCTTGCTTAAAACCAGGGTATTGAGACAAGGTATTGCAAGCACTGTATGCATCCCCATCTAGAATGCTCCCACCTGCGCTGTGCAGGTCACTCAGGAGAGCAACGATGAACGACCGGGTCACCACCC
>C687J35021_10002046_pt1 | contig 14580 bp, 25 predicted proteins | sample RifCSPhighO2_12_FD_35021 | JGI IMG/M metagenome (IMG submission 35021)
GGCAGATTATGCTCTTCCACGAAATCATAGTCCCAGACGTGTATATCTGTGAAACCTATCTTAGCTAGTGCTAGTGTGGTAAATGAACCGATACCACCTGCTCCTATAATACATATAGGCGTGCTAAATATACTACTATCTACTAGACCACTCTGTCTTATAAATCTGTTTTCCAATGTGTACCCTCCAATATAGATTTAGCGAACTCCTTGTCTCTCAAAGTATCTATTGGGAGACATCTTACTTTCTTATGCTCACAGTCTCCCATCTTACAGAGGAAGCCCCATCTATGAGCCCTTTTATGGGGACATCTGGCATAATTCCTCTCTCCACGATGAGGACACTTTCTTATATTACTACATATCAGTAACCGACTAACAGTACTGTCCATACATATACTCCTGCCATTCTACACATATACGTTGATAAGCACAATCTATACAGTTAGCTGCGTTACAGTTATCAAACTGGTCTATCAGCTCTGGTGTTATCGCACTTCCATCTTTATGCGGGTAGATAAGATTAAAGTCATTTACCATAGCCTTTAGATGTTCTGCGTCTTTCTTGTCATTATCAGAGCTGAACCCGATGAGTCTTCCTACGTATGGTTTATCCTCTTTCTTCTTTGGTAGCCACTTCCGTTGCGTGTAATCCCATTCTTTATCTTCTATATCCACAGTCTCCCAAGTACCAGAGACACTATTATATATCCTGACACTATTATCATCACGAGTCCAGTCATTGTTGTAGTAAGATGTTGCTGGCTTGCTATCCTCATATTCCTGCAATGACTTGAGATTACGTGTCACTTTATCTTCTATGTCCACAGTAGCAGCAGACCATATATAGATAGGTACACCACTCACAGCTAATGCTATGGGCTTGCGATAGTCTATACGTCCCAGTATGTCCATAGACTTGTTAATGACTAATGAGATAAACCACTCCCCTGCTAATAATGTCTCATAATTATCTTCATCTGTCCCACTATGAAACGTCCCCATATTAGCGTGGCTATGCCAATGTAGTCTCAAGTCCATAGTATCCTTGCCCTCATTTATCAGCTTATTCATAAGAGTATGTATCTCCTCTTCTGGTATATCTGTTGAGGACATAGTATTGTCTTGCTTAGCGGGCAGGAATATCTCAGAGATGTTGAACTCTATTTCTCTTGTGTCATTATCTCGGATAGTCTCTCCCTTGATAATATGCTCTATCATCTTAACTAGACCACAGCCACTTATCTCTTTGGGATAGTCCGCAGCGTATCTCATAAGCTCGTGGTATACAACTTCGTCCATTGTGATATAGACATACTCCTTGAACTCTGTAGATATGCCACCGTTACTGACTTTGATGAGTATATCCTTAGTTTCTTCGGGAGTATGGTCTGTACCTATAGCTCCCTTTGCTATCTCTATCTTATGTTTACGCTTATGCTTACCCACGACACTCTCCTCCCTCATCANGGTTCTCTGGGTCAGCCCAGTGCCAACNTGAGCACTCTGTCNTGCAATAGTCATCATAATCGTCGCCTAGTCTATCACCACTGATGGGACAATATAGACAAGTACAATCATCTATTTGTTCCCCACAACCAGGACAAGTAGCATTTTCTGATGGTTTACAACGACAATTATCTTCTAATGCATAACAGGTATGACATCTAGCATCCCAGTCAGGAGACCACATATATATTGGCTTGTACCAACCAACCCTCTCACAGTGAGAAAGGTATTTGTGTATGCTTTGGAGCAATTCTGTTATGCGGTAGTTAGCTGTTTGAGTGACAATTTCCCCGTCATAAGTACCCCAACAAGGTATGTTACCCTTGATATGTGGGTGCATATAGAGACCTTGCTCACCTATTTTGACGTAACTTTCAAGCTCATTTGATATCTGTATCTGGAATAGGTTATTTATGTGGATGTAATATCTCCCCAGCTCAAATATGCCACTATGGTCAGTTACTTTAGTATCTTTATACTTGATAGTAATAGGCTTAGTAAGAGCTTTAATGTTTAGACCTCTTACTTCTATATCATCATAACAGTTAGCTAGTAGAGATATTAGGTGATTACGCATATTAGCTTGGGCAGAAGGAGAGACAAACTTGGTAAAGTTAGATATCCTTAAAGCATCTAACTTGTTGAAATCTTCTGTCTTTACTGCTATATCGTGCCGTAATTCTTGTATCTTATCTGCTACAGCTATACACTCAATTTGGTAGAGGTCTCTGCAGTTGGTCATAATATTAGTAATATGCTCTACTACTACCCTAGCTTTATTGTGTCTCGTTACATCTACAGCGTTAGTGGCTTCTATGCCAAATCCTCTCCCTGATATTACATCAGATACATCTGCTATAAAGTCGTGTCCGCCTCCTATATCTAGGAATAATACGCCATTCTTTCTATCTACTTTGATTATAGTGGCTAAGTCCCCTAGTCTAGCATAATCACCTAGAGAGTATGTAGCACCTGTTATCTTTACCACTTGACCCACACTTACCGTATCTAGAGTGAGCTTTATAGTAGTAGATAGAGTAAAATGTATCGGGGCATAATAGTACATCTCGTTATTATCGCCATTTACAAATACCCCTTTGCTATCTATGTCTATGACCTTATATTCCTTGTCCTCCGTCATAGGGAGATGTTTCTCACCATTAGAATGATAGACCACTATATCGTCCACTTTGAATGAGTGGTTAGGTGGTTCTGGAGGTTTCATTCTAATTTGGCCTGCTAATGTTGCCATCTTGTCCTTCTCCTTTATAGTATCTATGTTACATTATACATACTATACATACTATATATGATACACTATATATCTATATCTATGTTACATATGACTACATATGCTACACATGTAGACGGAGGCATAGAGCTACTGTCGCTATGGTGTATCCAGTATCATCACTAGCGTTTCCACCAATGACTTCGAGCCTTAGCTCTGCTCACCCTATGACTTATTTCATACTCCCTGCTTACTTACCACCCTTCATAGCGGCAGTAAGCGTGATAACCGCACCTTCTCTGGTTATCTTGGTATCTTCATCTGCTTCCACGTTGTCCACTCGTATTGTCCTGCCGTTGAGGTCTACTCCAGCCAATTCTAAGACTTCTGCCACTGTGACAGAAGGCTCGACATTGACTTCAACTACCCTTTCACCTAAAGGGGCAACCTTTACTATCATTTATCTATTCACCTCCTCTCTCTATTGGACTTATGCTACCCTGCTCTACGATATCCTCTAGAGACTATCTCTCTATTATCTTGATATGCTTACCTTTTATTGTGATATCAGTGATAGTGTCTCTCTTGCTATGTTGAGATAGTGGCTCTAAGCTAGTTGCTCTATAGGATACATCACCTATCTTGTAATATCTTATACCATCTTTGTACTTTATGCTCTCTACTATAGTTACATTACCAGTTAACTTATCTCTTACTTTATCTCCCTTTCTTATCATATATTACTCTCCTAAAATAGTTGGTATCCATAGAGCGTGCTTATTTATAGACTTCCTATAATTTCCGCTTCTCCCTGTCTTATAGTATCCATATGTATCATTAGTATAAGGGAGTATATTATCTATTATAGCCATCTCTCTTGATACCCTTACGAGAGTCCCAACAGGTAGGGGTTTAGTTCTATCTACAATCTCTACTATATCTGTCATCTAGTCCTCCTGTGTCAAGTCAGGTGGTATATCACTAGTCTCACTGTCTACTATATGCTCTTCACTATCCACATCTACAGTTATCTCTAGAGTCTCTCTTGTCTCTTCTGCTGTTGCTACTACCGTGAAAGTGTTAGGAGATGTCTTCTCTATTGCTATTGTCATAACCTCGATATCATTATACTTATTGCCTAGATGTATGCTTACTGACATAGTCTCACCAGTGAGATTACGCAGGGACTTCTCGTTCTCTACCTCTATGTAACACTTATTCGCAAGCATCTACTCTCCTTATAGTATCTATGAGACATAGATTACCTAACTTCTTTATCTTGTTAGTGGCATCTGCTTTATTATCCGCCCATACTAGTAGGATAAAATAGTATTTTTCTGCTTTAAGCAGAGCTTCCCATAGATATTTACCACCTTTGGTTGCTCTCTGATTAGATATCTTAGCCATTATATCTCCTGTATTAGTCGAAATACCGCTCTATCTGCATCTCTACCCACTCTTCCGCTGTCATATTCTCATCGTGGAGTATCTCTTCAAGTATCTCCGCTAATTTATCTGATATTGCTATTACATATGTCTTAGCCATTATTTTCTCCTTTCTGATATTACGCTTATCGTGTATCATACAGGTATCACTATATTAGACGGCTCATTGCTCACTTCCGCTAACATCCAAGCACACTTTGGGTTACTATCTATATCTATGTTGAATATGATACAGAACCCATCTAGATGATACATACATTGCTCACACATATGCTACCTCCGAGTATTTTCATACCACTTTGCTAACATTACCATACAGTAGATAACTACAAGCCATTGTATAAGTATAAGCATATCTACTTCTCCGTCATATCATCTACTCTCTGCTCTAACTTTAATATCTTATCCTCCAGATATGCTACCCATATTATTAACAGTATGATGAGACCTAGCAATAATACTGCTGATAGTATGCTCATGGTACTCTCTTTATCATATCTCTTATCTCTATTATCTTTATATGTAGATATGCTACATATGCTATCAATGCTACTATGAGTATAGCCAATAGAGCATATATCATAGTATCTCACCTACTCTCTGATATACTCTCTTTATCCTGCTATGCTCTGGATGAGTAAGACTACGTATCAATCTCCTATCTTCCTCTGTAAGCACTCCGAGCATACGCCTATAACCTCTCACTTTAGTATCCACTATCTTATGTAGTATGTTGCTAGACTTGAGTATGCTAGATATACTCTTACATTGATTACGAGTGGTATTCTTGATGATACCTACTGGGCTATCTTGTTCCAAGACTATTACATTGAACATATGACCTCCGAGTTATAGTAGCACTCCTACCGATAACTGGTTAACCTGATATTCCTCTCCTCTATCTCCCCTACTCCTACGAGGACGCTTGAGACCTAATTCCACTAACCACCCTCTTAACTCCTCTCTATATGATATACTCTCCTTACAGAGTATCCTCTCGCTATCCTCTAAATCTCTGATACACATATCAGAACCTCCATCTTGTATCGCTATGCTCATATATGTATGTAATGTGATAAAATCTCTTAAAATAAGAGAGGGCAAGGCGTGTGCCTCACCCTCTCGACTACTCCCCGACTCTATCGCTTAGAGTATCTCGCCAACCGCCTTCGCAATAGCGGATTTAGCTGTCTTCTTGCGGATACCGATAATCCCTCGAAGGACTATCTCGCTTGTACCGTCCGCTGTTTCGGCTATAACATCACCCGCCCAGTTATTGGAGACCACTAGGTTGAAGCCACCCTCTACCTCGTCGCCTTCTTTGTCGAGGCGTGGAGTTTTACCCATCTTTAGGACAGGTATGCCGCCTATAGCCAGTTCCGTTCCAGCGATATTGTCGGCGTTGACTTTGAGTTTACGAGCCATTTTCTCTTGCCTCCGTTTTTGTTGATTGGTTAATAGCAACAGTTATAGACCTCTTATCGGATTAAACGGCGGACGTTTACCCATAGTCAATCACCTCCTTTCAAATTGTCAAGTTTCCAGATTTTCCGGCAGGCAACTCCTGCCAAAGTCGTGCGTTGATGGGATTATACCACGCATTTTAACCCGTTGTCGCATAAGGGTTTACGGACGTGCCTCGTCGGGGCGTTCTTGGGAGTGTCCGCAGGTTTTGGACAAGGGCTTCAAAAATAGTTTCGGGCTTCCGTCGATGAAACGTGGTTGAGGGTAAAAAAAACACCCTTGACAGGACTTTTTTGTGAAATGGGTTTTTCTCGTCGGTGGCTCGTCGAGGGGCAATAAATATCGGCTTCCGTCGGGGCAAGGTGGAATTATGCCTTAAATGGGCAACAGGACGCAAAAAAGGGGCGGTTGTGTCCGGCGTCAAGCACAAAACAGGCGAAAGGGGTAAACTTGTCGGGGGATAATGGGAACGTGTCGCAAATAGGGCAAGGAACATCAAAAAAGGGGTATTTTGAGGGCTTTGGCAAGGGGATTTGCCTTCGTGGGCTTGTGCGGGGATAAGGGCTATATGAGTATAGAGAGATATACCAAGACATAGCAATATACTACTATCTATTAGCAATAATATACTCTAGGATACTCTAGCCATAGCAAGATACTACTATCATATGACAATATAATTATAGTCAATAGCAAGATAGTCTAGACATAGAGCAAGAAAATCACTTTCCCCCATAGAGGTATAGGCATATTCGTAAATCTCTATAAATATGCGTCACCCTCTCAGAACTTAGACTCTCATAAGTTATGTCTCTATAATGAGTTATATCATATATAGTAATAGTATATTATATCATCTATAACTCATTGATAATAAAGTACTTGACAAATACGATATTATAGTGTATACTAATGCTAATAGCATAGAGAGTTATGAGAGTAGAGAGTATAGCATAGAGAGTATATCACATATATCTAGTATAACAAATAAGGCATGCTATGTCATAGCACTAGNTATGGTGTATAGCTAATGTACAAGGAGCATAATGTCCACAAGAAGCATCAGTCTCACAAAGATAGCTACTCTCACTGAAGATGATGTAGACTCCATCAAGAAGGAGTCCCTCGTCACAGGTAGACCTCATCAATATTGGAGGTCACTGCATAGGCATATTCTCTTCTGTCTCGAAAAGGGATGGACTCCAAAGCAGATATGCGAGAAATTCAAGTTACGGCCTATCCAGTACTACAAGATAACTAATAATGCTAACTTCATGGCTAAGAGAGACAAGATAGAGGCCGCAGTAGATGATAGGATAGTCGAAGAGGTAATCAAGGAGACAGTACAGGATAAGGTACGTCTCCTCTTCGAGCGTAACCTCATGAAAGCAGCTAAGACCGTCATAGATATCTGCAAGAATGGCACTCCTAATAGCAAGATACGCTTTGAAGCAGCAAAAGAAATACTCTATCAGAGTGGACTCAAGCCAGTTGATGTAGTCGAGACACGTGAGAGGCTCTACACACCTGAAGAGATAACCTCAGCACATGCTACAGCCAAGGAAGTAGAGCAGATATTCGAGAAACTCACAGGCGGCACCAGCAGATTTCTTGTATCAGATGTCACAAGCGACCCTATACTAGCCATAGAGGACAAAGAGACTCCTGATGCAGAAGAGCAAGTTACCGAATCAAGCTAGTCTCGATAGAAGATTATGCCAGCAGAGTCTTTACTATCTCTGCAAAGAGGTCCTGGCTTATCATGATATGGTCCCTCATGTCCATGGCGAGATGTGTCACTTCTCAACTTACCCTTCCTTTGGCAGATTCCGTCAGATAAATGTGCCAAGAACATATTTCAAGACCTGGGTCCTCACCATCGGTAAAGCTATCTGGCTTACCCTCCCCGATGAGCAGGGCTACTACAAATCCATTTATCCCTACAGAGGACCCAATGTCCGTATCCTCATAGCCTCTAATGTCATTGATAATGCTGCTAAGATGATATATAAGATTAAGCAGGAATGGATGTCAAATGAGAGGCTCCGTGCAGCATTTCCTGAGCTCATCCCTGACTTCAACAAGACTCGTTGGTCTGACCACGTCGCAGAAGTCAAGCGTGACCTGAAAGCAACAGAGGGCACTTACACAGCTGTCGGTGCTGGAGGTTCAGTTATCTCTCAACACTTCGACCATATCATCGAGGATGACTTAATCTATGCTCGTAAGGATGATTTTACAGGTCAAGAACTCATGCCGTCACAAGAGGACATCGATAATGCTATCGGTTGGCACAAATTAGCATTCTCTCTGCTCGCTAACCCTGCCATAGGCTGCATTGACCAAGTGGGAACACGTTGGGCACCCCAGGATATTATTTGGTATGTCAGAAAGTTCGAAAAACAGTACAAATGCTTCCAGATGGACGCTACAATCGATGGAAAGTGGCCTATCACATCGAATTCTGAGTGTATCTGGCCCGAAAGATACAATCTAGACACTCTAAATCAACTGGCCAGAGCTCAAGGGCCCCGCATCTTCGAGACTCAATACTTAAATAGACCTCGTGCGACAGAAGACATCGTATTCCGTCATGAAATGGTCAATATTTATGATTCTCTCGCCGATACACCACAAGATACCGAGAACATGACTATCGTTGACCTCGCAGGATGGGGTGATTCCAAGGGAACAGCAAGAAATGTCATATTGACAGGCACCATGGATATCAACCATCATCTCTGGATTAAACGTCTGGACGTAGGGCGATATAACCCTAGCGAGGTCATCTCTCTCTTCAAGGCACACTCCCGTCAATTTAGCTCTAAGATTTATGTTGAAGAAGTACAATACCAGAGAGCTATTCGCCATTTCTCACGCTTAGAAATGGAACAGACTGGGGAGTGGTTTAGACAAGAGCGGCTCCCCTTCGACGGACGCAAAGACGCCAAAAACCTCCGTATTCGAGCTCTCGAACCTCTTGTCACCAATGGGGGTCTACATGTTGGCCCCACTATGTCAGCTCTCTTAGAGGAATTAGAGCTATACCCTCATTCTCATACTGTAGATATACTAGACTGTCTCGGCTATCTGATGAAAGTAGCCAAAGCACCTCTCAAGGAGACTGCTGTCAATGTCCCTGACCCATTCTGTATCGATGAAATCGAGAAAGAGCTCAAGGCTAGGTCTAATTCTGCTAGTGGCTATCCTTTTGATTTCCAGTTGCGTGGTCTTGGTCTCATTAAGGAGCCTAATAGTGTCTGATGCCCAAGCTGTTGTTCCTGCTCAGAAGTACTATTACGATTATGGAGTGCCCGCAACTAAGCAATATGAAGGATTCAGGGACACTGTCTACAAGGATACTGAAGGTAACCCAACAATAGGATATGGTTTCAACTTGAATGACCCAAATATGAGACAAATGATACCTGCTGATGTCATTTCTGGTCAAAGACCTCTTGCACGAGATGAAGCGGATAGGATATTCATACCTCGGTATAACCAAGCGGCAAGAGANGCATTTACCTATCTTGGGCGTGATAATTTCATGAAACTTGACCCAGAACGTCAGGCTATTATAGTGGATATGGCGTATAATATGGGTTTTGATAAGTTGAGTGGCTTTAAGGCCCTTAAACAAGCTATAACCGATGGAGATTACATTAAAGCAGCCTCTGAGATGAAGAATAGCAAGTGGTATGACCAGGTAGGCAATAGAAGCAAGGAGCATGTCCTTAAGTTTATGGGAGACNCTAATGCCCTTCCGTAGCGAGTCTCAGCGTAGATTTCTATGGTCTCGGCACCCAGAGGTAGCAAAGAAGTGGACTGCTGAACATGGCTCTAAGATAGTAAAGAGTCGTGCCAAAGCTCTAAGGAGAAAGAAGTCATGACTTATCACAGTAACAAAGCTATGCATGCCATAAAGAATAAGACCTCACCTACAGCTATGAAGAACTCCCGTCTACGTGTCATGATGATGTCAGAGAAGAAGATGAAGAAGATGATGAAAGGTGCGTCCAGTGTCAAGTCCTGAACGTAGCTTAGAATGGTGGAAACTCTCAGTCCGTAACGGCATAAAGTTCCAGCAGAAATATGCACGTTCCGACCTATGGGCTCAATATAAGTCATATTATCGCCATAATTTTCCCAAGGGTATCATCCCTGTGAATCTCGTATTCTCTGTCTTACGCACGGTTGTACCCCAGGTCTACTTTCGTAATCCTGCTGTCATTATCACTCCTACAAAACCAGGGCTCGAATATGAGCTCCATGCCAAGTTAGTAGAGTCAATAGATAACTGGCTGCTCAGGGAGCTATCAGTAAAGACCCAGTTCAAGAAGATGATAACTGATGCTTTCCTCTGCGGCATTGGTAATGGTTTCGTAGGCTATGACTCTGAGTTCGGCTACTCTCCTAAGAATCTAGAAGGTGAGTCAGCTATGACCATTACTCAGTTTGACAAGAAAGGCTACCGTGTAGAATACAACTCTCANGTCAATCCTGGCATGCCTTGGTTCCTTAGAGCTCGCCCTGAAGATGTCATCTATCCTTGGGGCTGTGAATCTGCTGAGAATGCCGAGTGGGTAGCGATGCGAGTCTTTAGACCTCTTGATGACATCAAGGCTGACCCTAAATATAAGAACACTGATAAGCTCGTAGGCTCATTCACTCAGAAACGTACCACAGCAGAAGGTCAGCAATACGCCGATAACTTTGAGCAGCAATTACTCGATAGGGAATGGGTGGAACTCTGGCAGGTTCGTGATGCTAAGACTGGAGAGATATTAGCATTCACCATGGACCATAATGATTTCCTGCGTAAGGAAGAGGATGTCCTACAGATAGAAGGTATCCCTGTGGAGACTCTCACTTTCAACCCTGACCCAGACTACATCTATGGCATACCTGATACCCGTATCATAGAGCCACAGATGCTGGAGTTAAATGAGATACGCACTCAAGCCATGAAGCATCGCAGAGTCGATATCATCAAGGCTCTCGTCAGGAAAGGTGTCATCAAGTCCACAGAGATAGATAAGTTGCTCAATGAAGAAGTCAAGGCTATGGTAGAGATAGAGAGTGATGGTCCTCTTTCTGAATCAGTCATGATGCTCCAGCCTGGCAACTCAGGTATCCTCAATGACCTGGCTAGTGCTGGTGAGATAGTACGCTCTGATGTCAGAGAATCTATAGGCTTCTCTCGTTCATCTCAAGGTGAGTACCAAGGCAAGACTCACATCTCAGCTAAAGAGACAGATGTAGTCAACTGGGCAAAAGAGATACGACTCGATGAGAGACGTGATATGGTAGCTGACCTTCTCTCTAATGTAGTACGGAAATTTAACCAGATAATATTCGCTAACTGGAAAGGTCCACAAGTTAGGTCTATAGTAGGACCCGATGGTATGAAATGGTGGCTACAATTTACAGGTGCTGAGATTAAGGGAGAATACAATGTCAAAGTAGACCCCTCTAATGCTCTCCCTGAAGACAAGAGAACCAAGAGACAGGACGCTGTCGAGATGGCTAAGGCATGGTCTGAGATGAACCAGGGCCAGATACAACAAGGTATTCCCGTTCCAGCTGAGATACAGCGTTTCTTCTTCTCTCAATATGATGGTATCAATGTAGATAAGCTCTTAGCTCAATCTGCTCCTCCTCAAGGAGGCGGCATGGCTCCTGGCATGTCCCCTGGTATGGCTGTTCCTCCTCAGATGGCAGCACAACTCATGTCCCAACAGAAAGCTGGTGGAGGGATGCCTGNTGGCAGATAAGAGATGTGAGAAACATCCAGGATGGTCTGCTGATGAATGTGTATGGTGTGGTCATGCTCGTGAATCTGTACATGTGACAACCAATGACTGGTGTCGAGGGATATGGGAGCATATAGACCCCAAGAACCCTCACTTGAAGATAGACTCAAAGGAACACCTGATACGTGAATGTGAGAAACATGGTGTGATGCCACGGGCTCTTATGAAGCATAAGTCTCAAGGCAAAGGTTATGAGATTAGACGAAGGATAGCATGACAAAGAGAAAGGAGGAAGCGATGCCAGAAGCAAAGGTCACGAGACCTACAGCAGTGCCAAGCGAGGATAAAGGAACAAAGAGACTCTCAATCTGTATCGGTGTCAAAGGTGAGAAGATGGCCTATGAGTTCTCAGGACACTGGACAGGCAAGGATGTAGAACTGATACAACGTACTATACGTAGAGCATATCTCTCATATACACGTGATATCAGGAGAGCTAATACACCAATTACCCCAATACTACAAGAATCACCCCTATAAAGGAGAGACACTGAGATGAGCGACCCAAATGCAGCAAAGCCAGGCGAGACGGCTCCAGCAGCGATTGACATCACCAAATATGTCCCCAAAGAGGATTTCGAGAAGCTCACTACTGACAGCAAGAATGCTGTGGATAGGCTTAAGGGTGAGTTGGACAATGCGAAGTTATCTCTGTTAGACCCTGAGTATATAGCNTATATAGAGAGCAAGAAAAGTAATCCTGCTGCCACAGCTGCGGCCACTCTCAAAGATGAGGATATCGCTAAGATGTCCTCGAAGCAAATCCTTGAGACGGCTGTAGACAGAGTGAGAGCAGAGCTTCTTCCTGCTTTTGAGCAAAAGATAGGTAAGCTTAATGCCACCCTCTCTGATGTACTTGCTATGCTGGAACTCCAGGAAGTCGTGAAGTCGCACGATGACTTCGAGGACTACAGGGATACCGTAAGGGAGATTCTCGAATCGTCACCTACACCTCTTACTATTGAACAGGCGTATCTTATAGCTAAGGCAGGCAAGGCCACGCCAGCTGAGGAGACTGATGCGGATAAGACCAAGAAAGCAAAGTCTGGTACCGAGAAACCAGGCGGGGGTCTTCCTCGTGACTCAATTACTCCTAAGACATTTGGCAAGGACAAGAATGCCGCAGCTAGTGATGCCTGGGATACTGTAGTAGGCAAAGGTAAGGAGACTCTTTAAGGAGTATCATAGATGGCTCTTCCTACACGGACTGAGACGCTCGATGACTTATACACATCCACGTTCAACAACAGGAGAGATGGTGTCGTAGACCAGATATTTGACGATGCCACTTTCTACAAGATTCTCAAGTCAAGAGGCGGTATCAAGTTCGACGGGACTGGTGGGCGTTATCTGGAAGTTAATCTCTCCTATGGAACTAACGAAACTGTTACTTCTCTAGGTAGAGGTGACACTATCTCGATATCAGATACCAAGTTCCTCACCGTAGCACAGTACGAATGGAAATTCGTAGCTGGTTCTATCGTCCGCTATTACACCGACGATGCTAAGAACAAATCAAAATCGCAACATCTCAATCTTGCTAACGCTAAGATTGATAACCTGACCAAGTCTCTTACCATCAAGTTCGAGACCTTCCTCTTCGGAGACGGCACAGGTAATGGTTCCAAGGACCCAGAGGGTCTGGCTAATCTAGTTGATGCGACTCCTACTGACAGCACCTCAATCGGTAATATCAACCAATCGACATACTCTTGGTGGCAAAACAAGACGAGAACTGCTACAGGGGCAGCTTCTGTCTATCTTCTGACCGACATGCGTAGTCTCTATAATACATGCGGTAAGGGTATGGCTACTGAGAACCCGAACCTGATTGTCACCGACCAGACTTCGTACGAGTTGTACGAGGATGAGGTCATGGAACAGCGTCAGACGGTCAATAAGCAGGCCGCTGATGCTATGGTAGATACTATAACCTTCAAGGGCCAGCCTGTTATATGGTCAGGGCAGTGCACGGCTGGTTATATGTATATGCTTAATACCGAGTATATCGGTATGGTAATTGACCCTGACATAAACTTTGCCTCAACTGAATGGAAAGCAATTCCTAACCAGTTAGACAGGGTTATGCAGATAGTCGTAAAGATGAACGTCGTGGCGACCAGGAGAAAGTCTCTTGGTGTCTTAATTACTATAGCTGCGTAGGCTATAGTATAAATGTCTCCTGAGGGAGGAGCCAACCTCCCTTTTGAGCTAGCTTAAAAGGCAAAAGGAGTAATACAATGGCTGTTCCTAGCAATGTAGTAAGTATCCTGAATCCTCAGATACCTGCAAAACAGAGTATCTATGAGGCTTCAGACACACAAGAGGCGAAGCTTGGTACTCGTCTCCAAGTTGGTGAAAGGGTCTATTACTATTCTAGGCTCTCGACATCAGCTAACGTAGTCGCTGGTGATGTGCTCTGTGCACCCCAGTTGATAGCTTCTCACCAGTCAGGTATCTTGGCAGGTGCTGCGGCTACGACAGGTGCAACGACTATCACCTTTACAGCTGGTACTCTCGGCAGCTTGAATCAGTACGCAGAGGGCTACATCGTCTTTGCGTCAACTGGTCTGGCAGGATGTGGTATCTATAAGGTTAAGTCCAATCCTGCTTGGGCGACAGCTGCGACGAATGCGACAGTCGTGATATATGACCCGTTACCTGGCACATTGGCTGCTGCTATGCCGATAAACCTGGTACCGAACATGTTCAACGCTGTCAAAGTAGGTAGCGAAGCTCTCGACATAGCAATAGGTGTTGCTCCTGTTGCTGTCACAACGGGGCAGTATTTCTGGGCTCAGTCCTACGGACCTGCTGCAGTCAGGCATTCCGCAGGCACTCCAGCTGGTGCTCTGATGTCGTTGGCTACTCTTGGATTCTTAGGTGCATATTCCATAACGGGTACTTTAGCCGCTACTGGTTTTGCACAGATAGACTACAAGATGCCNATCGCCAAGAACTTCTCGTTAGCCGCAACTGCAACTCAGGCTAATCCAGTGTTCTTAACGATACTACCGTAGTCACCGATTCTGGGGAGGGGTCAGTAATGGCCTCTCTCCAGAGTAAGAAGGATTGATATGAGAGTAACTATAGGGATAGCAACTAGAGGTAATGACAT
>C687J35021_10002049_pt1 | contig 14555 bp, 21 predicted proteins | sample RifCSPhighO2_12_FD_35021 | JGI IMG/M metagenome (IMG submission 35021)
AAGGAACGCAGCAGCAAAGATAAGGCAGCGTCCCGGGCGGACTGTCATGATAACGCGTGACAACAAGCCCATGCCTGGTGGCGCGAGAGCGCTTGACAACGAGGCATACCAGCTGTGGCTTGAGAAGCATGTAGCAGACGATGATGATGGAACAAACGGGCTCTCTGGCTGATAATTGGTCCTGTGTCGGCCGCTGACGTCAACAGACCCATCCTGCTCGTCGATGCGTTGAACTTATTCCTGCGTCACTATGCTCGTAATCCGAGCATGTCTGTCCATGGGCACCACATGGGTGGCACCGTCGGCTTCTTGAACTCAATGAGGGACCTTGTGGGCCTCGTGCGGCCCAAGCAGACGTTCGTCATCTGGGAGAGCGGTGGCAGCGTCCGCAAGCGGGCCATCTTTCCTGGCTACAAGTCAGGACGAAAGCCCATGCGACTGAACCGCTTCTATGAGGATGACATCCCTGACTCTGTCACTAACATCGACGTGCAGAAAGTCGCACTCTCTAGGCTGTTGCCGCACCTCGGCGTGTGTCAGGTCCTTGGCGACGGTTGCGAGGCTGACGATGTCATCGGCTACCTGTGTCGTAACACATTCGTCTCACAGCGAAAGCTGATCGCGTCGTCTGATAGGGACTACTACCAGCTTCTAGATGATGAGACGACAGTCTACTCATGGTCGTCGAGGCGCTTTGTGGGTCCGAAGGATGCTCTGGCTGAGACTGGCATAGCACCCCACAACTTCGTCACTGCCAAGGCGGTCTGCGGTGACCCAAGCGACTGCGTCCCTGGCGTCAGGGGCGCGGGCTTCAAGACGTTGGTGAAGAGGTTCCCAGCGCTTGGGACGGATGCAGATGTCAGCGTCCAAGACCTGATCGACATGGCCGCTGCGTATGGTCCTGGCGCTCCCAAGGTGGTAAAGAGCATTATTGAGAGCGCCGATGTGATTAAGAGGAACCACCGCGTTATGTATCTAGACGTCAGCAACCTGGCTGCCCTGCAGGTCCGCAGGATAGACGCTGTTGTTGGTTCATTCGTGCCCTCAAGAGATAAATTAAAGCTGATGCGTGGGTTGATAGATGAAGGCCTTCCCGCGTATGACGCACATGACCTATTCTCAGCCTTTTTATAACCCAACTAGAACATGCTGATGCATGTTGGAGTCCGTTGATGTCCATAAATGCGCCCTCGTCTGAGTCGTTTGGTAGCTTTGGGAAGCCGTTCCAGGAGCGTGTGGTCCAAGCACTGCTGTCTGACCACTCTTGGTCGCAACAGATGATGGAAGTTTTGCGACCGGAATACTTCGATGTGGGACACTTGAGATTCCTCTTTGAGCTGTATTCAAAGCACTACAGCATGTATAAGTCGTTTCCATCGCTGCAGCTGCTGGCCACCATGGCGCGTGATGAGCTGAAGGAGGGCAACGACGAGGTCCTGTGCCACCAGATCGTCGCTTACCTCCAGGGTATAAGGTCGAACCCGAACGTCAATGACCTGCCCTACGTCAAGGACAGGTCGCTCAACTTCTGTCGGAACCAGGCGCTCAAGGAAGCGCTTGAGGAGGCTGTTGACCTCACACGTGAGGAGCGCTATGAGGAGATAGTCGGACGCATCAAGGCTGCGATCACGGTCGGGACGCCCAACACGACGGGACATGACTTCTTCGAGGACTTCGAGGCGCGGTTCCAGGTCGAGGACAGGACTGTCGTGCCAACGGGCATTCCCGCTCTCGATGCAAGGGAGATAATGAACGGAGGCCTAGGCAAGGGAGAGATAGGAATTATCATTTCTCCGACAGGGGTAGGTAAGAGCCACTTCCTTGTCCAGATAGGCGCCAATGCGATGCGTGCTGGAAAGAACGTCCTCCACTACACGTTCGAGCTTCGTGAGAACAAGGTGGGCATCAGGTATGACTCGAACTTCTGCGGCATCTCAGCGACAGACGTGCCGACTGAGCGCGACTACGTCAAGAAGAAGTATGAGGGCCTGAAGGGTCTCGGTCGTCTGATTATCAAGGAGTATCCCACGAACAGTGCGACCGTCGTGACGCTCAGGGCGCACATCGAGAAGCTGGCTATCACCAAGGGCTTCATCCCAGATGTCATCATCGTTGACTATGCTGACATCATGAGGTCGACGCGGCAGTACGACAGCCTCAGGCATGAACAGAAGCTAGTCTATGAGGAGCTGCGCGGGCTGGCCATGGACATCGGCATACCTGTTTGGAGTGCCTCCCAGAGCAACCGCGACAGCACCGACAGCGACGTCGTGGGCCTTGACAAGATTTCAGAGGCATTCGGAAAGGCGATGGTCTGTGACTTCATCGTCTCATTGTCACGGAAGCCGCTGCAGAAGGCGAATGGGTTGGGAAACCTCTTTGTCCCTAAGAATAGGCTGGGAAAGGACGGCGTCCTATTTCCTGTCAGGCTAGATACGGCCCGCTCCATCCTTGAGGTGCTTGACAACAACATAGACCTTGAAGAGTTCCAAAAGACACGCGACAACTCAATGAAGCAGCTGCTCCGTGACACGTGGAATGAGCTGGCTGAGGACAGGCTCATTGAGCGTGATGGCAACGACGGCAGCAAGAAGGCGGTGAACGGCGGGGAGGAATAGCATCTTGGTGGGCTTTGATGAGGCGTTTAGGGCATCGCTTGGGTATTTCAACGGGGATGAGATAGCTGCTGAGAAGTTCGTAAAGAAATACGCGCTGCGTGATAGGGCTGGTGACTACAAGGAGCTCACGCCGGCTGACATGCATCGTCGTCTTGCGCGTGAGTTCGCAAGGATTGAGAAGAAGCATCCCAATCCGATGTCGGAGGACGAGATATTCGACCTCCTAGACAGGTTCAGATATGTTATCCCGCAGGGCAGCCCGATGTCAGGCATCGGAAACACGTATCAGGTGCAAAGCATATCTAACTGTTTCGTCATCCCGCCCCCACTAGACTCATATGGGGCTATCCTGAACGCCGACCAGCAGCTTGTCCAGATAATGAAGCGACGGGGAGGCGTGGGCCTCGACATCAGCGGCATCAGGCCCAAGGGACTATCAACAGAGAACGCTGCAGAGACGACGGACGGTATCTGCATCTTCATGGAGCGCTTCTCAAACTCGTGCCGTGAGGTTGCGCAGGGTGGAAGAAGGGGCGCGCTCATGCTCAGCATCAGCTGTCACCATCCACAGGTGCGCGACTTCATAAACATCAAGCGTGACCTCAGGAAGGTTACCGGCGCGAACGTCTCAGTCAGGCTCACGGATGAGTTCATGAGGGCTGTCGAGGCAGGTACGACCGTGCAGCTGCGTTTCCCTGTGGATGCACAGGGTGATGACATTACAGTCAGCACAGACGTTGACGCCCGCGGGTTGTGGGACGAGATGATTGCATCGGCCCATGAGTGTGCTGAGCCTGGGCTCATGTTCTGGGACACGATAATATCTCGGTCACCGGCAGACATCTACGCTGATGAAGGGTTCAGGACGACATCATCTAACCCATGTGCTGAGCTCCCGCTGGGAAATGATAGCTGCAGGCTGATGGTCGTGAACCTCATGTCATTTGTCGATGGGCCCTTCACAGAGGATGCTGCTTTCGATTGGAATAAGTTCAGTGATGTTGTGATGAAGGCGCAGAGGCTGATGGATGACATTGTCGACCTAGAGGTCGAGTGCATAGACCGCATCATCAGGAAGGTCGATGATGACCCAGAGCCTGAGCACATCAAACGCGTTGAGCTTGACATGTGGAGGATGTTCAGGGACACGGCTGTCAGGGGACGCAGGACTGGGCTGGGACCCACGGCTGTCGGTGACATGCTGGCAGCCCTGGGCATTCGTTACGGCTCAGATGCATCGATAGAGCTGGTGGAGCGCGTATACAGAGAGCTTGCGCTTGCGTCGTACGTGTCATCAGCGCAGCTTGCTGCTGAGCGCGGCGCATTCGCTGTCCATGACTATGAGCGTGAGAAGGACCATGTCTTCATGCGCCAGCTATTTGATGCAGACCCAGGGCTTGAGGATGCTGTCAAGAAGCACGGACGCAGGAACATCGCTTGCAACACGACCGCGCCCTGTGGGACTGTGTCCCTGATGACGCAGACGACATCAGGCATCGAACCTGCCTTTCTCTTGCAATACACGCGTCGCACCCGGGCCCTTGAGGGTGAGAAGGCCAGCTTTGTGGATGACACAGGCGATGCATGGAAGGAGTTCGATGTGTTCCACCACGGCTTTAAGAAGTGGATGGACGTGACAGGGCTATCAGACGTAAAGCAATCACCATACTGGGGTGCTACAAGCGCTGACATCGACTGGAGGGCCAAGATACGCCTTCAGGCTGCTGCGCAGAGGTGGGTGGATCACAGCATAAGCAATACTACAAACATCCCAGAAGACACGTCCATCGATGTAACACGTGACATCTATATGGAAGGGTGGAAATCTGGCTGCAAGGGAGTTACTGTCTATCGCGAGGGTTCCCGCTCGGGCATCCTTGTCAAGAAGGACGCCTTCAAGCAGCATAGCGCACCGAAGCGTCCGCAGGAGCTTCCGTGCCACATCCACCACATGCAAGTGAAGGGTGAGGCGTGGACCGTGCTTGTTGGGCTCCTTGACGGCAAGCCATATGAGGTCTTCGGTGGCCTCGCGCGGTTCGTTGAGATACCCAAGAGATACACTGACGGCATCCTCATAAAGCATCCGAGGAAGACGACGAACTCGATATACGACCTGCAGTTCGGCTTCAACGGTGACACGGTGACAGTGAAGAACATCGTTGAGGCGTTCGACAACCCGAACCACTCAGCCCTGACGCGCATTCTCTCGTTGGCCCTCAGACACGGTGCGAGCATAAATTACGCTGTTGAACAGCTGCAGAAAGACAAGAATGCTGATGTTTTCTCATTTGCGAAGTGCATCGCGCGTGTCCTCAAGACATACATTGAGGATGGGACATCGACAGCAGCGCTCAAGTCATGCCCACAATGCAGCGGTGAGAAGTTCGCATACGTTGAGGGATGCGTGAGCTGCAGCGCCTGCGGATGGAGCAAGTGCGGGTGATTAACATCCNCCTGTCTTACACGTAATGTCTAGCGTATGNGAATTGGTTGGATGCGATTTCAGGTCGCATGGAACGTAAAATACGTAAAGTTCATTAGCTACGTCGAGGGATTGCTTCCTAAGCCGCATTGGCGTGAGCTATCAAAGAAGGAGCGCCCCTGGCCCTTGCCTCATGACGGTCTTAGAGGCACCAACGATGTGATGCATGAGCTCAATGAGCTCAATATGGCACGCAAGAAGCTGGTGGTCCCGTGGCCCAGGCTGAAGGTATTCCTGTTCAGGGCCAAGACCAGCGCGCAGAAGCGTTTGGCTGAACTGGAGGTTAGACTCTTTGATTGGGCTGTGTTCAGCAGCAGAAGGTACGGGGGTGTGCTTGACTTTCCGCTGAACATCCCTAACTTTGAGTTCATGGCTGAGAGGTGGTGCACGATGGCGTTCTCAGCTTCTCTGCCCACTGCAAAGAAGGCTGCGCCTGTCAAGGACAACGTGGTTGACTCATTCTGGAGAACGCTCGATAAGAGCAATGACATGAACAAGTTAAAAGAGCTTGACATGATGTTGTCGTCTGATGACAAGCTACGCACGCTTCAAGAGCATGTTAAGAACGCGGGGAGGATGAAGAATTGAGAACGACGAAGCATGATGAACGATTTACACGTAGACGACCATTATCACGGGACCAGCTCACAGATCTATCAGAGCCTAAGGCTCCATTCGTCCACACGCTGATCGTTGTGAAGGTCGATGTCAGGTCTGTTCCGCACGAACAGATAGGGAGCTACATGGACGAGGTGAGAAAGCACATCGTTGATGATGGCATGCACGATCAGGGCTTCAGGTTCTTCTTCCTGCCCATCAAGGACGGACCCACCACACTCACAGCGATTGAGCTGTCAAAGGGTTTCTCAGCGACAGCCTAGCGATGCAGCAGTATCTTCAGGTCATCCGTGATGTCCTGAGCAGGGGCACACGCAAGGAGAACAGGACAGGCGTAGACACGCTCAGCACGTTTGGGCTCCATTATGACGTTGACCTCCGTGATGGGTTCCCTCTGTTGACCACAAAGAGGATGCCGTGGAAGAGCGTCGTGATGGAGAACCTCTGGTTTCTCTCGGGTGCGTCTGACATAGACTTCCTTAGGAAGCACGGCATCACGTTTTGGGACCCGTGGGCAGATGAGAACGGTCGCATTCCAAGCGCGTATGGCAGCTTCTGGCGTAACTTTCCTGTGCATACACCGAGTGGCCAACCCGGCGTCCGCGACCAAGTGGCATGGGTGTTGGAGGAGCTGCGACGCAACCCGATGAGCAGGAGGCTTGTCATCAGCGCCTGGGCGCCGGGCAACGCAATGACGAGCGCATTGCCTCCCTGTCACCTACTGTTCATCTTCAACGTCCAGAACGAGCCCTGTCGATGTGTGTGTCATCTTTCAAACAACATCATTCTGCATGATAGGGCATGCTGTAACAACGGGACAGAGCGCGTGTTGAACCTACACCTTACCCAGCGTAGCTGCGACGTCACGCTTGGCTTGCCATTCAACCTTGCAGGATATGCATTCCTGCTTGAGCTGTTTAGCAGGTTCAGCGGTCTCACGGCTGGAAGGTTCTCACACACGCTGGTTGATGCACACATCTACACATCGAAGCCCGATGGCAGCATGGCTGAGTACGACCACGTCCCAGGCCTGCAGGAACAGCTGCAAAGGGAGCCCCTGAAGCTTCCCAAGCTTGCAATCTCCAACAACATCAGATCGTTAGAAGACGTGGAAAAGCTCTATGATGCTGATGCTGGGACGATCATGTCGAAGTTCACACTCATCGGATACGATGCGCACCCAGGCATCCAGTTCCGCGTAGCTGTGTAAATGGCGCATGATGCATGCTACAATGATGACATGCATAAGTTTGTCATCATCGGACTAGTCAGCTGTTTTGTATATTTTGGCTTGTCACTCTATGGAAGTCAGGGTGCGGCTGTTTTTGCAGTGCTTGGGCTTGCTGTTGCTTTGCCCGTGCTGTTGTCTGGCTCGAACAAAACATCATGATAAACATCAATCTAGGTTTCATCTTTGACGCAGCGGGTGACCTGAAGAACCACAGGAGCCTCCTGAAGGTCTGCCTCAATCCCTTCCTTCGTTCACAGGGTTGGGAGATTGTGTCTTTCATCTCAGATAGCGGACGATTTGAGGGATACGCGCTGCAGAGATGCGCGACGATACCTGTCATCCTAGGGATGAAGTGCTCATGGGAATATGAGCTGCTGCCTGGTGATTTCAGGCTGGCTGTGAGGACCATCCTGTGATAGGTCTTATCGTTGCGGCCACACACGATGGCATCATAGGCGTGGACGGAGGAATACCATGGCACTATGCTGGTGACATGCGTCGCTTCGCTTGGATCACGACGGGCTCCACCGTCATCATGGGTCGTCTGACATGGGAGAGCCTGCCTAAGAGGACCGACCCTCTCCCTGGGCGCAGGATCATCGTGGTGACATCGAGTTCGGACCTAGGTAACCCTAAGGCAGAGGCGTTCAAGTCCCTTGATGAGGCTCTGGGGAGCTCTGAGGGTGATGTGTGGTTCATTGGCGGTGAGAGGATATACAGGGATGCCCTAGAGCGAGGCATCGTTGACCTGGTCGATGTCACGCGCGTTCCTGACGGCATCGTGCCCGCACCGGGCTCACGGGTCGCACGGTTCGACATCAAGCCGTTTGAGGACCTATACCACGTTCCTGTTGAGGTGGAGCATCCTGAGCCAGGATTAAGGACAGTCCGCTACGCTAGGGCCGACCACGACGCGAATGAGGCCATCCAGGGACGTATATCGCGTATGGAGAGGGTGCTCTTTGACATCAAGCGTGACATGAAGAGGGCCGCTGAATACAAGGGTGTGGAGGCATGGCCCTGTCCCATGTGCACATACAGCAAGGGAAAGTTTATCACTAGCTGTGAGATGCACAGGCAGATCCGCGAGCTGCATGATCGTGTAAGGGAGCTTGAGAGCAATCCTCAAGCAGGGTCCTTTGATGCGTCATAGAGAGCGAAGCCTCATTCGTCTGTTAGGCTGGCGAAATGTCATTAGGTTGCCGCTTGTGGCAATCTTCTGGGCAATAGCATGGTTGTTGGGTGTGGTGTTTAATGTGCTCGATCGGCTAAAACAAGCGCTCAAGAAGCGCTAGGATTATAAGCATGGGTCTGCTTCTCGCGATAGAAGGAACAGACGCGAGTGGTAAAAATACACACTCGCGTTTACTTGAACAACGTTTCAAGGAGGTGGATGGAACACGCGTCAGACGCTTCAGCCTTCCCATCTATGAGAGCGTGACGGGAGAGATGATACTTGGGCATCTCAAGGGGCACTGGAGCGTCGACGTGCACGTTGAGGCCGTGCAAGAGGCAGAATACATGCACGATCCGGGGTCATATCTCTTCCAGTGCTGTCAGCTCGTGAACAGGCTTGAGTGCATGCCCGCGGGTCTCTGGAGGCAGGGACGTGATGATGTCTTTATAGCTGACAGATACATTGCGTCTGCGTATGCATACGGTCTGGCGAAAGGGCTCAACAGGGACTGGCTGCTGAGGACGCATAGGTCGCTGCCTCAGCCCGACCTGACCATTTTGCTAGACATCCCAGTCGAAGAGAGTTTCGATAGACGTCCCGAACGACGTGATAACTATGAGAACGACGTTGCGTTCTTGAGGCGTGTGCGTGAATGCTACCTTGATATCTTTTCAACATTGGGCCCAACGTACGTGGTCATAGATGCCTCAGGGACCGTCGAACAGACGCACTTCCGTATTCTAGACTGCGTGCATGCAATGGTCGATGAGAGGCCCGATCTGGCCCATCTCTTAGACTGATGCATGTCACATGCGTCGTTCATCATTGGGTTCACGGGAACAAGCACCGCATTGACGCTACCACAGCTGGAAAGGCTTACAAGCCTGTTGGAGGCGCTAAAGCATCGCATCAATGAGCCCGTTACTGGGCTGCATGGCGACTGTGTGGGCGCAGACGCATGCTTCGACGCGATATGTGAGCAGCTGTGCATCCCAAGGACATGCTACCCATGCACAATCTCTGGCATGAGGGCTGGAACGTCTGCACGCCAGCTTCTAGAACCCCAGGCGCCGTTGGTCAGGAACAGGATGATAGCTGCTGAATGTAACATCTTGATCGCATGTCCCAAAGAGAGCGATGAAGTGGTGAGGTCAGGGACATGGTCAACTGTCAGATACGCGCGACGGGCAAAGAAACCGATTGTGATAGTCAGACCTGATGGCGGGTTCGTCGTCGAAGGGCATTGTGCATCTATCTCCAGCAATGTGTTAGGATAATCACATGTTTACAAAGAGCATGAGGGCTCCTGACAGCTTTGCCTCACGCATGAAGGAGTATGAGACCACTGCGCAGCAGATGTTGCTTCGCCGGACGCCTGTCATCATGAGGATGGATGGGAAGGGCTTCAGCAGGCTCACGCGTGGGATGAAGAAGCCCTTTGACGAGGACCTTGCAGCATGCATGTACGCTGCTGCGCTTAGGGTGCTGGCGGAGGCACAGAACGTTCGCCTTGCGTACGTCCAGTCGGATGAGATATCACTGCTACTGACGGACTTTCGTCAGCTTGGGACTGAGCCCTGGTTTGGAAACAGCGTGCAGAAGCTGTGCTCCGTCGGTGCAGCCCTCACGACGACGGGCTTCTGTGAGATGTTCATGCAGAGGTTCGCTGAGCTATGTCGTCCGGGAAGGCTGCCAGTCTTTGACGCCCGTTGCTTCAACCTCCCGCGCGAGGAGGTGACGAACTACTTCGTCTGGAGGCAGCGTGACTGTGAGCGTAACAGCGTGTCGATCACGGCGCAGACGCACCTTCCACACAAGGAGCTGCAGGGATTGAACAGGACGCAAATGGTTGAGCTGCTGCGTCTCAAGAGCGGCGTGGAGTGGGATGCCTTGCCGACGGCGTTCAAGTCAGGCGTTGTGTTCACGCGTGAGCTCGTCTCGTGGGAGGGCCAGGGCTCAACCACGCGGGCGAGATGGACGTTGGCGGATGCGCCTGTGTTCAGCCATAAGCGTGACTTCATCGAGAGGTTCCTGCGCGAAGAGGAGGACAGGGTATGATATATGCGTGCAGACAAGGCATACTATACGGCCAGCTAGACATATCCCATGACTGTTGTGAGCTGGTCGAGGGTCACGATGGATTGCACTGGAATGAGAAGGTTGGCTTCTTCAACTTGAACATTGAGCAATCTCCAGGGCATGCGCCTAAGGCTACAGTGGAAGAGCTGTGGTGCAGAAAATGTGAGGGTAGTGGGACAGTCTGGGATGACGAGGACGAAAAGAAGCGCACATGCAGGGGCTTAGGTGTCATCAGGCCTAGGCAACATTCTATCTGAGACCAATGGTCAGATACGTAAGGCAGTCCGACAAGTATTCGTGCGGGCCTACGGCGATAATCAACGCGATAAAGTGGGCGGGCTACAGCTATCCGTCTAGGGACAACCTCATGTTTGTTGCCAGGGCATGCAGCTCCTCGTATGAGTTTGGGACCGAGGAGGCTGACCTTGAGCGTGTGCTTAGGCAGCTCACATGTGGGTTCTTGCGTGTGAGGAAGCGATGCCGTCCGACGATCGATGAGCTTGCGCGGCACGTTGCGAAGCCCGACTGCGCTGCGATCGTCCTCTACTACCGCTCAAGCGACCCCAGCGGTCCTGGGCACTACACACTCATGACAGACGCCGACGCTGGACATGTCATCCTGGTGAATGACACGACGCATGAGACAGTGACGAGGAGCCCCAGATGCCTCTTTAGCCTTAGGCTGCGAAACATGAGGGACGACAGGAGGTCATTTCCTCAGGCTTGGCTGCTCCGCAGGTATGCATAAACATGTGAGCCTTTCCGGGTGATAATCGCTGCATGGCCACTAGAAAGGTATACAGACTGTCTGACAACGTAATTGCACAGATCGTGAGGCTGATACAGTTCGGCATCCTGTCTGGGACTGACGTGAGCGACCACTTTAGGCAGCTTGTGCTTGAGCCCGATGTCATCCGACCAGGCTTCCTAGCGTTGACGCCGGAATACAAGGAAAAGGAGGCACGTGATGTTGAGACGATGTTTGAGCAGCTTGATGAGCTGATGGCGTCGAACCCAGACATCAATGGTGTGCCTGATGATAACTGAGACAGACCTCTTTAGGAGGATGTGGCAGATGCAGGAGGACTTCATGTTCCGTCTGAGGGAGCATGGTCTCATCGGGACGCACCATCAGAGTGATTTTGTGTGGCCCCTTGACCTGTCAAAGCGCTCCAGCCAGCTTGAGCTTAAGGATGTCGCGTTCAATTCAATGAGCGAGCTGTTTGAGGCGATCCAGCATCTGAAGAACGCAAAGAAGCATCGCCAGACCGAAGTCGGCCACGTCGATCGAGAAGCATTCATAGAGGAAGCAGTTGACTCATTCAAGTTCTTCCTTGAGTTTCTCATCTTTGCGGGCATCACGCCGGATGAGTTCTTCGATGCCTATGCAAAGAAAGATGCCGTGCTTCACAGAAGGATAGATGAAAAGTATTAGGGCTGCATGGGCTACTTAATGTAGATGCACAGACGAGTAGCCGTCATTGTTCTCTCATCATTCTTGCTCTCTTCATGCTCAGCATTTCAACTTACATCACATAGCTACACACCCCCTGAGATGCCCGCTGGCGTCATGGCAGCCGTGCCCCAGGTGGTCAATGGCAGGCCCGATACATTCGCTGTGATAGTTGGACTGAACACTGAGGAGTATCATCGTGGAAACATCTCACTTGCGTATCAGGTCATGATTGAACTTGGGTTGAAAAGGAAGGACATCTTCATTCTGGATGTCGCATCTGAGCTACCCTACTTTCCCAAGACTGACACAACATCGCGCGCCTCAATGGACATGCTCTTTACATCGCTCGCGCGCATCATTGAGCCCCATGATGAGCTGATTGTCTACATGACAGGACATGGTGTGTTGGATGAGGATGGACAGGCTGCGCTGATGTTGAACCCGGCTGAGCGCATGCCTGCTGATGAGTTCATCATGCATCTGGACTCAATTGACGTCTCTGCTGGACTGCTGTTCGTAGACCAATGCTACTGGGGTCCAAGGCATGTGCCCTCAGGATGCAGCTGGACGACCGTCACAACAGCGCGTGAAGGTCAGGTCACATCGGCCGCGACGTTCCCCCGTGCACTTTGGGGCGCTTTACGTGCAGGGTTGCGTCCGATCAGGGCAGCTTTTGACAGGGCTGTGCGTGATGATAGAGGTTCAACGTTAGGTCTCAATAGTCCCGTGTTGTCTGCACAAACGTGCGGAGAACCCTTGAGCATAATGCGTTAGCATGCACCCTTGAGGCGGTGCATTCTTACACGCTTGTTGTGGTATGATGCCTATTGAATGAGACATCTGCTTTCGTTCGGTGTGGGCAGCCTGCTGTTTTACATCCAGCCCCTCATGCGGACGAGTTGCATGCGGTTGCTCTTGTATTACGACGCCCTTGGTGAGGCGAACGTGCTAGATGAGCATGGAGCCACGTTTCGTCTATACCCAGACGAAAGCTACTATAGGCTCCTGTGTGGACCGGAGGACATGGAATGAGCTGGTGTGATAAGTTTGCCCTGCAGTTTGGTAACTTCACCTGGGACCAGCTTCGTCCGGGTGACCTGCTGTTGTTCGACAGCGAATCTGATGCCAGCTCGCTCAGGATGTTCATGGGGTTTGAGAGTGGTCAGCCCAGAGCGTTGTTCTTCCATGACACGGTTGGGACATTATCAATGAACGTCGAATACTATTCTCTGATAGAGAGGATGCCTACGGATGACAATGACGTTTAGCTGGAGCTCACTTAAAATGGGCAGTTTGCTTGTCTATACCAAAGCACCTGCACAGCGCACACGTCTTAGGTTGTTCTTAGGCTTCAATGATGACGGTGACTGTCAAGCGTTAGATGAGTTAGGTGAGATGGTTTCGCTTGCACACTATGAGTACGTCTATGGATTGCTGTGCGAGGGGGTCGAATGATGTCCAGGCCGTGGTTGAGCGCTGAAGAAGCTCGCAGTCTTCCACATGGAGGCTTCAGGTGGACAGACCTCAGGTTCGGTGACCTCCTGCTTTGGATGGAAACTCCTTCCCGTGATAGGGCTGTGACGAACTTGCGCATATTTGTGGGCATTAAGAATGGACATCCCTATGGGCTCTACTTTTCTGGCTATGTTGAGACGCTCCACAGTAACGAGACATGCTACGCATTGATCGAGAGGGTGCCCCCGCTATGAGTGCAATGCTTCCCAAGAGGTTCAGCGGATTACACGGGCATGATGGCTTCAGCATAATACTTATAGTTTATGACGATTATTCTGATAGACGGACGAAGACTGAGATTATTGTGTGATGGTTGTTCAATTGAATTTGAGAAACCAAATCATACGCATATTCGAAAAAAAGAAAGACACTTTCATTCTAACGACTGTTTTAATCAATTTCAAAAAAGAAATAAGAAAAACATTAGAAATAAAATATGTGCGTATTGTGGAGAGCATTTTTATGATGATTCAAAACGTCCTGATGCTGGAACTTGTTGCTCAAAGGAACATTCATACGCGTTAATGTCGAAGACTAGACATGAACGAGGAAGTTACAAGCAGACAGAGGAACAAAATCGAAAAAGAGTTGCAACAATTCGAACTAGGCATGGAAGCTTTGCTGCATGTCAAACTCAAGATAGTAGGAAGAAATGTTCTGAGCGATCGAAATTAGCTTGGCACTTGGGTTTGATGGAAAAGTTAGAAAAAGCATGTTTAATCAAATACGGCGTTACGCACTGGATGAAGACTGAAGAAGGCCGAGCGATGGCGTCTAAATTACACCTAGGGAGAGTTCATACGGATGAAACTAGGCGTAGGATGTCAATCTCTGCAGGAAAGCGAGTCAGAACAAAAAGAGAGACGAATTATACGTCAGCTAAGGGCGGAATTAGAGAAGACTTAAATCAGTATTTTCGAAGTAATTGGGAAGCAAATTATGCAAGAATTCTTAATCTTGAGAACAAGGTATGGAAATATGAGGTTAAAACATTTCAACTAAGCGAAGGCTCATATACACCCGATTTTTGGATAGAGGATGATAACACTTTTGTTGAAATAAAAGGTAGAAGCACTGCGCTTCAAAAGTTTCAACTATTTTGTAAAGAATTTCCTAGCATTAAGATAAAGCTTATTGATGCAGCTGAGTACGTAAAGTTGCGTAAGCAGTATAAAGACATAATAATCTGGGAAGGAAAATAAATGAAGATAGGAGGGCTAGAGAAGTCACGTGATGTGAATGTTCCGCAAAAATTTAGCGGACTTCATGCTCACGATGGCTTCTCTTAAATAAACTGTGTTTGATGGATTGGGTGAGCCCAAGGAACACTTTGACTTCGTCATCAAGAACACTCAGGATGAGGCTTATCCAGCAGCGCT
>C687J35021_10002060_pt1 | contig 14481 bp, 16 predicted proteins | sample RifCSPhighO2_12_FD_35021 | JGI IMG/M metagenome (IMG submission 35021)
ACGAAAATTGTGCCGTCGGTTTCAATCCGGGCGCCGGAAGTCGTGCCGCCGCGGAAGCGCACTACAGACTCCGACACATCCCACAGCATGTTGGCCTTGCTTGCCGTGTTGTCGCCCAGCAGCACGTCACCGGCCCCCATGCTCTCGCTGTTGTAGGTCTGGGCGTTGGAGAAGACGACGAACGAGGTAGTAGCAGCGGCGGCCAGGTTGCTGCCGAAGAAGGCGTCACCGTCAGCCTGTAGATATATACGTTGGGCGGTAGATGTGATTAGCAACCCGCTAGCATCAATAAGTCCGGTCCCCGCGCCAAACAGCGCGGCACCGTCCGTCGCTCGTAGGCCGAATTGGATTACATCATTATTGACCCCGGCAATGTGCCATGTAGATGAGCCATAGGTAAACGCCGGATACCCAATACGAACCCCCGTAAATCCATCGCCAGGCACAACACCATTGCCTGTGCGGAACTCCCCGGCGGTTACAAGTCCAAGACGATGGTCGATATCCGAGAGACCCGATATGACTACAATCTGATTGGATGCAATCTCAATGCGACTTGGGAGGTCGTCTACAAGCTGCCTGAGGACTTGGACTTCAGCGAGTATAGATTCTAAAGTGGCCAACTAGACATACTCCGCGTAGACCCGATCCACGCCCTGACGGATATGAACTAACTCGTCCCATATAGCCTCGATAAGATTAGAATCCATCGTCGGCTCCTCGGCAAAGTCGTGTGGCCCCATGGCACCGCCAGAGCCACCCACTCCCGAGGCCAAGTTGAATGCGCGACGACCCCATTCCTCTAGGCTGTATTCACTGGCGATAGTATCAATGCCAATGTCTATCACGGTGAAGCCCATCTCTTCGAGAATTCCTTTTTGCTCTTCGTCTTTCTTACCTTGGAGGAAGCCGGAGTGATAAGGACCTTGTACACGAATGATTAAGCGCATGTTGAAGAACAAGAAGTCGGCAACCAGACCACCAAGTTCTAGTCGTCCGCCCTCCAGGCTGGATTGTGCTGTGAAGTCAACGCCCGGCTGAAAGCCCAGCTTTACCAAGAAGGCATACATGATCCTCTCGTGCAAAAACCCATTGAAGACGGCCTCGGATACGGCCCGTGCCTCTAGTGGGTCTTCGCCAACCAGCGGCCTACGAACACCTCGACGATGCATGACGAACCACTGCGGGTCTTTGCCGGATGGACGTAGAGCGTCGCCTCCGGGCACCAGAACAGGCCGTGCCCCGGATTGGGGAACGATGATGCGCGTGCGGAATCCTGGCCGGACTCTGCGCTTGGTGAACCAATCACGCCGCTTGGGCATTGGCTCTCCGTCGTTGCCACATCAGCTTCGATGCCGCAGAGATTTTCGCTTTGCTCGTAGCAGTATGGGCGATAGATTTGGCCGATCCCACATAACAATGCCCGTTGTCTTTGTTGATAATAATATAGATACCACTTGTCATGTTTAGCTACTCACTTCAACTAAGTTTACCATAACTCTGCTCTCTAGGTTTACACTAGCGCCCCGCTCATCGGGATGCAACTCGACAGCCTGCTCGTTGATGGCCGAGATGTAGACTTGGTGTGTGCCGTCGAATGGATCGGTAAACGCGATGGGCGCTTTGCTATCTCGAGCCGTTCGTAATGCAGAAATTACATCCCATGGTTCTCGATCATCTGTGTGGCTCCCAAACTGTGCGTATTTACTCGCTACAACGGCAAAGCTATACCCATAGGCCACTGCTGGGCGCATAAGGAAGCGAAGTGTTAGGTCTTCTAGTACGGGCGTCTGCGCTGTCGCCTCTGTTATGAAATCCACACGAAGTTGGACATAGTTATACTGCACCGTACTATATGATCCGCCTGTGGGATTGATTAGTTCGGTGACGCCATTGGCAGAGACGACATTCGTCGTCCCATCCGTTCCGCCCCATGCCGTCCATGCCCCGCCATCCAAGGAGTAGTAGATTTGCAGGTACCGCTCACTTGCCCCGCCGTCTTTGAGAATATTGCTGGCACCTACCAACAGAGATGGTGTAGACTTCGTGACACGTCGGAAACCCATATCAATCCGACTCGAAATCCATGAGTGAGTGCCCGTGATGGGAAAATCAGCGAAGGGGTAATCCGACAGGTTTTGGAATGTAATGTAGGAGGTTGTTTCCTCCGTGTCCGATGTGTGATACCAAAGACGATTGTTGGTTACATCATAGCCCATGCTCGTGATGGAGCCAGCGCCCGTTGCCAGTGGTTCTGCCAGTTTGTGCCAGCCTACACCATCGAAGGCTAGGATATGCTCTTCGTAGGTGCTTTCATTCGTGCGGGCAGTCAGATAAAGGAAGCCGCCGACTGCCACTAGGTTATCAAATCGGCCATAAGTCACATAGGGGAATGTATCGCTGAGCGGCGGAGGTGTGATATCCGTGACCCGCGCGCCGTTCCATGAAAATATCTTATCCCGGATAGGGAAGGCCAATGAACCATTGAAGATTGCCCACGAGCGGAAGTTGGTCGATGACGCCTCATTGGAGAAGTCCAGCACCCGGCGGGCTACGTTGTCCTCTCCGATCTCCCACATTCCGTCCCAACGAAAGACGTAGAGTTTGCCAAAGAGGGACACGGCACCGAGAGTGGGGTATCCTCCCTGTCCTACAACAATCTCGTTCGTATCGTCGGCAGGGTCGCCTTGCAGCCCAGTCAGAGCCGTATTGCTGTCATAGTAAACGATATTCGAGGCGTCCTTGCCCGCATAGATATTTCCGTTGTGAATGATTAGCCATCGGTAGTCAGTCGAGTTGGCTCCTGCCCCCGCATTGGTCGGATCGTCGGCGGTATCCAGTTTCATAATCCGGGCGCCATCCACTGCCGCAAATAGATAGGCGCTGGTCGGGAGCAGATAGTTGACAATACCAAAGCGTATCGTACCTGCGGTATCAGAGAAAATGTCATCCCATGTGGAGGCTGAATATCTGCGAACTCCTGAGCCGCTAGAACCTGTAGACCCCCACGAGTACAATCTCCCGTCGAAGTTACAGAAGCCCTCTTTGGTAGCAAGTTCTGTGTCGGTGGAAGTGGGGCTGGTCATCATCATAACTACACCAGGATGACGCGTATCCAGCTGCCCATCCGTTCGCATGTATCCCATAGCATCGCTGTACCACTGGAAGCCGAAACCGTGTCGCCAGTCTGTTAGTAGGAGGGGCTGATACAGACCTAACTCACTATGGACAATGGAACCGCCCGGCGTGGTGGCGCGGGGCGAGAAATCGACAATATCGCGGACCTTATATGATTGGAGGTCTATGCGATATGGGTTGCCATTGAGTGAGATATGACCACGATCAGGCATGAATCAGCGTCTCGTATCGCCTAGGCCGCCCTCGCTGCCTGGGGTCGGTGGACTTACTTGCGATCCCCCTAGTCTCTTCATGTACGCGATGAGCTGATTGAAATATTCGGGGTTGCCCATTGCCTGCAAGAGTTTGAGATAGGCAGGCAGATTGACGGGCGGCTGAACATCTTGGCGACGAGTCACATCCGTACCAAGTCCCGGAGCAAACACGCCTTGTGTCCATGGCAATGAATATCCACCCAGTCCATAAGTCGCTGGGTTATACATCTGGGGCAGGATTTCACCGAATGCCGTAAGCCAGCCTTGTCCAATAGCTCCGCCCACAGATGGAGGAAGTGAGGGCGGACCACCAGAGGGCGGACCACCAGGAATGGGGGGCTGTGTCTTGGGCATCGGCCCTGGAGCAGGCATGGGCACGGGAGGCGGGGGCGGCTGTGTTTTGGGCATCGGTCCCGGAGCAGGCATGGGGGTAGGCGTTAGGCCATTCCCCCCAGGAACGGGGGGACCAATATACTGTTTCCCGCCGCCGGGGACCGGAGGGCCAATGTACCGTCTGCTCCAATCACGCACCGGAGGTCCAATATATCTAGGCGGCATGGTCTATCCTCTCCAGCGAAGCGGGTCGCCTACCGAGTCGAGTCGGGATGGCGATATGTTGCCGCTTTCATCTGTCCAGATTGTGCCGGGGGGCTGACGACGAGGGAACTGTGCAAGCAGTTTGGCCGCCAGTTCATCATAGTATTCTGCAAGACTGGCATGTACCGCCCGGTCCACCCGATTGTCCCCGATCAACGAGTCATGCAGGATCGACATGGCCTTGTTTGTAATGTATCGAATGGGAATGGTTGTCTCGTCCGTATCGGCGCTCAGACTGGCGGGCTTTGCCAACATGACCAGTCGCAATCTTGCACCATACATAGAAGGAGCTAGGGCAGACAGGTGAATGTTATCAGGATAGGCATTTGGCTCCGGCCTTGCGCCCATAATACGATACCAATCAAGCTGTTGATTACCCGCATCCCAATAGCGATACGATGAGGTCGTGTCAGGATTGGTTGTCCATGTGGCAACAGTCAAGCTGCCATCGGAATCCCCGGTTGAGACCTCTCGTAGCTGTCCTGATCCCGTACCAGCATAGACGGAAACGAAATGGTCGGTATCTGCGGTTGAGAAGTCCTGAGCGGCATCAGCTAGGGTTGTAGCCGTTACTGCCGTCGGATTTCCGGTAATAGAACTCGCGGGTTGCTCCATATACACCTGAAGAATCTTGTAGGGCGCTGTTGACAGCCCGCTCATCGCATAGGTCATTTTGTTCTCTTCGATGACTAGGCTTTCGTCAATGACAGTATTGGGATAGGCCAATCCCGCCGACTCGATGGCCTGATTGATGGCCTCATGAATCTGACTGGGCGGCCACGTCTCATAGAGTTCTATCGAGTCGGCACTACTAAGCGCAGAGATGGCATATTCATGGGTCAAAACGCCAGAATCCGAAGAGTAATCGTTAATTCGGACTTCCTGCGAACTTGCTACCGACCACATATATGACCCATTCCAGAAGTCAGCGGTTTGGGTCAGGAGCGGGGCCGTAGTAACGGCTGTCGTATTCTCTCCGCTCGCACCGGCAGATGTCAATGCAACAGACCCGCCTGGATATCGCAGGAAGAATTCCTGTCTACTCAATCTGCCGATGCCCTGTCGTATCTGTCTCCGCGTCCAGACTGGTTCACTCATGTTGAGGACTTAGCCCCACGCATACTCACAAGGGCACGCAGTTCTAGCGCGTCGTCACTAGAACCAACGGCACTCTGATCGAATACTCTGATGACCCACCCTGCCGGTAGTACAACGTCGGGAATGGGCACAGTCAGATAGTCCGTATCCCCAGCGGCGGTTGAAAGGGGCAGGTCAGGACCAAACTCATAGAAGTAGGTCAGGCTTTGCGCTTGAGTCGCACCCGCCCGCGCATCTACATAAGGCCCCGTATCTCCCGTCTGTCCCCGGTCCATTGTCAGATAGAGTTGATGAGTACCAGCAGAGGCCGTAGTTGTGAACTGGGCGATGAGAGACTGAATCCGATATTCTCGGTCCTCTGGAACAGTAATAGACTTATCGGCTGTCCCTGTTCCCGTTGCGCCCGTATCGGAGAGATAGACACTACGCCAATTATTGCTCATGCCACATCCCTTGCACCGCGCTGCTCAACCACGAGACGGATATCCATGTCGTCGGGAGCGGCGGTTGTACCAATGGCCGCCTCATCGAAGATACGCACCACCCACCCCGCAGGAAGCTCAACGTCAGGTAGGGGGACAGTGAGCCAATCAGTATCGGCAAAGGCTGTCTGTAGGGCTGCCTCGGGGAAAAAGTTGTAGTACCGAGTCACGCTGGCGGCTTGGTCTACAGCGGAGCGGACATCAACATATGGTGAGGTATCTGCCGTTGAGTCTCGATCAATCTGAACGGCAAGGCGTCGATTACCAACAGCCGCGGATGTAATGGCCGTGACCATAAGGCTTTTGATGTGCCAATAGCGATCTGTGGGTACAGTAAACCTCTTATCCAAGAAGATGCCATTTGCCGCGCCGGTAGTATCGTCGGTACCAGTTGATGTGTCAAGGATATAGATTGTCCTGTTCATGCTACAACTCCTGGAATGGAGAGAAGTTCATTCTCCGATTCTCGTCCAATGGATATGCTTCCGAATTCGTCCCCAATCTGCGACCAGCGTTGGCCCAACTCATCGGCCCGCAGGTTTCCGCCTAGTACCCTCTCGCGGGCCGCGCGCTCTTTGCGTTCCTCTTGCATCTGGTCGAGGCGCTGTGCAAAGACCTCGGGTAGCATATGCTTGCCCGGAGCCAGGACCATTTGTATCCCCATGATATTGATAACCTCGGGGGCTAATACGAACTGCCCGCCAGAGTTCGTCGGCATGCCCATTACAAATACTTCCCGCTTGGGGCCGTTCTTAATCAGCCATTGCAGGCGCAATTGCTTAGTTGAGCGAGTAGCCCGAGCCAAGGATAACGCATCCTGCATGGTCCGCACGCCTAGAGCAATAACCTCATCTCTCTTCTCACGCGAGGGCAGGACCTTCTCGGCCCTACGAAACATATCATCGGCAGACTTCTCCCTGTCCTCAGTCCATCGACGCTCGGCATCGTCCCGCTTTGCCATGAATTCTCGAAATCTATTTAATCTCTCGACCTGCTTTGGATCATTGAGAAGGGAAAAGTCGCCCTTTAGAAAACGGTCAAGAGCCAGCGCCAACTCTGCTGTTTCGCTATGGGAAGCACCAACAAACTGTTGCATATAATCAGCGATAAGAGGGCTTTCGTGCTGCCCATCTGTACGAACTGGTTGATGCAGAATCTCTTTCTCTAGTTGCAATGCCTGTGCTCGTCTTTTCCGCCTGCTCATTTGCCCTCTTCCTTCTTGATATGATAAGCCCTATTCGCTCGTATGCGTTTACATGCCCGACATGATCGCTTACCATTAGGGGCGACATAAACACTCGATTCTGGCCCACTATAGGAATGGCCTCGTCTACAGCGGGCAGAGAGTGGTTGTGATTGTCGTGCCGCGCTTAGTTTATCTCTATGTTCATCTGTAAACTTTATGCCCCTTTTCATTGCCGACATCTTAGCCCGCACTTCGGGTGAGTGGGTTCGTCCAATCCCCGCCAGCCTGATTCTCTCTCGTGCCTCCAGAGAGTGCTTCCATCCCGCGGGGCCTGCTGGTCTTTCGGCACTGCGGCTTCCATTGTAAGCGGGCTTACGGCGGTCCAAAAGCTCCTGCTCATATCTTAAAAGCTCCGACTTTTCACAAAACAAAACAGGACGGAACTGGAAGGCATCTTCCCCATAGAAGTTCCATGCATGTTGGAGATAGCGGGTATGATGCTTGCCAGATCGAAGCAAGTGCCAGTGTTGCGCGCGACGGCGCGGCAAATACCCAGCAGAGCCAAGATAGCTCTTGCCGTTGATTGTATTAACAATCTCGTAGATGCCACTACGGTTCACTTGCCTTCCTCTTTTCGTAGTTCGTCGTTTTGCATGAGCATCTGAAGGATTTTCTGGTCTGGGTCGATATTGTCTAGGTGCCTAATAAGCTCTATGGTCATCTCCCGGCGGCCTACTATAATGTTTGCCATGGAGGACTCGTCAAGCTCCTTCTTGAAAATCTTAGAGCCATGTTGCTGATATTCTGCCTGCTGTTCCGCCTTCGCCGTCTTATACAAGTCCTGGATAGCGGTACGCTGTCCGCGTCGAATAAGAACTTTTTGTATCCATTGATTCTCTGCATCATGGATAGATTTCAGACGAAACTCCAAAAGTTGCCTATTGACCACCGGGGCCTCTTCGCCCCCCGAGAGAACCTGAGACTTGGCATTGTCGGTGTAGGCGATAAGATCGGCCAGCTCCTCGGATCGGCCAAACTGTACATTAATGTCCCGGACAGATTCGATCTCCTTCTGGAACGCGTCTCGTGCCCGCGGCCTAAGTTCTAGGTTACGCACTTCCAGGTCCATCAGATGCTCTTCAGATAGAGGCTTATCCATCGCCTCCATAGTCTCCTTGAGCAGTTCTTCTATCGCCTCTCTGCGCCCGGATAGGGTAGCCGTCTTACGAATTTGGTCGCGCTCCTTCTTCCGTTCCCCATCCAGCAGTTTTACCAGCATGTCCCGAGTAAAGACACGAGAGATTTCATAGCCATAGAGAGAGCCGTGCAGTAAGCGGCACTTGGGGGGCACGATAACTTCGATGCCCATCCCGTCCAGCTTCCCCATCCACCACTCGGTCGATCCCTTTTGGTATTGGTACTCGGTCATCGTCGCCATCTCGAATCCGTAGATTTCGACGCGGTGCCAGTCTTTGATGCCTGCTGCCTTTTCATAGGCTACCAGGGCGGCCATATATGCAAAGGAACTCGTAAAATACCGTACCGCGATATCCGAGCCATCATCCTGAATACGCTTTGTTTTCCCAAGGAGCACATCTGCAATCTCAGTTAACGGGTACGTTACAGACGCAGGAATTCGCGGATCGGCCTCCTGCATATAGATCGGGAAATCGTGCGGCTGCTGTAGCCACTCCCAGTGCTCCTTGGTTGCGGCAGAGTTTTGCTTAGTGTAATCCCACGGCTCGTGAATTTGTGCCCAACGATCCCACCGTTTGAGATAATCTGCCTTGTGACGATGTGCCTCATTGAGTCCAAAAATCTCAATGGTACCCCCGCGCTCGTCTATTTTAGGCTCATCATAGGGAGCCAAGTGGCGGGTGGTTGGGGCAAATCCTACAATACACATTGTATGCTTGCCCAGTCGGGATGCCCGCAGTTTAGCTTTGGCCTCTTCGGACCACTCGGGCGCGGCGAGAGCGGCATCAGGTTTGGCCTCGACCGGGATCATCGCGTCGCTTCTGTTGTTAAGGTCCGTATTCTGTGAAACGGCGGTATCCTCTCCTAAAGGAGCAGACACCGCCGGTTCGGCATTACTTTGAGCAGCCGTCATTTAGACTCCCCTAGACCAGCCGGAGGCATAGGGGATGCCCCCGGCTGGTCTACTGCTATAGAACTTACGTGTCAATCACCCACGGCTGACTCTCGCTCTTAGGTCGGAACGAAAGCCACAGTTCGGCCTGTCCAGTCGTCGGGGCGATGATCTTTCCACCACCCGAGACAACGTATATGCAGACCTTGCTGTCCGCGGTGCTTTCCCACATAATCTCTGCCAGCACGCCACTATGAGTCGAGCCGAGTTCGGCCTGACCCAACATCCCGTAGAGATCATAAGTTGCCGTATCCCCTACAAGAATGACAGGCTGAGAAATCTGTGAGTCATTCCACGCCACCAGCGTGTTCCAGCCGATAGAGTGGATAAGCGTACCCGCCGGGATATTGAACATCTCGACCTCGCCGGTTGCGCCGGTCGAGTCGAAAGGATCGCTTCGGACGAAGTACAATCCGAGGTTCGCGATTTCCTGTGCGGGGTAGTCGAGCCGACCGGGGTGTTTAGCGTTAACAATAGCCATATGTCACCTCACGTGCTCGACTTTCCGAACGGCAGGAGGTACGCCACGAACACGTCCAACACGCCCGTCGAGGGAACGGCCCCGGCCACGGTCACATTCAGACTGATAGGATCACCAATCGTGTCTGCAACCATCGTGCGGCCATGGATTCCGTAGATAGGCACCGAGGCCGTATCTGCTGTGGCGGTCGTGGAGGCAATGCCCTCACCCTGCAACAGCACTAGGCCATGCGTCCAGTTGATCTCAGTGTCCGCGACAGTGGCACCGATGGCCGCGGCGTTAGCCCAGGCTGCCGCCGAGTCCGTGTCGCCCAGTGTTAGGGTCTGGGAAGCAACGAACGCAGTGACGACCTGAAAGCCCACATCCAAGATGTATGCTCCATTGGGGAAGGTAAACAGGGCACTTACTGCCGCCGAGTCACCTGACCCAATGATGACATCGTACATGAGCGTATCGCCAGTCGTATCGCCCGAGAGCACACACTTGGCAAACTGGAGACTGCGGGTCTTGCTCGCGTCGCCCTTTTGAGGAATGACTACGGTCATGTCACACCCCCGTTACGAAGACAACTGAGCATAGTGTACGTAGAAGATTGCCCGACCAACAGCCGGGGTGGCACCACTGATGTCACACTCGATAGTACCCGAGGACTGATACCACTTGCCCTGACTCGCTCCACGGGCACCCATCGCATACGCGGGTTCCGTGGTTGTGTCAGCACCGTCCGTCGAGTAGATCATCTGATCGCCTGTCGAGGTAGCCGCGACGTGAGCAGCCAGCAACCAGCCGTTGATATCGGTCGTATCACCGACTTCGAGAGTACAAGAGGCCGTGAAGGCAGTTTCGATCAGGCCCACAATGTTGTAGACTAGCGTGCCCGCCTGCACGTCCCACAGTTGAAAGTCCTGCGTGCCAGAGGTGCCGATAACGATGTCCTCATCGCCGTCCGATGAGGTCACTCCAACGATAACCCGCTGGACCTTGACCGCACGCGGCCAGACATCAAACTCGCCAACACTAGGCAGCAGAACAGAAGCGCGATTTTCACTTGCCATGTTTCATACTCCTACTTGTCTGAGATAGATTGTGAAAAATATCTCAGAATGACGTGATGTGCTCAAGAACCCTACAAAAGTTCGCGTTGAGCACCGAGTCGCCGTGATAGCCCAGCCACCCCACCGTGCCGCGCTGCTTCAGAGGATCGAATCCAGTCTCGCCCAGATCATTGATAATCAGGCTTAGCGGACTCTTCTCCTGGCCCGTCAGGTTTTCACCCTCCGGCCCAGCGCCGTCGATATTCAGATCAAACATCCTGCCCACGAACCCAGCAACGCCGTAGGACTCGGCACCGATGAAGAGCATGGTGTACACATCTTCGCTGTTCGCCCCTGCTGACGCATACGAGCGCGCATTCGAGGAGATGTACAGATCACAATCGAAGATCGTGCCCATCAGTCCATCGCGCATGGCATCACTGCCCGCACGAGTGAACATCGTCACGAAGGTCGAATCGGTCATAAACGCTTCGAGCGTATAGGGGTGGACGATGCAAATGAATCTGCCGTTGATCTTGCGGGCGTTGGACGCCAGAAGAGAAACGTAGTTCTGCACCCAGTCCACATACGCGATCTTGTCATTCTGCCGATCCAGCGTAGCGCGGGTAGTTGCCCCGCCAGCATAGTCAGCAGTCGCTCCAGCCGTCACGGTATTGCGGACAAGGGTATCAACCGTCAGGCCAGCCTGGTCCCCCAACAGCCCGGACATCGTAGCGATAACCGGATCGTAGGAGGTCAGATCGTGCCGGTCGGTATAACCCATCCACGACCCGTAAGCCGCCGGAGTGATAGTAACCTGCGTCGGATTGGCAACGGTCGTTTCTGCCGGGGTAGTGCCCTCGCCCAGCGCGGTCGTAGCCGCGGCAAGTTGAGCATACCGGCGCATCGAGTAGATGTTCCATCCCTTGTACTCAGCAATCTCCGCCCATCGTCCGTGGACTAGGCGCGGCTGAGCACGCAGGAGCAGTTTCTTCTCATCCAATGTCTTAACGGCATTAGAGAGGTCCGTACTATTGAAAGCAGCCACTTCCTTATCCTTCTAGGGAAATGGCGAGATTTGTATTAGCCCCGACGAGCCGCCGAAGCCTCTGCCATTCCCTGAGCGATTTCGTTTAGCTTCGCCTTCACCGACGGACTTCTGTCTGCATACTTGAAGACGTCATCCGCGGTGAGTTCGTGCCCCGCTTGTTGTGACAAAGACTTACGTAAGTCCTCGAAACTCAGACCGGTGATGGGCACGGCACCATGCTGAGTTACCACTGGAGTCGGGACGGCTGCGGTTCGAGCAGGAAGTCCGGGTGCAGAAGCCTGTGGGACCACGGTTCGGGTGGCCTTCAGAGCCTCAAGTTCCTGTTTCATGGACTGCTGAAGTTCAGTCAGTCCCATCGCACCACTCTGAGCCAACGCTTCAGGAGAAGTCCAGTCCAGTTTGTCATACGGAACCCCCAGCCCAATAAACCACTGGGCATATCCCTGCATGTTCTGGATCGCTTCAGCCTGCGCCCGCGTTTCAGCAATCTGCTGCTCGTAAGAGGCACTTCGCTGTTTGTAGAGATCAAGCTCGTATTGCGTTCGTGCCTCACCCTCAAGATGAGACATCTGCGCTTCAGCAAGCCTGTTCTCCCACTCCCGTCGCTCCTGCTCATACTGTTGCCGCTGTGCGGCACTCTGAGACATAAGAGTGGACTGGAGCCGCGAGATATTACGCTGGCTTTCTAGTTCCCACTGTTTCCGTTGAGCCTCATATTCGGCCCTCAGATCGGGTTCTGGAGCCTGCTGTGCGGGTGCTTCTGGTGAAGGTCCGCCGGGCTGGGGGGGTACAGGCTGTGCTGATCCCGGCCCAAGCAGGTCGCCAGGCTTCTCAGGAAGAGCCATTACGACCTCCAAGGTTGTTTAGATACTACGAACATAACATAAAATACCCCAGTGCGTCAAGGGTTATGTCAAGAGACCATTATAGCCATGTAAAATGACTATTCTAGGGGCTTGACATTCAATTGGAAACGTGCTAGACTAGTATGTCTGTGTTAGATACCTTTTGTGTTTTTACTTTACATCATGATAAGGAGAATACATAAATGTCCGCGGACAACGCTATCGTCGTGGGTCGCTTTGGTCCCGAAGACTACCGCGTGGCAATGCTATTTGCGTCTGATGAATGGACGCGTGAGAGCTTTGCCCAAGAGCATGTTCTCCACTTCACCAACCATACAGATGCTTTAGTTGCAGCTCACGATTGGATGGAGGGGGAGATAATCGTAGAGTATGGCGTCTGCACCCTAGACCTAACGGATTAGCGTCCGCGCTCTGATTGATAATATGGGCCGGGCAGATTCCCGCCGAAGAGCAACTTCGCCTTCTGATCGAGCGTCAGAGTTTCCTCAATTATGGGCTTTGCGTCTACATTCAAGGATGCCAATTTAGTCAAATAGGTAGTCGTCTTAGGATCGAGCGGTTTACCATCATCCACTAGGGCCTTCACTTCAGCCGCCGCAACCTCTCCGATCTTATCCAGAAGCCACTTCGGCCAGACCAATCCCCGTGTCGTCCCGCCTCGGCCTAGCTTACTCGGATCACGCACCAACTCGGACACATCCAATGTAGAGCGAAGACCCGGCGTAGCAATACCCTGTGGGGGCTGAACAGCGCGTGCCCTGGCTTGTGCCGCACCGACCTTCCGACCTCTTGCACCTCCGGCGGCTCCGGCTTTAGCCTCAATCTCTCCTACATAATACTTAGCCCATAGCGGGTTCTGTAGTGCGTAGGCATCCCGAGCATCGAAGTAAGCGTTAATCTTGGCATATTCATCCGGCTGTTCCTTACGATAAAGCGCGCGCTCCGATTGGGATAGACGCATATAAAATGAGAGGGTCGTCCAGAAGTCAGCCCCTAGAATGCCCTCAATCCTCTGCCGAAAGATTTTGTTTTGGTCTCGTGCCCTGCCACGATCTGTCAATTCGGCATCCGATAAACTATCCAGCCCCAAAACTCCAGCGGCCTGCTGTAGATGGTCGAGGGTTTCGGTAATCCATGCCTCACTCTTGGCACTAAGGGCGGCAAAGTCTCTGGCAGCCTGTCCGGTGATAGGATTGTAGAGAACATCCAGGTCGCCTTCATCACCACCCGCGGCTACATAGGCATCGACAAACTTGCCATACTCTAATCCCGGAGCAATAAGGTCCAGAATATTGAATACCTCATCCATCTTGGCACGGAGAGGACCAGCAGCCTGGGCTTGTCGCTCCTCAAATGTATTCACAGCGCGCCCCCTGATTGCCTGACGAATTTGGTCTTCGGAGAACTGACCCCCGTATATCTCCTGCATGGCCTTCACCACCTGGTCTTCGCTGGGCTGATTGTCCGGCCCCTCAAATTGTTGCTCCAATTGACGAATAGCCAATGTCTTTTGCTCTTGATTCAGATCGGCATTACCCAAGATGTCATAGTGAGGGGAACCGTATATCTTCATCCACACCGCATCCAAGGCCGTATAGATAGTGTCGTTTTCCTTCTTCCACTGCTCGTAACCCTGCCCACTCGTCTCGGCTACCAACCTTGTCATCATATCCATAGGACGAGATTTGGGATCGACGAACTGCAATCGGGTAAAGCTCACACCCAACTCTCGTGCCATTGGAGCTGCAATTGTGGGAAGTTCAGCCAGCCAAGCATCATATCGCTGCTTCCATTCTTGATAGGTTTCGTTCTGCTGATCCCACTGTGGAGCCAGCGCGCCAATAGCACTCCACCAAATCTCTCGTGCCTGCTCATAGACCAAACGCTTAGGCTTGAACCCCACAACATCATTGGACTTCAAGAATAGGGCCTTAATCTCCTCGGTGTACAACTGGTCAATAGTCGTGGCATAGTCCTGATAAGCGCGGTCCTTTAGCTTAGGAGCGGCCCCCATCGGGAGCAAAGCCAAAGCATCCTGTAACGTCTCCTTGGCCTCGCGGAAGCCCTCAAAGAAGGCCGAACGTGCCTGCTCTTCTCGTACCCGCTGAGAGATTAGATCGAGCCGATCCTGACCTAAAAGCTGCT
>C687J35021_10002061_pt1 | contig 14480 bp, 10 predicted proteins | sample RifCSPhighO2_12_FD_35021 | JGI IMG/M metagenome (IMG submission 35021)
ACAAGTTTCTCAATGGTCTGTGTGGTGGAGTAAAACCGGTAAATACCGTGATCATTGTTGCTATTGAAGTTGAAGAAGATGATGCTCAGGTCGCGCTTATCCTCAAACCCCCCTATGCACTTGTTCGTTCCTGCGGGAAGATTTGGATTGACAATGAGTAAATTTCCTTTGGTGTTTTCTGCCGTCCCGTCATTGCCGTTATCGGTTGTTCCGTAACGTATGTTGACAGCATCCCTTAGCCCGCTTACCTTTCGTGGTTCGGTGTCTTGGTCAAGCCCTGCATCAAATCCTTTTTTGTCGCTGATTTGTGACATTTATCGCTTAGGTAAAGCATCGATTTGTCGTCTGTAAGAATCCAGATATTCCTCTACGGTGAACATCAAATTGAAATGTTTCAGTTTATTGTATTCAATCACCCACATCTCACGCGCGTAGTTTATCTGTCCCTTATCCACCCCCCTCATATATTCCTGTCGTTTCCAGTGGACAAACGCCACGAGTGCTTCCGATGCCTGAATTGGGATACTTGCTGTTCCATCGGTGTTGATGCCATCAGAAATATACTCAAGCACAATATGTGTCGATGGCACCTCGGATGAAAATTGAATCTGATTCTTCTCCGGGTTCTCCCTGTAATATCCACGGCTGTTAAAGCCCCCTCCGAGCCCAAACACCCCTTGGTTGAACTGCCCGTTATGGTAGTGTCCCAAAAATGCTGTGGTGTAATTGAAGAACTGATAGTCTGGATTCTCAATATTATTCATAGCGATAGGGAGCGGGTCTCCACATTCACTGTAATTGTCATTGAGACAAAGTGAATTATCAAGGCCGAGCGTTATTATCCTGCCATTGACACACACCCCGATTTTGGTGTATTTAACGTAATCAGCAGGAAGATCAATTGCCTTATTGTCCAATAATTGAATATATGCAATGCGGGTATGGGTGCTGTTGTGCAGATTAAGTTCCCTGAACCCGCGAATAGCAAACTGAAGGTAACGCTGATAATTTCGGAGCGTACTTTCTCTAAGAGAGCTGATCACGGTGCGCACGATATAGTCTAGTGTTGAGAGCTTCATGGAGTGTTGGGATTGTTATCGGTAATCTTCTTTTCCGGAACTGCCTTCATGCCAATCATCCGTTCAAATATCATATCCTCCAATTCGGTTTCTACCGCTGCGGGCACTGGCACAAAGTCGTCCTCGCCAAGCCCCTGTATGGCACTTATCATCTTCACCATCACATTTTTTCCTTCATAATAAGCAGGCATGTTTTCGAATATTATTTTGTCGTTCTCCAACCAATATCCTATACCGCCAATGAGGTTGGATGATTCGAGTCCATAATGTACCCCGGCATCACCGCTGTTCATGGGCAAAAATACATTGTATTCGTCCTTAACGCCACTCACCTGACGAAGCCCGATATGGCTTCCTGAAGCACCTTTTATGTTGAGCGACACAAGCTGTGCCGGCAGTTGGGCATACAACCTGTCCCTGTTCGTGTTTTTCAACACCGGAACTTCCTCAAAAACACTGATGAACTCAGAGCTTATTTCATCTCCGCTCTGAATTAAATATTTTTGGATAAGGTAATTTCTACATGCCTCCATCTCAAGATACACATCGCGTATATCAACTTTGTTGGACGTAGGATAATCGCCTCCGTTGATTTTGCGGAGTATTTTTTCTGCGAGTATGCCTTTGGAAATCATATCAATTATTCCGATATTCAAACTTATATCCAGCAGATGTTTTCAGCCTTCCTTTTAAGCATGATGTTACATTTGAAACCTGAGCATTTAATGCTCTTGCTGCCGATGAAACGTTCTTATATTCACACAGAACTTCTCCTTTCAAATTTTTGCATATTACTGGTCTTTGCTGATTTATTACAGTTTCTCTTATTTTATTTATTTTATAAAATCTCCATTGATATTTAAGTGCTGTACCTTTTTCTGTTCGCGCTACCCTACCAATATCGGGTTTTATTACTCCGCCAATTTGTCTCCCAGCTTCTGCAATAGAACTAAATGAAGTCACATAAATTCCATTCAAATCATACTGAAAAACTGGTTTACTTGTTTTTTCAACGCGCAAACCAATAGTTTTATCTGTCTGCTTTAGTCCTCTTTTTTTATCTCCTATTTTCTTTTTTGTTTCTTTTGAATGATGCTTTCCAAAACAATTTCCAGCTTTTGGAGCAATATTATATTTTGATGAACAATTGTCAATAAACCATTGTTCTAATTTTATTAAATATTCCATAGGACACAATGCAACAATTTTAAACTTAAAATTGTTTTCACCATATTTATTATAAGCCCTTTGTAATATTTGATTGCGATGAACTTGTCTTCTTAATTCCGAAAAATGAGCATTCTTTCTTTGTCTTAAATCCATAGCGCTTCCTACATAAATTTTTCCATTTATTTTATTAACTATATGATAAATCCCACTTTTTTTCATTCTACAAGCCCTCATTAATTTTTTGTTGGCTATACTGCACAATCTCCGCATCTTTTATGCTGATGCCAAGCAGAGAGCATGCGCGTATGACAATGTCGTTTATCTTGATTTTTTCCCACTCCAAATCTACCGAACCAACAGGATTAAACACCGGTCTGTTGTTTGTAAGTGTGTAGTTCCAAATCGCTTTGCGCGGATAACGGATATAACTCAGCGATGCCGACTGCAGATTCACCGGAAAGAATTGAAAATAGGTGTTCTGTATCACGCAGATAGGGAATTTTTTGTCCGGGGCAACAATCTTGCTCGACAATCTGTACCATTTCTTCTGCTCATCAACAATCTCTATTGGTACATAACGCGGAACAATAGGACTTCCGCTTCCGGTTATATATCCTATTCCCAAAGTAAAAACATGGTCTGTCGGAAATGGCACCTGCCCCGCAGCATCAATAATAAGGGGATAGTCAGATTCCTTGAACACTTTTAGCTTTTCGATAATGTTCTGTGTGAGTTCAAAAGCTCGCGGTGGAATAGGTTGCCCCGGCTGGTAGGTATGCTCGTTGCCGATATAATCCATAAACTCGGAGAGCGATGCGCTGTTAATGACTAAATTGAACTGTGTAGGGTCAAGAAATCCACTTGTCTTCTTACGGACAATGTACTCCACCAACTGTTTGACCGTATCTATGGATTCTGTCATTTATTGTTTTTTATAATGCCTCTTTTTATTTTTGTTTGGCGACACTTTTCAATCATCTCCAAAGTAACAATTCTGCCTGTCTGGGCCTTACTCATCCTTCTTTTTGTTTCTCCCCCAATTTCCAATCATTTTCTGGAACAAAATCTACAGCCTCAATAATTGGCAAAAGCCCTTTGTTCTTTAAAGACTTTATCCAATTTGGCTTCCTGCCTTTGTAATCTTCCCTTAAATGATTGATAAATCTTGTCCTTAAATTATTTGTTTTTCCTACATATCTTACTTGATTGTTTCTAGGATCAGAAAGGGTATATATGTACGTATTTTCATTCACAAATTAATTTCTTTTGCCGAATATTTTAACTGATGCTTGCCTAGAAAGAATGTCTCCCAAACTTGCAACTCCATTAGTGGCTGCAAATTTAATATCCACATCAGCCGCAAGATTTTCGGCAGGAAGAGTGTAGAATCCATTCTCCGACACCCATGCACCGGTAGCGGTGTCATATTCGGTAATTTTAAATGATGCAGATTGATTGTTTATGTCGATACGATTTATTTCTCCTTCAACAATAATGGTCTGAGCGTTGAAAGCCCCTGTTATGGTCGCAACTGATGTTGCACCAAAATAAATTGTCATTGTTTTTCCGTTAGCCGTGGCTGCTGTCTGATAAACACCACGAACATAAAGAATATCATCATCAAGTAATACTGTTCCCCCTGGAAGAGTATATGTTTTAAGAATCTCCTCGGTAATAATTGCTGTGGTCCCATTGTTTGCTGTGATGTTATACAACACCTCTTGCTGTGCATTAGGGATCCACGACCGCACTCCTGCCGCTGTTGAAGATAAAATCAATCCATCAGCAGCGGGATTGCCCAAAAGCAATTCATAGAGGGCTGCTGCCGTTACTTTGTCAAGAATATTGAGTCCGTTAGTTTTTCCTAGCAGGAAATAATACCATGTGCCGGTCATAAATTTGCCCCACACCGTAACATTGCCCGTGGTAGCCTGTTCGTCCGTGAGCAAAATATCTCCAAGGGTCACAGTAAATCCACCGGTGACAGCAAGTGATCGGTAATCATATATTACCTCCATTCCGTCCAGATAAGCATCTGTTGGGGTGGGGTCTGGCTGGTAAATTACGTTTCCAATTAGCGCTGTTGGCCCGGAAATAGCAATCCAATATGCTTGCCCCGTTTTACCAATATCATTATCAACCGTTCCTGTATTTACAAGAGTTAAATTTTCACGCCCTTGTACTGCAATAGCAATTCCTGAAGTATATTGAACAGCGACAGTCGGCAATCCCGTGTTTCGTGTTACTTCTCTCCATCCGGTAATAGTTCCGCCTTTTACTACAAGGGTGGTGGTAATCTGTTTTGTCTCATCTCCGGTAGCAAACGAAAGTGCTGATGCAGTAAAAATGTTTCCTGTAGCACTTATGCTTCTGTCGCGGAAAGTAACGACACGCCCTGCATTTTGCCCCCTGAAAGTGATGGTGTCCCCGTCTTGGAAATCAGTTATATTTATAGTATCAAGATTATCGGTAGCCGCTGCTGCTTCTGTATCCACATAAACAATCATATTCTTGCTCTGACGTGCTACAGTAATGGTGCCCCCAACAATAGTCACCGACTGAACGATAGCAGAACTTTCTTCACCTCTTTTGATGAGGAAATTTGTAATTTCCGTCCCGGTAATAGTTCCTTCCACTCCCGTTTCATCAATAAAATAACGATGGCCGAATAAAGTGTCATACACCCCTGTTGCCGGACTACCCCCCTGCATATCGGTATCAGTAGTGGTGGTGGGGGCAGTAACAGAAGACGTAACCACAAATCCATTTGGGGCACTGCCCGTTCCAGTAGCCGCGTAGATGTAAACAGTGTCATTTATCGCTTCTGCCGTATAATCAGGCGCACTTACTGCCGTATTAATTTTATTGGCAAGATCGGTTGCTATCAGAGCCGGTGTTGCGCCTGTGGCGGCCACTCCCCCCATTATCCCTACAGCATCAACGGTTACATTAGTTACGGTTCCAGCGCCTACATTTATCAAAACACTTCCCTGCGCCAATTTTTCCCCTGCAAGGGGAACCCTGTTAATGGCATCAAAAAGAACTGCGTCTCTCCCCGAAGGATTGTTTTTTATATTGGAATACAATGAGGTGCCATCTGCATGGGTGATATAAATAAACCCTAGCCCGCTTCCTAATTTTGTTATGTCGTTTGCCATTACTCTTCGATTTGAATGTTTGCGATGATTGATGTGAACTGAGTCATCTGCTTATTTGTATAAGGGATTCCCTTGTCGGAACAAAACTGAAAATAAAACTCCCCGCTTATTTGATTTAGGGTTCTACAAATCAAAATATTATTGCCAAGATATATGTCTGCTGCTATTACAGGAAATGGACTGTCTGAATCAGTAAAGGCGCGAGCCATCTCCACAGCCTGTACATCCATCTTGTAATTATTATTTCCTGCAACCTGAAATGCACTTACTTTTAATCTGTTGTTCTCTGTCGCCCACCCCCCAAGTCCAAAATTTACACTTTCAACAGTAGCGAGTACAAAATTGGCCCCCTCTACTAATCCGTTGGAAACAACGATGCCTACCGTTGGCGCAGCATAGTTGGAGAACGATATTGTTGCTCTTAAATCCTGCCTGTTTTTCTCGGTATAAATCTCCGTATTGGTGATGGTCCATGTATCAACCCCTCCAATGAGAGCATACGCCACACTTATTCCTGCTCCGGCAACAACGTTTTGAGGAGCTACAGAATTGATTATTGCCATCACCGAAGCGGATATTCCAACCTGATAAGTGGTGATGCCACCGGAAGTGCTCACCGTCACCGTCACGCCTGTTCCTGCAGTAACCTGAACTGTGGTGCCGCTTCCTGTTCCGCACAATGGGACAATAAGCTGCGGGGACTCATCATCACAATTACATCCGTCAGTACAATTAGCAACCGTTTTTATCTCAGCAAGCGCTGCCGAGGCTTGAGCATTTTTGCCGCATCTGCTGAAAGATGCAAACATCTCCATGAGCTGCGTTACCCTTGTGAGGTCAGCAAAGTCCCGTGCTGCCTGAATAGGATTTGTTGTTCTGTTTGCCAGATAACGGTTGTTGAGTGCTATCAGACAGCATGCGATGTCGCACAAATCCAAATCACACTCAACATCAATTTCTTCGGATCCAACCAAATCAACATCAATAGTATTACCACCACCCAAATCGATGGATAATGAAACTTCGATTTTGGTGGTCCATGTTTTTGTCCATATAGGACTGATAGTTATTGTGGCGTTGCTCGATACAACTGGTGTTGCAACAAGTGCTGCAGGATAATAAACAGTGTGTGTGCGAGATACAATTGTTACGTTGGAAGCATAATCGGTGGTGTCGATGCTCTGAAATGTCCCGCAGAAACAATCTACAATCTGGTCAATCTCAATTGTCGGGATTTCATCGGAATATTCAACAGCAACAGTTGCCTCATAAACTGCCTGATCGTCATACTGAACACTTCCGTCAACGGTAGCATCGGCAATAACCTCAACCACAGTTATCACGGTGTTTACTCCGCCAAAAACAGCGCTCACCAGTGTATAGGTAGCATCATTTCCTGTGGAACGAACAACTGTTATCCCTGCCGAAGAGGTGATGAGCGCGGCATGATCACCGGCAATAGTAAATGTGCTCGCCCCTACATTTACCCCGATTATAGGATAATCGGTTTTGATGCTGTAGATGGCGGTATGTGTGCCCTCCATCACATCGTTGTTCACATCGAGCGGGAGATTAAGCCCCGTATAAATAAACGATGTCCCACCATCAATATCGGTAAATGTCGTGTTGTTGTGGATGATGTTGCCCAGTGGGTCTGTCACCTTGAATCCCCCTCTCACATCAGCATTGGCTACGGGAAGTCCTGCGTAGTTGGTGGTATCCTCAAACTCGTAACGCTTGGGGGAGGTGGTTAAATCGAACTTTATTTTGAATGCCAGATCGCCAGGTAAAGCCATTGTGCTTGTTTTTTAGTTAAATAAAATGCCGACCATTTAACTTAATCGGCATCTCATTTAAGATTTAACGTCTTTATTTAAACAGGCACTGCCGCTTTCAATTTCGCTACCCCTTTGCGCAGTTTATCAGCCGTATTATAAATGCCAATTCCTTTTCTGCTCCCCTTGAGTGCGATATATTCTTTTTCAAGCTCCAGATATTCTGATGTCTTTACTTTCCCGTTAAAAATGACAGGAGCTTCAACGACCGGCATAACAACCGGTTCGTTAATTTTCTCGGTAAAATCAATATTGTTCTTGAGTTGTTCAAGCAGTGTATTGTTTTTTGCCCTTGAAAGATACTCCATAAACCATCCAACAGGATCCATCCCACTAGGGGTATTGGCAATCAACATGCCGTTGTTGGTGCCCATAGCCGTGCTCCACGTCCATTCTCTGTTGCCTTCGTTGAAAGCGATAAATGCCTTATTTTTATTTTGTCCAATGAGATACTTCATATCCACAAACGGATTTACACACATGTCTCGGAACGATGTCGTGTTTTCGGATGCTTTGGTCATCAAAAAGTTTTTGACCATCGCCTCGTCCATCCCTTCAGTGTTCGCCCCGAAGTTCACCGCTATGCGAACCAGCTTGTCATAAGCCCATCCCTGTTCTTTGTCAAGGATAATTTTTTTGGCTTCAAACAGCGCCTGTTCTTTGGCTAATTCGGAAAGCGCCCGTTCTGACAAATCAATTTTGCGAAATTTTGGTCTGTTACCGTTACCTTCTAAAGATGGGTTGAGGAGTAAATAAGTGTACAAATCGGGCTGTTGTGGTCCAACAATAAGTTTGCCATTGATAAAGAAAAGTTTGTGAGGCGAATAAACATTCATCATCTTGCCCCCCACCTCTTTTTGCTGAACTGAATTGGCATACTGGTATTGAACAACATCTTTTTTTACAGAATCGTATTTCGAGAACACGGTTGGTATGGTCAGTTGTTTTGCAACCTGATCCCTGTTCTTTTTCAGATGATCTTTCACCCTTCCTTTGGGTGCACGGTACTGTTCTGTCAATTCGAAAGTGACTGATTTGTTAATCTTTGTTAGCTCTTCTGCGGGTAATCGTACCCCATCTTTGTATAGTGGCATTTGTATCTGTATTTATAAAAGGGCAGCACCCATCGGATGCTGCCCTTTAGGTTACTTAGCTAGGCTCAACCAAAAAGAAGCGGTTGTTGGCGATGTACTCACTGCCGCACTCTGCGCGGTGATTCACATTACGCACGTCAACCTGACTTGTCTTAGGTCCGTTACCGGCACCGCCTGTAGTCCACACCTCCATCATTCGGTTGTAGCTGTTAAGCTCTTTGTAACGCAGTCCGATTGATGGGATATAGTTGCCTTTGTTATTCGGATTCTTGTCCGCTTGCTTGTCAAGTGGGCAGAACACTCCCATTCCAGGGATAGTGTATCCTGGCGCTCCGTAAGTCTGAGGGTTGTTGAATCCGCCCATCCTTTTGAGAATCCATGTTCTTCCGTTCTTGGTAATGGATTTGAATCCAAGGAACAGCTCCTGTTCCTCTTTGCCTTCAAAGGAAACATATCTGATTCCACCGTTGTTGAAGCTGTTGGTGAACAGGTTCTCCAGCTCTGCCTGATACTGAATACCGAGCAATCCGAGCAACTCGCTTGGAGCAAAATTCTGATCCAAAGTGTTGTTCATGATGTCGAAATCGGCCATGGTGTAGAATCCGGGGATATACGTGTCAGCATTACCTCCTGAGCGAACCCAAGGGATAAGACCAAACATAGTGCGCTGTCCTGCGGTGACAAGTGTTGCATCGGTTGTCGGCTTGTCGAAGAGCATTGCTCCGTCAACACGGAGTTGCATTTCATAGTCGAGGTCCAACATACCCTTAAGCCACCACGCATTGACCTTGTTGCCCATTGAGTCAGTCTCCACCCATGTCATGTTGGTCATCTCTGTTCCTGTTACGTCAAGAGACTGTTTAACAATCTTGGTGTTGAATGAATATTCAATCGGCTTGGTCACTTTGCCTGCCGGCTGAGTGGTTCCCTCTGCCCATGAATCAGAGTGAATTATCACTGTGTCGCCTGCTGTGAGGGCTCCGATGTTGTCGGTTGTCTCCATGGGGCGAACGGTAACAGTTCTTACTCCAGCCACGTCAGTGATTACAGTAACGATTCCCGGTATCTGGTTTGCAAACATAACGTTATCGTTTACTGCGATATAGAAGTTACCGTTTGCATCCACGTCAAGGGCGTTGGTGAGCACAAACGATATTGGGTTACCCGCTCCGGGGTCTGCCACGTTTGCATTCACATGCACTGCCTGATGAATCCAGTCATCAGTAAAATGCGAGTAGTCGGTCTGCGCTACTCCGCTCTTGTATCCAAGGGTGAGTATTGTATTGAAAAAATCCGCGCCTTGTTTTCCATATTTCAGGAACAGTTTGTTGCGGACTTCTGGCTTATGGATGCCGAAAGTGGTGACTAGTGCATCGGTATAAACCGCGGTAACTGTGCTTGGTGTTGCCATTTGTTAATTTTTTTGCAACCTCTTATTTGCCTTCAACCAAGTCAACAATAAAATCGTCTCTATCCTTTTTTACTTCGCCTGTGACTTCTGTTTCCGCTTTGGCACCTGAAGGATTATGGATTTTATTTTTGTAGTTCTCCAACTCAATGGAGCGTATCTTGTCTGAAAGTGATTTCGAGATTTGGTTAATGTTTTTTGTGATAAAGTTCGCCTCCACTACTTTTTTAACTGCATTGATTCCTTCCTCATTTGCAAGTACGGCCTGCGTTTTTAGAACAAGGGATAGGGTTTCGTCCGCTATCTCCTTCTTCTGTGCCTCGGTGAGCACATAATCAAAAGTTCCTTTTTCGTTATCAATCGGCAGCGAGATTTTATCAAATCCCTTAACGATTTCAGGGAGCGCCTTGCTCCAGGACTCTTTTCGTGCAACTTCGGCATCAGCCGCCTGCTGTTTAAGTTCAGATGAGTTGTCCGTCACTTCGGTGAGCTTTTTGATTTCCGACAGATCGCCAAAAGCCTTGTCAGCGTCCCTTCGAATGTCAAAAGCCCCTAGTTTGGACTTAGTGGCGTCATAGCCATCCTCACCTTCTTTAAACTGGGCATACTTGTGTTTGAACAAAAAATCAACGTCTTCCCCGCTCATTGTCGGATCTTTGAGTTTCATGTCCGCCTTAATCAACTCCTCTGGCGACATCTCGTCAACCTTGAGGTTATGAACCAACGGAAACAGCTCCTCATCATATCCCTTTTCCATCCAGGCATTTAGTTTCAGCGCATACTCACCAATCTTAGGTGTATTATCCGCCTGTTCTTTTATTGCCTGATAATCTTTTAATAGGTTATTAAATTCTTCAGCGGATTTTGCTTTTCCGCCTGTGAGTTTTTCAATGATTTTAGCCTCATCGATGACCGGTTCCACTTTCGGAGTCTCCGCTTTCACCTCTTCGACTTTCGGTGTTTCGGCTTTCGCCTCTTCGACTTTCGGAGTTGTCTCCTCCACTTTTGGTGTTTCAACAACAGGGGTGGTTTCAACCACCGGAGTTTCCACCTTTACTTCTTCTTTTCCTACGATGGCTTCTAATACTTCGTCTTGCATGCTATTTCATTTTTTTTATTCGGCTACAAAATTGAACACTATTTTTGAATTGTGCAAATCGTCATTTTTTATCACCAACATTTTCTTCGGGCTGTGTGGCAATTTCAAGGGCTTTTAGCTCCTTCTTGGTAGCATTGGTGCTGTCTGTTTGTTGAACCTTCGAATCTGCTTTCACCACCTCGGTTTCCTTGACTTTGCTCAATTTATGGTCATTGACCCTAATCTCGGCATCCGCCTCAGCATTTATCAAAATAAGTTTTTGTCTTGTCTCAAACTCCAAAGTTTTTCTTGCCTCTGCCTCAGCAACTTTTGTGCTTTCGGTCTGTATCTTGGCGTTCATCTCGCTGTTCTGCTGATTGATTTGCTGCTGTTGAATCACGCGCTTGTTTATGCGGTATGCCAGCACTGATTCGGCATATTTAAGGTTTCCTCCATCCAAACACCTGATCACAAAAAGATAATCGCTATAAGTAATCTGTGGTATCCCTTGCGCATCTCGGGTATTCATCGCCTGCAGCGCTGCTGCCTCAATCTTGGCTTTTTGTTCAGATGTGGGACGTATATCCATTTTGATGCCGAACTCAATAAGGCTCATATCTTCTCCGTATTCAATAATTTTCTTTGCGGCCTCCCCTATCGCTCCTTCGTACCCTTTTAGTTGTCCGTAGTGTGACATAATTTGAAATCTCAGTGAAGACGATTTGGCTGTCCTGAGATAAATATTATTGAATCCACTTAGCATCGACTGAATAGCATTGTAACTTTGGTTGATGGCCATCTTGCTTCCCGCCACACTCTGCTTTGGATCGGGTGAGATGGCGGCAAACACATCGTTGAATCCCGACACCCGCTGTATCATCTCCTCTACTGTATTCAAATACCCGATAAGTTCCTGCCATTCGCTGCCCATGCCCCCGTTTGTCTCCTCCACCGGGCGATGACGCGTAGGATCTCCCTGAGCACCAGTGCCCTTGTAAATCAGATTTCCTGTTGCGTCAAACACGGCAAGAGCCTGAAGCGGAGAGAATGGTTTTCCGCCAATACTCATATTTTCAAGTGCCGTTATCTCCACAATAACCCCTTTGGGTCGTGCACGGGACATAGCATTCTGAATCTTGAGCCATGCAAGCATATAGCTGTCGGCAAGTGGCATCATGCGCTCCACAATACTCTTGTTGCTGTATCGGTAGATATGATAAGGCAGGTTGGTCTCCTTAATATTCTGCGGCTCACGCGGGATGTCGGTCATTTTCCCATAGTCATACACAAACCCTTCGTGTCCCTCATTTGCCGATCCCACGATCCACTTACATCCGTACACCATTTTAGCTGACGACTTGCCTGCTTTTTTCTGTGGCTTGTTACGTCCCTTATAAAACGCATCTTTTGTGATGTCCTCCTGCTTCTTGGTCTTGTTATTTGTTTTGTAGAATCTGTCCCCATCCTGAGCATAAGAATAANTTGGNGGGCTATATCCGTAGTCTGCNGGCACCGTCCTTTTCTCACCCTGCGCATTGGTGCGCTCCTCATAATATTCATCATCGATGGTGAACCATGTGAGGTCGAACACCCTTATTTTGGTGTCGCCCCATTGTTGCAAAAAAATGTTTGCCTGATACTGATCACTGTCGGTATCAATATATCCGTCATAAATATCGTTGGCACGGTTGGTAGAAAACCCGTACTGAGATGCTATCTTTTTATATTCTTCCAAAGAGAAAGCGTCACCGGCATCGGCATATAAAGCGGAGATAGTCATCTCAATAACCTCTCCTATGGCATTGCTGCCAAAACATTCGTTGGATCGTGTTTTACGCACAAACAGATTGACAGGATCAACATAACGAATCACGTGTCTTCCTCCTTTTGTGGTATATTCGCGTGTTCCGGCAATAGCGTTGTCAAATAAATCTTCCCGCACTTTTTTGGCTACTTCGGGCCACTTGTTGACATCAAAATCAAGATTCAGTATTCCTGCCATCGCTATTTCAGTGGCAAGTTTGAAGTTATTCATATACATATCAAGCTCCTCCTGTGTCTGGGGGAGTTGCTGATCCTCTTCGCCCATCTGCGCCATGATTTGCGCCTCCATCATCATGTCGTTGAGTTTCTTTTTTGCCCACAATTCGTATCTCTTCCCTCTTCTTTGCGAATCGCTGAGTGGGTCGATGGCAGAAAGTACCGGTTCGTAGTCAAGTTTCTCCAGGTATCCAAGCACTATGTCACGATATTTAGGAATAACACTGACAACAGAATAATTCAGGTCAGCATAGCTGTACTGCTTTTTGGTGTTGCCGTCAATCTCGGTATGGGTCCATGACCGCTTATACTTTGTGTTATCCTGATTGCCTTCGGCATATTTACGGTTGGTAATGTAATCCGTTCTGCGCGTTGATGGTATCAGGCAGGCATCGCTCTGCCACAGATAATAAGCAGCCTTGGCATATTCGATGTTGTATTTTTTCTCNTGTTTTAGTTTAGGNTCTATCCAGTCGGATGGGAAGGGGGTATAGCCAATCTGCGGAAATTCGTTTGCCATAGTTCGGCAAAGATAAAACAAAAGAATCCAATAATTAAAATTTCACCTCACCTCGAACATTTGAAACAACGGCTGAGAAGCATTCAGCGAATCAAAATTTATCTTTTTGTTGCTGTTGGACCCTAGCAGTGCGTAGGCGAAGGCCACGAACAAGTCGTTGGGGTTCAGGTTTGACGGATCGGCTTCAAGGCATGCCTCAAGAATCTCAGGGTGCAACTCGCGCCACCCATGGTTATCTATATAGCTGTCAACAATAGGAAACAGCTTGCTGATGGTTTTTTCGTTTGTGCTTGCCCCGGGTGTCTCGCTGTAGCGGAAATTCTTTTTCTGTTGATAGAGCAAATAGTTCTCGTATCCTCGTTTCTCAAAATGGTCTGCCACTGCCGACACGTTGTATTCGGGGAACATTTTTATTCCGTAGTACACACACATCATAAGCATATCCTCGCAATATTCATCAAGCGATGGCCTGTTAACATAAGTGCAACAGGTGCGGTAAGTTTTCCATTTCGTCACCTCATCATCGGCATCTATTATGGGGTTGCGCTCCATAAACACCACTCCGGAACCTTGTGAGGGTTTGTTGGAAGTGACCTGATTGTACTTGAAAGTATCAGACCCTGCAACACCGAAGTGCATGTTGGCAGGCACTCGTTTGCCGTTGAACATAGTGTGTTTGTTGGACTCCGTAGGGTTTGGAAACAGAAAGCTGACACAAAACTTACCGTTCTCCTTGCTTGTTGGCACAAACTCCACCCTTGTGTCCTGTTTGCCGTCCGTCCATTTAAAGTTGCCCCATGTCACCTCTTTATTTTCGAATGTAAAATCCTCCAACCGTTTATTAATAATCTCTACATTGAAACGGCACTCTCCGCTCATAGAGCGGAACGCATTTTTAAGTGTGCGCGGATACTGCCTGTTCACCCTGGCTATCTCCGTTGGTTTACCCTTGACTGCTTTTAGAAGCCCTTCGATGGCTTCGAGCGATTCTTTTATCATCGAACGCCCATATTTGTCGATAATATATCCGTCTTGTGCAGGCCGGAAATGCCTGTGTAGCCCGCTTGGAGTACGTTTCGCTATTGCGCCTTTATCATC
>C687J35021_10002066_pt1 | contig 14449 bp, 21 predicted proteins | sample RifCSPhighO2_12_FD_35021 | JGI IMG/M metagenome (IMG submission 35021)
AGCTGTTATGCGTTGATTCATTAACAAATCTTTTTAGAAGTGATTTTATCTCACGTTCTCGACTCGCTGAACGTCAACAAAAATTGAATATCTATATTCACGCGCTACAAAGATTTGCCGACATTCATAATGCCGCCGTTGTTTATTCAAATCAGATGATTGCAAATCCCGATGGACACTATGTTGCTAGTAAGCCTGTTGGCGGTGGAGTAGTTGCGCATGCAGCTAATGCTAGACTACATTTGAAACGTGTAACGAAAAATGAACGAAAAATGGTATTAGTGGACTCTAGTTATCTTCCTCCAGGTGATGCTGAATTTCTAATTACAGAGAACGGTATAGAAGATGTCTGAATGTATTTACTTATGTTTTTGAACACTATGAATAAATTTGTATCTGATAAAAATGCAACGGTAGCAGCGATTAATTTGCTCAGAGAAAAGTACTCGCCTCCCGAATGGGGCTTTTTAGACAACGTGTGGAATGGCGACGAAGAGGAGAAGCGATATGCGGACGGATTAGCATTTTCGACTTTTAAACGCTCAAATTTTGAAATTCATGCCTTCGAATTGAAGTCATCGCGCAACGACTGGAAGCGTGAAATGAATGACCCACAGAAGTCACAATGGTTCATGGATAAATGCCATCGTTTTTGGGCTGTTTCCACTAAGAAAAACATCATCAAAAAAGAAGAGTTACCAATGTCATGGGGTCTATTAGAAATAGATAATAATGAAATACATACGGTAGTGCCAGCTCTCTTAAAAAATAATACAGAACACGTACCAATAGGTTTAGTTGGTGTAATTTTGAGACATATGGTAGAACAAATGAGTAGAAGTCCTTTAGGTACTGAGTTAATTGATTCATTTAATAAAGGTTATAGAGAAGGTTACGAGAAAGGTAAAGAAGATTATGATTATGAAGTTGATAGATTAAAATACCGGGTTAAATCGTTAGAGAAAACATTATACTCTAGGAAAAACAAATACGGTTAGGATATGCGTTTCATCGACATGTGTGGTGGGATCGGAGGATTCCGTTTAGGTATTAATAGTGCTAATAAAAATTGGAAATGTGTTGGTTATTATGACAATGATGAAAACGCGGTTAAATCCTATAACGCAATTTTTGAAGAATCTAATGAGCCAACAGACATCACTAAACTTAAACCAGAATTCGTCCCAGAACACGACGTTATCTGCGCCGAATTCCCATGTCAGTCATTTAGTATCTCGGGAAGACAGCTCGGATTCGCTGACACCAGAGGAACTATCTTTTTTGAAATCATGCGAATTGCTGTTGCCAAAAAAACTCCATATTTATTCCTTGAGAACGTTAAAAACTTACTTTCGCACGACAAAGGAGAGACATTTAGAACCATCCTTAGAACCCTTGATGAATGTGGGTATGATGTACAATGGCAGGTTATCAACAGTCGATATTTCAGAATTCCTCAACATCGAGAAAGACTTTTCATTATTGCAAATTCTAGAGGAAAACCCCGACCAAAAATATTTCCTATCAAACAAAGTTCTCCAACAAATGAAATCAAAGTAGTTGGTAATGTTTATCCATCCGGCGGACAGAATGGAATGGTTTACGATGTTTCTGGAATTGCTCCTACATTACGAAGTGGACAGGGAGTTGTTGGTAATGGAATAGGTAGTTCTAACGCTCCCAAAATTATAATGAACGGAAAGTTAAGACGTTTAACTCCAAAGGAATGTTGGAGATTACAAGGGTTTCCAGATTGGGCATTCAATAGAGCATCGGAAGTTGTTTCTGATACGCAACTTTTTAGATTAAGTGGGAACACTGTTACTGTGCCTGTTATTGAACAAATAGTTAAATGTTGGAGTAGTTTCGAATGAAAGTTTATGCATTTGATGTTGATGATACGCTGGATTTCGCAGGCGGACCAATTAAGTTAAGAGATTTAATTGATTTGTCTGTTAACGGTGAATATATTGGAATATGCGGTAATTGGAAACATGCCGCACAGAAAATTAATCTTGTTATGTTTTCTTTCATAGGCCCAGCGAGGTTGGGACAATCAAATAATTCGACTGGTAGTACATATATAGAAGAGAAAGCAAAATTTTTAGCATTGGTTCGAAGTGGAATTGAAGCAGACGATTATATTATGGTAGGAAATGTTCCTATGGACAGCGATGCCGCAGAATTAGCGAAATGGCGGTTTATAAAAGAAAAGGATTTCGCAGAAAGGTTTAGATAGTAGACGAGTTATTTAGTATTTAAATGGTAACATCAATCCAATGTTGTCCTGAGGGGCGAATTTGTGCCGCGGACCAGCCTAAATGTATTCCGGGAATTTGTGGTACTTATGGATATCCGTGTTGTGATACACAATATCAATGCGATGAAGGACTTGGATGTTTAAATTACGAAGTTACTTCTTATCCTCCAATATATCCGGTTCCGCCTCCGAATACTACACCGCAGACATCTCCTATTACTACTGAACAAAATAAGACTTGCCTAGAATGCGGAATTGGAGTAAATCCTCCGTTTGTTGGAAGTAGTTTTCCCCCATTCAAACCATGTTGTAATGGTTATGATTGTGCCGGAGGTAAATGTACTGAAGTTTTAGTTGTGCATCCGAAAAATCATACATCACAAACTGGTAGAACTGAAGTAAAAATGGGTCCAATATGTTTAACTGATGCTTCTAATAAATACATAGAAGAAATGGTAGAAGATAATTCTTGGATATATTTCACAGAAGTGAAGAGACCGACAATTATACCAGGAATTCCTAATTACATCACTATAGGTGTACCGGTAGTTTTTGTTATTTTAGCGGCTGCGGCAATTGTTCTGTAATATAGTTACTTAAACAATACTTCTACTGCGAAATGATTATAAGTGACATTTGCTAAAGAGTAGTCCATGAAACACGTAGAGGAAATAGCACAGGAACTGGCATTAATTTTCGAACGTAATGATTGGCATTGGGGCGGGTTAAATGACGATGAACATGTTCCTACTGTAGATGATATAGTAGATACGATAAGTGAATTAAATAAAGATTTGGACAAAAATACATCTGAGTGGGTGTCTTCGGGAAGAATTAAAATTGAACGACTTGAAAACGGAAAAGTATTATCTTTAATAGCATATTCGACAGCACTTTAGGAAGAATGATTTTTATGGTAAAATTTGATTTACTTCACGGGGATGCATTGGAAGTTCTAAAGAAACTTCCAGATGAATCTATTCAATGTTGCATTACATCGCCGCCGTATTTTCGCTTAAGAAATTACGGTGTTGATGGTCAAATAGGATTAGAAGACACTCCAGAAGAATATGTCGATAAATTAGTTAATGTATTTCGAGAAGTTAGACGAGTTCTACATACTACTGGTGTCGTGTATTTAAATTTGGGCGACACATATTCTTCGAGCGGTGGTAATGGTCAGAGTCGTCATTTTGATGGAAGAAAAAAGAATTTTAGTACACAATTTATAAGAACTAAGTCTTTACCAATTAAAAACTTGTTAATGATACCAGCGAGAGTTGCAATTGCACTACAAGAAAATGGATGGATATTAAGAGATGAAATCATCTGGCAAAAACAGAATGCATTACCATCTAGTGTCCGAGACAGAACCACTCGTTCACATGAAATTATCTATATGTTGACTAAATCGTCAAAATACTATTACGATTATTATGCCGTGCTTGAACCTGCAAAATCTCTAGGAAAACCAAGAAATTTTAGAAAAAAAGAGACGCTGCGAAATGATATAGGAAATGTATACATTCCAATATCGGATGGTAAACGAAATTTAAGAAGTGTCTGGGACATACCAACGAAACCATTTAAAGGATCACATTTCTCGGTCTACCCAGAGTCGTTAGTAGAAATACCTGTTAAAGCAAGTATAAGTGAAAAGGGAGCTTGTACTAATTGCGGTGCTCAATGGACTAGAATAATTAAACGAACTACTATACTTGAAAGAAATGATAATGGGCGTACACATAGTTTAGAATCTCAACGATTTGGGAAAACTCCAGTACCGGAAAAGGGATGGCAATCTATAAGAGAATCTATTGGGTGGAAACAGAATTGTAAGTGTGGCACGAATGAAGTTCGTCCTCCAGTCGTGCTGGATCCATTTTGTGGTGCAGGGACGACAGGAGTTGTTGCGTTGAAGCATGGATGTGACTTTATAGGAATAGATTTGAATAAGGAGTACCTAGATACTATTGCGCGACCTAGATTGGAAAAAACTTTAAATAATATCGCAGAAAAACAGAAACAGAAAAAATTGGAGATATGATTTTGAAGCACATTTATACAAAAATTGGAGATTTGGGTACAACTTTAGTGTCAGACAGTAAAGTAAATAAGTCGTCTACGGTTATATCATCTTTGGGCGACCTTGATGAGTTAAATGCTTTCATAGGATATGCTCGTGCAATTAATAAAAATAAAAATGGAGAAAGAGAAATTAATAGAATTTTACACGATATTCAGCGTGATATTTTTATCATTTCTGGTGAATTATCATATATACATAAAATGTCACTTAGAAAAAATCACAAAAAGAAATCGTTAATAAACATTAAAAAAATTGAACGTTTGGAAAAAATTATAGATGAAATTGAGTCTAAGATACAATCAAATAAGAAATTTATTTATGCTGCTGGTTCAGAACGTTCTACTTTATTAAATGTAATACGTACAGTAACTCGTCGTTCAGAAAGGTCAATTGTAGTATTTTCTATATATCACGAAGTAAATCCATATATTTTATCGTATATGAATCGTTTGTCGTCGTTATTTTTTATGTTATTTAGATTAGTAAATTACATGGATGGACATTCTGAAGAGGAATGGGGCAAAAGACAATTCTTCACCTACGGAAAGTGAAATTATGACTTACAAAATCATTAATGATGATTGTATTAATGCTATGAAACAAATGAAAGATAATTCAGTAGATAGTATTGTAACAGACGCCCCATATGGACTTAGTTCTGAGCCCGATATCGAAGAAGTTCTTTCTAAGTGGTTATCTAATGAAGAATATAGTCATAACTCATCGGGATTTATGGGTGCGAGATGGGATTCGTTCGTTCCTGGTCCTAGATATTGGAAAGAGGCATTTCGAGTATTAAAGCCAGGAGGATACTTATTATGTTTTTCAGGTACACGTACTGTAGATTTAATGGGCATTTCAATTAGACTCGGAGGGTTCGAAATAAAAGATAGTATACATTTTATTTTTGGAAGTGGTTTTCCCAAATCGAGAGATATATCAGTAGATGTCGATAAAAAACTTGGAAAAAATAGAAAAGTTGTTGGTACAGTAAACGTTCCTGGATTTGCAAAAACAAATGTAGAAATGGGTGCACAAAATAGAAGTAAATATGAATTTTCGGTAAAAAGTAAGGAACCAATTACAAATGAAGCCAAGAAATTATTTGGGTTCGGTACAGCACTAAAACCGTCTCATGAAATTATTATTGTGGCACGAAAACCACTTTCTGAAAAAACAATAGCAGATAATGTTCTAAAATGGGGAACAGGCGCTATAAATATAGATGGTACTAGAGTTACAACCAATGATAATTTAAATGGCGGAGCATATGCTGAAAACGGTTCCGAACGTGACGATGGTTGGGGAATGCAACGTGGTGGCGCTGGAGAATATAAACAACCGACAGGGCGTTGGCCTCCAAACACTTTATTACAACATTCTGAAGGATGTAATAAAATAGGATTTAAGAAAGTAAAGGGGCATAAAGGTTATAAAACCGGTCCTGGTGGTTCGTCTGTACAGTTCAGTCAAAAAGGAACGAAAACAAATCGCACCGAACCGTGGTTTGGATATTCCGATGAAGAGGGAAACGAAACAGTAGAAAAATGGGATTGTACAATTGATTGTCCGATTAGTATTATGAATGAACAAAGTGGTAATGTTAAAACAAGACAATCGAAACCATCTTTTGGCAATAATGGTAAGATTTTTAATGGAAGTTTTCAGACAAACCGTGGAGTGCGGGGTTATAACGAAGAAGGAGGATCATCTAGGTTTTTCCCGAATTTTGAATACGAACCACCTTTTATGTATGTTTCTAAACCTTCACAAAAAGAACGGAACGCTGGGGTAACTTCGGATGTAGTTCACCCCACACAGAAACCAATTAAGTTAATGAGATGGTTAATGAGATTAGTTACTCCACCTGTAGGTACTGCGGTCGATATTTTTTGCGGCTCGGGATCTTCTGGATGTGCTGCGGTTCTTGAAAGATTAAACTTTATAGGTATCGAAAAAGACAAAGATTATGCTGAATTAGCGAGACAGCGAATATCATACTGGGAAAGTACATTACCGAAAACAAAACAGAAAACTTTGGAAGAATTATGATATCTGGAATTGGAGTCGGTGCCGGTTATGATAAAACCGGGATACTTGTAGACATTCTTGCTAAAAACGGAGCTAATTTTGTAGAAGTGGGTACTGTTACTCCAAGACCCCAAGATGTAAAAAATGACGCTAGGCTTGAATTAGATTGGAAGTCACGAACAAGTAAAAATTCTTTAGGAATGCCTAGTCCTGGTTATGAAATTGTTGTTAAGAACATTCAAAATCGTAGTAGTAATATACCAATACTGCTTTCTGTAGCATCTAATAGAAATAATAACGATATAAAGTTCCTAGGCCAAATGATTGATAAATCTCCGTGCATTGCTGGTGTGATAAATCCTAGTAGTCCCAATGCTCCTATGAAAATTTCTATACAAGACTTATCTGATGTTGCAGGAACTGTTAATAAACCTGTTTGGTTAAAAATATCAGAACGTATAAAAGTTCCTCAAAGTTTTGCTGGTGTTATAACAACAAATTCAAATCCTGGCGGCGTGGCTGGCGAGCCGTTAAAGCAGCATGCAATAGATTTGCTAAAATATTACGTTGGAGAAAGCGTACCAGTAATTTCAGTAGGTGGTGTTATGAGTCGTGATGATGCAGTAGAGCGTATTGATATTGGTGCTGTTGCAGTAGAAGTAGTAACAGCGATATACTTGTACGGACCTCAATGGTTTTCGAATTTGGGTGAGTTTTAATGAACGGTGTAAAAGCAATACTTGGTATGCAATGGGGCGATGAAGGCAAGGGTAAATTTGCAGATATACTAACTCAAGATGCCGATATTGTTGTTCGGTTTCAAGGTGGAAACAATGCTGGTCATACTATAGTTATTAATGGCAAAATTTTTAAATTGCACCATTTACCCGCTGCGGTTTTAAGTCCCGATAAAATTGCTGTTATAGGAAATGGCACAGTAATTAATCCACAGATGCTTCTACAAGAAATTGATAATTTGCGAGCAAATGGAGTTACAGTAAACAATTTGCTGATAAGTGACCGTGCACATGTTATTATGCCGTGGCACATTAGAGAAGACGAAGAGTCAGAAAGCGGAAGTAGAGCATTGGGAAGTACGAAGCGTGGCATCGGACCTGCATACTCTGATAAAATTAGTAGGAATGGTATGACTGTTGGTGAATTCATTGATTCATTTATAGAAGAAAATATTGACAGTATATATCCAAAAACAGAATTATTTGATTGTGCGAGACGATTAAAACCATATATTGCTGATACAGTAAATTTTCTACACGAACAATATTCAATAGGTAAGAAAATAGTTTTAGAAGGCGCACAGGGTACTTTATTAGACATAGACCACGGAACATATCCTTATGTAACTAGTAGTAGTACAACTATTGGAGGAGCGTGCACCGGAACCGGATTACCTGCATCTTCAATTAAAGATGTTATTGGAATTGTAAAAGCATATTCTACTCGCGTTGGATTGGGTCCATTTCCAACTGAAGAGAAAGTTGGTCCTATTAAAGACCATTTAGTTAAGGTAGGCAATGAATTTGGAACTACAACCGGACGACAGCGTAGAGTTGGATGGTTGGATACCGTTGCATTAAATTATGCGATGCGAATAAATGGTGTTACCGAACTGGTTATAACTAAACTTGATGTTTTGGGCGGATTATCAACAATAAAAGTTGCCACGACTTACTTACACGACGGTAAGAAAATTATAAATTTCCCATCTACTAAAGTACTGGAAAATGTCGAACCACAATACGTAGAGTTTCCGGGATGGAATCAATTTACTGATGAGGAGAAGAATTACATATTAAAGAACGGAATTAATGCGCTACCGCGAGAAGCAAGAGAATATTTGGATTTCATTTCGAAATCCTTAAATGTTAAAATATCCATGGTGAGTATCGGACCAGGAAGAGAAGAAACACTAGCGTTTCCACAGACGAGAACTGGCATGGATGTGAATTAATGAGCGATACAAATTGCAAGTTTTGTATTAGAAGTGGCGTTACGATGAATAGATGTATGGTAAATCTTCCTGATGATGAAAATCTACCTCAGGGAATAATTGACAATCATTGTCTACGAAATTCGTATTGTAGATGTTGTGGGTTATTGGACCTGTTTGAAGATGGACGTCCAAAAGGTTTGCCGTCAGGAAGTAAGTTTGGATTTGGTAAGGGAAACTTCAATAGCAAGAAACGCTTCTTCAAGCAGCAGAAAAAAGACTGATACATATGTCAATTTCAAATTTTCACGACCTCCTTAGTCATGTTGGACATGAGATGGCTTGTGTTAAGTATGGTGAAGACGAAGATGTACAAAATGTTGCATTAGAATGCGTAGATTGTTCTGAAGTATTGATTGATTTTGATGCCACAAAAGAAAAAACTACAGAAGAGCAAGAGATAATTGCGTACTTTGATGGATATGGAAAATCGAACAGTAGAGATTATTGTACATATGAAATAGCAGTTCTTTTAGATGGAAAGGAGGTTAATAGATTTAATAGTTCATTCGAAGGCACGTTTCAAACTTCTCAAGTTTCAGAATATATGGGTGCGATTAATGCGGTAAGATATTGCAATAAAAAATTTCCGAAAGTTAAAAAAATATTACGCGGTGATTCTAAGTTAGTTATAAATCAACAAGGAACTTGGAAAACAAAAGAAAAACATTTAGTTCCGTTGAGAGACGAATTGAAAAAATTACTATCCGAAGATAACTGGGAATTGGAATGGGTTGAATCTAGGAGAAATTACGCAGACTTACGAAAATTCAAACAGTTCTGAGGTTAATTAACATGGATAAAGAGTTTTCAAAAGAAGAACAGGAACTTATAAACATAGAGCCAAAGTGGTTTGTTACAGATGACCCTAAAAGAAGTCTCATGTGTTTTGGATTTTGTATAGGCAAAGGATGGTTTCCATTAACTAGGGCATTGATATGGACAGCAAAGAGTCGTCAAAAACGGTGGAACAAAGACTATAAAACCTATGTTGAATGGGCAAATGATGGATTAATTGGTGCATTAGTTAAAGAACATGGTTATTGGTACGAGTGTAATTCTCGATATGATAAAGATATATCGGAAGGAAAAACTCCATGGGGGAAAAAACAAACATCTGTGGAATTATACAAGCGTTTATTAAGAAGGTTCAAGTGGTGGTTTAAAGAAAAGAAAAATTATGATAATAAATTTAAATCATGGAACGATAGAGTTTCTGTGGGTCGTCCGGGAAATCCATTTGACCCAGGCAATTTTGAAATAGTGCAAGTCAAAGAAAAATTCGCGTCGATGAGATTTTATTTTAATGGTGGCGATGAAGAGTATTATTCATACGTTCGAGCAGCGGAATTGTTTAGTGGATATATCTGCGAACAGTGTGGTAAAGAAGGAAGTCCTAGAAAAATTGGATGGATTTTAACATTATGTGATGAATGTGTTTCGAAAAACAAAACAGTTTCTAATGTAGAAGCATTTGAATTGCCATCGTCGTGGTGAATGAATTATGAACTTTCAAGAAGCTGTGTGCCAAGCGTGTATGGCAAAAGAAAACGAACCGTGTAAAAATCCCGATGGAACAATTAGAAAATATTATCATTTAAGTAGAGACACAATATATTGTGAATAATGACAATTGGTAGAAACAAAATAATTGGGTGTTACATATGAAGCGTTCAAGTTGGCATTATAAATTGACTCGTTGGTTTTGGGGACGAATTGAAGATGAAGGACCTATAAGTCTCTGTAAGTATTTTTGGATGTGGGTGGTCGCGTGTGTTTTTTCAATACCAATCATAGTTTTATCGGCACCAGTTCAAATTCCATTAGCACTATATTCGGAGAAGAAATTATTTTTTGATGTTAATGATTTCTATGATTTTTGGTTCTTTAGGATAGCATTTCCATTTTTTGGAATCGTAGCATACGTGGTTATGTATGTTATTATTTCCGAACCATTAATAGTTGCCATGGCTTTAGGTGGCATTTTGGTTGTTCTTGGTTTACCGATATTGTTCGCATACTTGTACCTAAATAGTAGAAATTCATCAAATCCATTAATTCTGATGATTAAAGCGAAGAAGAAAAAGATATGTCCAGTATTGAAGTTCGAGGACTGAATTTGATTAAATTCAAAACAGTAGTTTTGGATTGCCCTTGGAAATTTTCTTCACCGAGGGCGCTGATCGGTAACGGTGGTCGCGGATGGCAAAATGGCAAAGCGGCATTACGTACTCAAGTTGATGTATCGAAAAAATATCCTACAATGTCAATTGATGAATTGAGTAAATTACCAATTAAAAACTTAGTTGATGACAATGCACATATTTACATGTGGGCGCCAAATTCATTTATCTGTCAAGCACATGATTTAGTAAGAACTCATGGTTTCAAACCAAAAACAATCATCAGTTGGATCAAGATAAAGAAGTCTAAATTCGAACCTTCAATGAGTACTGGATATTGGTACAGAAGCGCGACAGAACATGTCGTTTTCGGGGTTCGTGGTAAATTGCGGCTTAAAGGCGTTGCTCCGACTGCATTTTTACATGAACGTTTGCCGCACAGTCAAAAACCAGAAAAGTTTTATACAGAAATTGTTGAAAAGCAAAGTCAAGGGCCATATTTGGAATTATTCGGGCGAAAACCACGGGAAGGATGGATAGTCCTGGGTAATGAAATAGATGGATTGGATATATTTGAGTCGATGAAAAAATTGGAGGAATAAATTGAGGTTTTATCATTGCATGTGTCTAGAATTTTATTCTTTCGGTTCAATGGGTCCTCCCGCGTGCGAATCCTGTGAAAAATGTGGTACCCATCCTATAGACGATGGACATAGATATATTTATGAAAATAAAGAATCATACAAGAAATTTCGAGAGAAATATATAGAAATGTGGAAAGATACAAAACACATGGAAGAAATTCCACCAGAAGAAATGACGTGGCCTAAACCAAAACCGCATGAATGGGTAATAAATTATGTTTCCACCGATAACGGCGAACAACCGTTAACTACATGTAGAATGTGCGGTGAAAAGAAAAGTGCGGTATAATATGGTTTATACAATACATTTTTATTGTCCAGAACAATAGGTGGTAAAATTATGAAAGATTTAGAATTAGGTGCTAAAAATAGAAGGTAATGAAAGTTGAAAGTATACAAAACTGAATTAAATCCAAACAATAAACAAATAACATTACTTAGAAAATCTGTAGGTACTGCTAGATTTGCTTATAATTGGGGCTTAGAACGCAAACAAACAGTACATTTACTAAATCAACTACCAATCGAACGTGTTAAATATCCAACTGCAATTGACTTACGCAAAGAACTGAACGAACTGAAGAAAACTAAATTTCCGTGGATGTATGAAACATCAAAATGCGTTCCGCAAGAAGCGTTAAGAGATTTAGATGCATCATTTAAGAATTTCTTCGAGGGTCGTACAAATTACCCGAAATTTAAAAGCAAAAAGAGTAAAAAAACATTTAGAGTATATGGCGCAATTAAGTTATTTGATAAATCAATACAAATTCCAAGAATCGGTAAAATTCGATTAAAAGAAATTGGTTATGTTCCAAAAGATAAACGAGTGATTTCAGCCACTATTAGCGAACGTGCTAAACGATGGTTCGTTTCAGTACTCGTAGAAGAAGAAGTACAACAAAAGTCTTTTATAAAAAATAAAGAAAATATAATTGGTGTAGACTTAGGAATTAATAGCTATATACATACGTCGGAAAATAAAGTTTATGAGAACATTAGAGTATATAATAAATTTGAGAAAAAACTTAGACAAGTAAATAAGAAGGTGAGTAGAAGAGTAAAAAGTTCCAAAAGATGGTACAGAGCAGTCGATGAGTTATGTAAATTACACTTCAGAATATCAAATATTCGTTTAGATTACATTCATAAAATAACAACAGAATTGACGAGAACCAAGTCAATTATTGTTGTTGAAAATCTGAACGTTAAAGGAATGAAAAAATCTAATATTGCAAAGTCTGTATCTGATGTTGCATTTGGAATGACTCTACGATTTCTAGAGTACAAAGGAAAACTATATAATTGCAAAATACTAAAGGCGGATAGATTCTATCCTAGTAGTAAAACTTGTTCAAATTGTAATTGGTATAATACGAATCTACAAAAAAGCGATAGGACCTTTACATGCAATATTTGCAATTTAAAAATTGATAGAGATTTAAACGCTGCAATAAATCTGAAGAAACTCGCCGCCAGTTCGGCGGAGAGTATAAACGCTCATGGAGTTGGAACCTCTGGTTCTAATGAATTAAGTTCTGGCAATGAAGTGAGAATTGAACGCCAAAAAAGATATTTGGGTAAGTTTCAAGGAACGGGACTTGAAGTGCGATGGTATAAACATCTTGGGCGAAGTGCTAAAGCGAATAAAAATGTAAGAAAAGATGAAATGTTTAACATTTTTATGGATTGTTTGGAATCAATTAAAGATATAAAGTCAGTATACTGTGGGAAGCACTTACGATGGAGTTGTGACAATGATTGACAAAGAATATATTAAAAGAAGCGATTTGTGTTACAAGGAACCGATGAAATATGAAGAATCAAATATTACATTTACAGAATATCAAAACCGAACTAGAGAAACAGCAGTATACCCAGATGTTACTATCCATGGGCGGCAGGATGTTCGTGTAAATTTTATTTACCCGCTAATTGGTATTTCTGGAGAAGTTGGCGAAATTGAAGAGAAGTTTAAGAAAATTATACGTGATGACAATGGTATAGTATCTGATAGTCGCCGTGTGGAAATTTCCAAAGAAATTGGTGATTGTTTATGGTATATTTCTGAAATAGCAAATTCATTGGGATTAAATTTGGGTAAAATTGCGGAACAGAACTTAGAAAAGTTGAAGAGCAGGAAAGACAGAAACGTTATACACGGCTCGGGGGATAATAGATAGGTGATTCAATGGGAAGTTTCGATTCATTCTGGTTTAAAACAATATGCCCTTGGTGTGAGAAAGAAGATAAATTTGAAGCACAAACTAAGGATTTAACATGTGGATATAATTCGTATAGTATTGGTAAGAAAGTAAAGACACATGAGAATTTTATTATCGATGGGGATTTAACTCTGAAGGGGTTGCTGGCGTATCACAAGTGCGGACCTATAGAAGATACAGATTGTTTCGTTTGTAGTAGTAGATGCGAAAGACAGGAAGAGCGGTGTTTTACTGTAGATATATCTATAAAAAATGGGATATTCAAAGGTGTTAAAATTGGTAGGAAAATTGATTTAAAAAAAGAAAGATTGAAAAATAAGAAAAAAATGGATAAGTTATTTGGATGTTTATATTGCGGCGGTAAGAATAATAAACACAAGAGAACCTGTCCGGAATTTTGCGGGTGAGTAATCTGATAGATAAAATTAAAGTGACCCGCGGTAGTAAAACACTACGAATTTGGAATATTAATCCGCGAGGGTTACGTTGGAAAATAATTAGATTAAAGTTATTTTTACTTAGAAAATTAGGACTATACAAAGAACCGGATATTTTGTATTTTGACGAGCCAATAACTATTTATCCGGGGCAGAAATTAAAAATTGAATATAGTGGTAGTAAAAATAACGAAAAGTTAACGTTAATTGGTAGAGTAATAGAAAATTCCGAAGGACAAAAGTTTTCACAAATATACGGCGTTGAAAAAGATAAGAAGTGAATGTAAAATGAAAAAATACGAATTTAAACCAATAATCGAACAGCGAGTAGTACAAGTTAGTTGTGATAAGTGTAGTAAAGAAATAACATCTTCAGATAGCGGCGGTGGTATTAACGAATATTCTAATCACTTCGGGTGTAACTTCGGATACAGTTCTAAAAAAGACGGACAGATGTGGTCTTTCGATTTATGTGATGATTGTTCCGATTGGTTGAAAACTCAAATAAAAATAACTATCGAGGAGTAGTTCTTATGTCTAATTATAAAGTTATACAGGGCGACTGTATTGATGAGATGAAAAAATTAGAAGAGAATTCTATAGACTCGATAGTTTGTGATCCGCCCTAC
>C687J35021_10002070_pt1 | contig 14422 bp, 7 predicted proteins | sample RifCSPhighO2_12_FD_35021 | JGI IMG/M metagenome (IMG submission 35021)
CCCAAGGCCCGTACCTTTGCCCTTAGTAGTAAAAAATGGTTCAAATAAATGCTGCATCGTTTTGGCCGGTATGCCAGTGCCGGTATCGGAGACTTTAATAATAAAGTACTTTTCCTCGTGCTTGTTGTATATAGAGAATGGAGCAAAAGAGAAGAAAACGGTTCCGGGGCGCAACAATGATATTCTTCTAAACTCAGACAAATCATTCCTTGTACTCGTGCTTATATTGATATGACCACTGTTTTCTACTGCATCGAGGCTGTTATGCAGGAGGTTTATAAGCACGCGCCTCATCTGCTCCTCATCTGCGATAAGCGGGCTTACTTCCCCCACAAAATTTGTGGTTATTTGAACATCCTTCTCTTTGGCTGTTTCCGTTAGTAGACTTATAGTACTTCTTATAATATAATGGGGATCTAAAGATCGCAGTGCGGGTGTATAAGGCCTAGCCAGATGTAACATTTCTTCAATGATGTTATTAATCCTCCTCAATTCCTTCTCGGCAATACTCTGGAAGTTACCCTGGAATTCCTCGTCCCCCCTTTTGTGGGGAAGTAGTTGAAAATATGTACTTACAGCTACAAGTGGATTTTTTATTTCATGGGCAATATTTGCGGCAAGGGCACCGATAGAGGCCAGGCGATCTGAGTGTCGCTTTTCTGCCTGGAGCATCTTTAGTTCGGTTAGGTCTGTCATAATCATTACAGCTCCGAGGTTCTCACTGGTATCTGTCTTTAGCCGGATTGTGGTTACCTCACATGGAATCTTTGTGCTTCCTCTCTCAATTAGACATTCCACGTTCTGAAACTCTTTACCATGGCGTAGCGTATATCTAAGTAATTGCACGGCAGCCTCGCAAATATGTTTAAACATTTCAACGTTTAAATCCGTACTTTTCTCTCCAAGGATTCTTTGTGCCTCATTATTAATAAGGGTAACCTTTTCGTCGCTACCTACAACAAGAACTCCATTTCTAAGACTTTGAAGGATGTCATCCCTGTAGACCTTCGCCTCTTCCAATCCTTTATAGAGGTGTGCGTTACTAATAGCCATAGCCAATTGACCAGAGAATGCGAGAAACATGTTGAAGTCTTCTTGGGTAAAGGGCTTCTTGTTAACTTTTTTCCCTAAAAGAATGATGCCGAAGAGGTCGTTTTCTTTAAAGACTGGAACGCAGACTTCCACACCAAGGGATTCAAACGTGTCTGCTACTATCTTGTCAAGCTTCGACTGCGCAAAACGGTTCAAATGCTCCACAGAGAGTACGGTTCTTTGTTGGCAGAGCCACGTAATAACGGCATTATCAGGATGTAGACAAAGATTATTTCGGGGAGAGAAGTTTATGGCAACTCGGGAATTAAAATGTTTGGTCACCTCGTTCTTTAATAGTATGCAAATCGTCTCAATACCTACAGGTCCATATAAACTTTCAACGGCATACTGTAGAAGCCCGTCCAAATCGTGAATTGCCGAGAATATTGTGGTAGAATCGCTTAGTATCTTAGGAGGACTGTATTGGGTTTCGAACAGAGTCGTATCCAGAATGTGTTGAATTACTTCTCTGGTTGGCACAAAAACCAGAACCATTACTATAGTAGAAACTATGGCAGTGACCGTCTCTTTGTGCTCTGCTATGGGAAGCACACTACCTAGAACTAATCCTACAGTAAAATAAATTGCACTGAGAGCCACAGTCAACGCACTATACACAGCGCCACGCTTAATCACCAGTTGGATGTCCAGGAGATGGTACTTAACAATAGCATAGGCCACGCTTGCCGGGAAGGGAATGGTCACCAAAGGTACAAGACTCTCAAATTGCCATACACCTACCATTGGCAGAATAAAGTTTGTAGCGGCCCCTAGAAATACAGCTACCCCAACTCCAAAGTACAGGTATTGGATCTGTAATTTCTTTATTCCGTAACAGGGAAGGCTTTTCTCGTAAAGGTGATATAAGGAATAGACTGTGCAAGTTATGAAATAAAACCAAAATACGAGGAATGGTGGACCATACTTTACGTGGGGCAACTGTTTCTCAAAGTGTACGGACTCAACAATATAAGGAGAAGAAAATGCCAGAAGTGTGCTTACCGCAAAGAATAATATGCTTAGGTATCGGTCCGTAGGTCTTTTAACCTGATCAGGAAAGATAGACGTAAAAAAGAATAAGGTAGCAGGGATAAAGATGGCTACACAGAAAACCAGCCTTACCATTAATACAGATAAAGCTGTATCTTCGGTCTGAGGCACAATAAAAACAAGAAATGCCCACGCAGCTAAAGTATATGAAAAGAGACAAAATCTTCTGTTAACGCTGTTTGATGAGTTTTTCCAGAGTACAAATGTGCCAAGGCAAACATACATTATGGAGGTAAGCAGAATTACTATGTTGCTTATATGCATAATCTACCTTACTGAGAATATTTTCTTAATACTAGAACAGCATTTGAACCCCCAACACCATGGGAATTCATCAATGCAGTGTCCATAGAGAAACGCCTGGCATAGTGCGGCACATAATCAAGATCACACAGAGGGTCGGGTATGTCCAGATTAATCGTAGGTGGAATAATCCCAAGCTTTAGACTAATGCTCGCGGCCACGACCTGGAAACCACCCCCAGCTGCGAACGACTGGCCTGTCATAGACTTAATCGAACTTATTGGAATCTTATATGCACGATCTCCAAAGAAGGTCTTAAAGGCATTTGTCTCTGACACATCGTAGCTGGGGATAGCGTTCCCGTGGGCGCAAATATAGTCTACCTCATCGGTTCCAATTCTACCAGCGGCCAATGCCTGTTGCAGTGCAAACACCAACGCCCGCCCACTATCGTCAACAAGAAAAATATCTTGTGCCTCGCACGCAGAAGCATAGGATAATATTTCGGCATAAATATCTGCCCCTCTGTCAAGGGCGTGGTGCAGTTCCTCAATCACTATTGCTACCCCTCCTTCACTTACCACCGTACCGTCACGATTTTTGTCGTATGGTCTCGAGGCCTTTTCGGGTTCATGGTTTCTTTCTGAAAGTATCCCCAAGGAACAAAGGGCGGATATGGCAAAGGGAAAGATTGTGGTATCCGCACTCCCTACAACGGCGATATCTATATCACCCTGCTTTATCATCCTGTAGCCCCAGGCCACAACATCTAGACCGGTTGAGCATCCCGATGACAGGGTTGAATTAGGCCCACTAATTTTTAGTTCTGAACATACGTAACCCGTTGCCACATGAGCATTAGTTTCCGGAGCTGTATATCGGCTCACTGCTGCTGGGCCACGCTCCAAGAACCTCCCATACTGTCCTTCGTAGATATCATTTTCGGCCCCTATAGTAGTTCCGAAACATACACCACATCTATCCCTGTTCTCCCTAATGAAATTAAGACCCGAATCTGAGACAGCCATCTTTGATGCAGCAACACAAAAGTGAACGAACTTTGCGCTTCTTTTCACAAGCTTTGGGTCGAAGTAATCGCAGGGGTCAAAGTCTTTCACCTCGCCTGCAATTTGCGTACGGAAGGGAGAGGGATCGAACGAGGCTATCCTTTTTATGCCCGAGCGTCCATTTACCAGTGCGGCCCAGTACGCATCTTTGCCATTGCCATTAGGCGCTAATATTCCCAAACCCGTTATAACTGCACGTCTTGTTGTCATTAAGTCTCCCCCACGTAACAGCTATCTACTTATACTATAGGTTTTGTTCTGCCAGTTTACGGCTGTGTGAGTTTATCCTTTGGTAAACGTCTCTAAGGAAACTGTAGTCTGTAGTTAGTAGTGCTAAATCACTCTTAGTCTTAAATTCCTCTAAACCTTTCTGGCCCATAAATCCCGCACTTCTTGCCGCAAGACAGTGTTCGTCAGAAACGTTAACTGTATAACCCATTTCTCTGACCTTTTTCCCCATTAGCCCAGCCAATTTAAGCATCTCAATGAATTTCAATCCATTTAAGGAGATATCCAGTTCCGGCCACACGCTAGGGTCCTTCGTAAGTTCATACTCATAGCGTAAAACTGTCTGGGCATAATCATCTGGCAGGTCGAAACCGAATTGCTCTGGCTCTAACTGCCAGGCCGTTCCGGGTAAAGGGGCACCCGGGGTTATGAGGATAGAATCCGGCTTACAATTCTCCTCTGCTAACTTGCGAAGAAACAACAGATTTTCTTCCAACACTTGCTCATGGGTTATACTACTATTGTTAGGTAATGGACAAGGATAAATGAAACTTGCACCCACATCAACAGGTTTCCTTACATTCCAAGATGCTTGTTTTATAGCCTTTATAGTAAAATAAATGTCCTCTACAGAATTACCTTTATTTATGACCTTTGAAAGAACCGCGTCGTTAGCAGCCTCAACACCCATAAACACAGCACGAAGCCCAGAGCGTATAATTGCCTCATAGTTTCTTACCAAATCTTCCATGCGTCTCTTTGCATTGTTTTCGGGTCGAATGAACATTGAATACTCGATATCTAAGCCCTCCACGAATAACGCATCGGCTATTCGCTTGCTCAGCGAAATGGGCGTTGTTGAACCTGCGAATCTAAAGAGTCCAATACCCATTCCTTCAATCGTTTTCCTAATCTCCTCGATAGTTATACCAATGTCTCTGGCCTGATACTTTCCTGTAATGTTTGGATGTGTACAAAAAGTGCATTTCCCATAGTAACAACCAGAGGACTCGCATACCACTGCTATATCGACCTTCCCGTCTTCTTCCTCATACAGCGGGAAAGGTTTTGAGCTTAGGGGAAGCCTCTTTATGGATGTCTCTCTTGCCACACCGGTACTGTCTTTATAAATCAGATTAAAGATATTACCAGCTTCAGCAAGGTAAGTAATCTTCTTTACCACATCGGGTTTTGAGTATCCTTTAGAATACATTTCTTTTACTATGTTAATAATTTGTGGTAGGGTTGTTTCGCCCTCAACATCTATACAGAAATCAAAGGGGCTTTTTTCTAGTGCATGCGTCTCAAATTGATTGACTTGTGGGCCGCCAGCAATTACTAAGGTATTCGGACTCAGTTCGTTGACCCTCTGTGCAAGCTTCTCAGAATATGCAAACCTGTCGCCCAGCCAAGTTTTGATTCCAAGTACTTTTACCCTATCTCTGCGAACCCTTTGGGCCAGATCATTGATATATTTCTCCATCTTTTCTTTGATAACACTTGTGAGAGTGTCCTGAAGAATATTCCATTCCCTTCTCAAGGATACAGCATCTTCGGCATTTGCCTTTCCGAAGACACGCAGAGCAATTTCAGATAATCTTGGCGTGAGATCGTTTTTGGTGAAAGAAGCATAAAAATCAATTCTTGCAGGGTCTTCGATTGTAATGTCAACTCCAGCATCTTTACACGCTCTGGCCAGTACACCAATACCATTTTCCTTAAAGCCATCACTTATTGAATAGGCCTTTCCCATAAATGAATTCCATAACATTAGATCTACCCCAGGACCATTCATAGTAAACCGCCTAAAGAGAAGAATATTTCATTTGTGACGTAACGAAAACAAGAGATAGCTTAACCCCCATCAGTTGTTATCCCGTGTTTCTGCATCTTGTAATCGAGGATTCGACGGGTCGTTCCAAGAAGCTCCGCAGCTCTTGATTTAATGCCGCCAGCCTCCTGAATGGCCTGTTCAATAAGGCGCTTTTCAACGCGTGCGACTGCCTCTTCCAAGGAAGTGCAACCATTTCGGGAAGGGTTACTTTTTTGTAAGCTAAGAGGAATACCAGTAATCTCTGGAGGGAAGTGCTTGGGTACAAGTATAGGTTCGTTACCGTATAGAGCAATAGTTCTTTCTATTACGTTTTTTAGTTCCCTTACATTGCCGGGCCAACTATATTCCTCTAACTGTTCTATAGCTTCTCGTGAAATGAATTTGGTTTTTGCGTAACATTCTTTCCGGAAAATGTTATAGAAGTGCTCTACTAGTTGTGGAATATCCTCTGGCCTCTCCCTAAGAGGCGGCAGATAAATTGGAACGACATTAATACGGTAGTACAGGTCCTCACGAAAGCTGCCCTCCTTGATCATCGCTTCGAGGTCTTTATTGGTTGCGGTAATAATACGTACATTTGCCTTAATAACGGAGTGACCGCCTACACGACAGAACTCTTTATCCTGTAAAACACGCAAGAGTTTCGCCTGCAAAGAAAGGCTTATTTCGCTAACTTCGTCAAGAAATATCGTACCGCCATCAGCCACCTCAAATTTGCCCAATCTTCTTTCGTACGCACCAGTAAACGCCCCTCTTTCATGACCAAAGAGTTCGCTTTCTAACAAATCTCCAGACAAATTTGGACAACTGACCACCACAAACGGGTTCTCTCTGCGACCGCTGTGAAAGTGAATTGCACGTGCAACCAGTTCTTTCCCCGTGCCGCATTCTCCTCTTATAATAACGGAAGTGTCCAATCTTGATAACCTAGAGATGATGTCAATCGTTTCTTCCATTACCCTACTGTGTCCGTGGATAATCCTCTCTAGGGAATAAGCTTTACTATACTCTGAGCGGAGATAATTGACCTCCCTAGTTAGCCGCTTATATTTTAATGCTTTTTCAATGGTTATCTTGATCTCTTCAACCTCAAACGGTTTGACAATGTAATCTAGTGCACCTAGCTTAACGGCATCAATGATTGACTGTACATCCTTCACCGCCGTCAGTACTACTACGCCGATTCCTTGGCTAGAGAGCTGCAATCGCCTTAGGAATTCCATTCCACCCATCCCAGGCATTCGCAGATCTAAAATTATAAGGTCAACGTGCTCTTCGTCCAGGACCATTAAAGCTTCCCTTCCACTTTGAGCACCTATAATGTTGTATTTATCCTTCAGAATAGCTCGAAGAGACTCTATTACACTAGCCGCATCATCTACTACTAATATGGTCGTCATTCTGAACCTCGAATAGGTAACAAGATGTGGATATTACTACCCTTTCCTATATTAGAACTGACATAAATAAACCCAAAGTGTTCTTCAATTACTCTTTGTGCTATAGAGAGGCCAAGGCCTATGTTATGTGCCTTTGTGGTATAGAAGGGTTGGAAGATATTATAGAGTTGTTCCTGGGATATTCCGCCTCCTGTATCCTCAATTATTATCTCCGTGTACCTCGGGTGAAATTGTGTTGAGTCCTTTGCCCGGTAGTACTTGCCAAGGAACGCGCCATTGTTTGAAGAATGGTATAGTTCCATTAGTTTTTTCTCATCCAATAAAGTCTTTGAGAGTGTAACTGTAAGCATCCCACCGTTAGGCATTGCTTCTATCGCATTGAGTATGATATTTGAAAATGCTTCCTCTATTTTTTCACAATCTCCCCACGTGATTGCGGGTGCCTCCGAGTATTTTTTGATTAATTTAATGCCAGATTTCGTCATCTCCTCCTTGCAGTGATCCAGTACTTGGTCCACAAGAAGCCGTAGTTCTACCCTCCTTTGCATGAGACTTTTGTTTTCACCCAAGGTTGTTAACCTCTCTACCATGAGGTCGAGCTTATTTAACTCCTGCAGTGCTATAGGAGAAAAATGTTCTACAAATTCTTTTTCTTTTAACTTTTCCGGGAGCAAAGTCATGAACGTTTTAAGGCTTACCAAGTGGTTTTTTATGTAGTGGGCGATGTTCGTACTTAACGTGTGATAGAAGGCCTGTTTTTCTAAATCCTTCACCCTGGATTCCAATTTCCTAATCTCGCTTAAATCTGACAATACCATAATCGCACCAAGCTCCCCGTTAGTATCTAGTAAGGAAGTACTGACAGCATATATACAATGAGTCTCCGGACGTACGATCTCCCTCATTTTATAAGTTTTTTTATCTTTCAAGGTTCTGAGGATAACGTCCGCAAATATAGAGCCTATATGTTTGACATTTTTCTTTAACACATCGTGTGGAGATATATCTAACATTTTTGCAGCACTTTTGTTAAAGATATTGACCATACAGTCATTATTTATGGCGATTACACCGCAGGGGATATTTTCTAAAACATTCTCGTTATGGATCTTTCTGAGGTATACTTCTTTATAAAGAAGTGCGTTCTCAACCGCCATTCCTATATATCCCACCAACATGGATAGTAATTCGATATCCTCATCGAAGAATGCCTTCCCTGTAATTTTGTTCCCCAAAGCGATAACGCTCACGAGGTTTCCCTTGGCAAATATAGGTATACAGAGCTGCGCTTGCAAAAGACCCATCTCCTTCTGTATATTCAACGCTTCCCGCCTCGTTAATTTGTTTGTTACAACCTCCTTATCTAGAACGTCTTTATTTAATATCTGGTGGTTCTTGAACAACCATGATACGGTACCACGATAGGTAGGGAAGCAAAGGCTCCTAGCGGCCACCTCATCTATACCAAGACAGCGATAAGGCCTACTAGTGGCTTCCTCTCTGTCGATCAACATAAATATTACTCTTCCTACCCTGAATATTTCGGCCATTGCTTCAACGGTTAGGTCTGCTAATTTACCTAGATCATCAACGTGTGTTAGTACCCTCGAAAACTTTTGAAAAATCTCTTTATATGTAAGGTGTAGGCCGTTGGTACCTGTTTGCTTGAGAAAGGGATATTCTAAGAATCCGTTGTCTTTACCGGTCGGTTTTAACTCGTTTATTTGCGATTGAACAAAGCCCAACTCTCTTTTAAGTTCTTGCTTCTCCAAGGCCCTTTTCGAGACGCGTTGCACTTCCGCTTTTTTCAGGGGTTTTTCAAGGAGTTCATCGGCACCAATTCCCAAAGCTTCTTCGAACAACATTGGCCTAGCCGAAGGAATCAATGCAACAATAGTTGGTTCGATTTTCACATCTCTAAGTCCATCAACCAGTTCGTGTATTGTATTATCATTTAAGAAAACATCAAAAAAAGCCACATCAATTTCTTTATCAAGGAGTATTTGTAATGCTTCTTCAGTCGTTTTGGCAGAGAGGACGATAGCGTCTCTCTCCAGAGATTTTCTGAGGAAGTTATGGACAGAACTGTCGTCTGAGATGACCAAAAAGGAGTGCATTGCTGACATCCTCCCCAAATTCACTAAGTGTAACATTTTACACTTGACAAATGCCTATATTACAGCAAAATATACCATGTGCACAATTTTGTCAATATTTTTCCTGGAGACGCGCAGGTTTGTACATATAGCTTCGTTTTGGATAATAGCTGTACGGATTTGAGAATAGTCATAAGCTTAAGGATATACACAGCTTGTGTATGGTAAAGAATTCTTGGCGTTTTTGGCATTAAAAATGCGTATCTTCCTCCGCAAAAGGAACGGCGTACAACAAGGGAAATGAAACAGCCAATAATTTATGGTCATAGTTTACAAGAGGGCTGGCAAAAAGATGTTATTCACTTCATAGGGGGTGCGGTATGGCACAGGAAATAAAAGCTGCAAGTATACTTGTTGTTGATGATGAGTTGGGTATTAGAGAGTCTTTAAGAATGATTCTGAAAGACAGGTTCGATATTCTCACTGCTTCAGACATTGATGAGGCCGTCCAAAGCCTAGAAAATACCAGACCAGATGTAATATTCCTCGATATAAGAATGCCTAAAGGAAATGGCCTAGATTTCCTTAAGCACGTCAAATCTATCAATCCTGCTATTCCCGTAGTCATAGTCACTGCCTTTCCTTCTTCACAAACTGCAATTACAGCCTTTCGTGAAGGTGCTTTCGATTACATTACTAAGCCCTTTGAGCCCTCCCAAATAGTCAAAGTTGCAGAAGGGGCCTTGTCCCAGCGGATCAAACTGTCAAATCAAGATAGGCTGGTGGAAAACCTAAAAAAAGCTATTTATAATAATTTCTTTGCAACTACGGAAGCGCTTTTGTTGGCCATAGACGCTAAAGATTCCTATACTGCAGGCCACTCCAGAAGGGTGTCACGATTGTTTGGGTTCATAGCCAAAGAACTGGGTATACATGCCTCAATGATAGAGGTCCTTCGATACGGAGCCTTCCTCCATGATATAGGAAAAATAGGTGTAAGCGACTATATACTTACCAAACCCGGAAGTCTTTTGGAAGAAGAGATGTCGGCGATAAGAGATCATCCCCTGATGGGCTACAATATTTTGGAGCCCATAGGCTTCCTGAAAAATAGTTTGTCAGCCGTGCTTTACCATCATGAAAGGTACGATGGCAAGGGCTACCCTGAGGGTCTTAAGGGAAACGAGATTCCTTATGAGGCAGCCATCCTCGCAGTAATAGATATGTACGATGCCTTGACTTCTGATAGACCCTACCACAAACAGTATTCACACGAAGAAGCGTTAAGCCTTATTGGAAAGGAGATAGGTTCTAAACTTGTTCCAACTGTGACAGAAAGCGTTGTTGCCTCTATTGTCAAACACTATAACATTGAAGCGGTGGCTAACTGTAGTATCTCTAAATCAGACGAAAGGTCATTGTTTGATGAGCAACAATTCAAAATTTAGCCCTCATATAAAACGATTGGTCAGGACCTGTTTTTTTGTCTTTATATTGTCTCTCATTAGTACGAATGCCTTTGCACAAGGGACATCTGGACTGTATAATCCCGTTTTCGGTGCGGCTGCACTAGCCCAGGGCAACGCCTTTGTAGCGCGTGCAGATGATGCAACAGCAATACATTTTAATCCTGCCGGTCTTACACAACTTAATAAGGCACAGATATCTCTTGGTGCTACCTTTGTTCTTCCGAGAGTAGATTACCACGGTCCTAGCGGCAGAGAGAATATGCGAAGGGAAATAAACACTGTACCAAACGCGTATTTTGCTATGCCAGTCGTAAATAATCGCTTAGCTGCTGGTCTCGGGGTTACTGTCCCCTACGGTCTTAGAGGTCACTGGAGAAGTGGCGGGTTCTCTAAGTATGTAATTACAGAATTTGACTTAAAAGTAACTGACGTAAGTCCATCTCTTGCTTTTAAACCGTTCTCCTTTCTTTCAATCGGTGCTGGTCTGAATTATTACCACCTTAAATCGCGTAGGAAAAAACACATCAATGTGGGTATAACTAACTCTATCCTCACCGGCCTCCCTGTCGTTCCCACGCCGGATGCTGATCAGAAAATAAACGAGCATAGTGATGCCTTCGGGTATAATATTGGAATGCTATTTGATATTACTCCTAGGCACAGTGTCGGCATTTCATTCAGTAGCAAAGCGGTTATGCACGTAAATGGTAAACTAAGGCTTAACAATCTAAGCGGTGCAACCGCGGCGCTATTTGGCTCCACAGACACCATGGTTAGAACCAGAACAACGGCCACACTGCCGGAGATGGTCTCATTTGGTTATGCTTATAAAAGGAACCGTTGGAGTATTGAGGCAGACCTGCAATGGACTAACTGGTCACGGTTTGATGTTCTTGAATATGGCTTCAGACCTAGTAACGTACTACTAGAGGCAGATGATAAGGATGTTCGCCAGTGGCATAATACATGGAGTTTTGCTCTAGGTGGGGAATACTCGGTAAATGACTCTATAAAAGCGAGAGGGGGCTACACCTATCATGAAACACCTGTACCTAGTAGAACCTTTGAACCTTCCGTTCCTCAAAGCAGCAGACACGGAGTTTTTGTGGGAGGCGAATATCGTTGGGGAGAAAAAGAGTCGACAACACTTATTGGGGCAGAAAAATGGGTAGACTTTGTTTTTGGAACAATATTTTATGAAGAAAGGCATATAAATAATGCCGTAGGAAATTCTATGGGAGGGTCTGTAGATGGACGTTACGACATTATCACATATATGTTGGGTACAAATTTTAATGTCAGTTTTTGAGAATATTGCATATAGTGGTTAACATTCCAGGGTGGCAAGACCCTCGACGCCCATGTAGAAGAGGTTCTTCTCTTCTACACTTAATAATACTACCAACTGCGTCTTTCGCAGTCAATAGGCAGATAGAACCACGTGGTAATGTGTAGATGAAAAAGGGCTCCACTGAAAGAGAAAAAGAATAGCCTATATCATAAACCAATAAGCGAGATAATTTAGATATCAGATACAACAATGGTTCTATTTGAACTCCATCTGAATGTTATGGATGCAAACGTTAGGGCAAGGAAATTGTTGCGGTTTTGCAGGTCTGCCTATGGTGTTGTACAGTCAACTTTCCTCTGCGTAAAACAGGTAGATAAAAAGATTCAGTTTAATAAGAAACTCTTGATGTTGAGGAGCTATCCAATCTTTGAAGGTGGAAATGTGACTGGGGCACTTGTTACAGTCAGAGAAGATAGATTGAAAGGGGCTTGTTACCTTTAGGTGGTGTGTTAAGCTCCATTTGCTTATAGGTAACTAGTCCCCCAGGGCAAGGATGATGGAATTGCGGGCAGTCCTCATCCTTGCCCATCTATCCCTGAGAAAATATAACCTCTCGATAAGGCATATTCAAATCATTTTTCACTTACAACAAATCCCAGGTGGGCAAAAAGTGAGCAACAGAGAGCCAAAATCAGGCAAATTGGGATAAATTGGGACAAGTCAAATTTTGATATATTGCTATGTTTAATAACCTTCACCTTGATATCAAGACCTTCTACAAAACTGACTACTCTCGAAATAACCTCTCTGCCGTGTTCTAAAAGGGGGTGCCTACGGGCTTCTATGAGCCTCCCAGAGGAGACTTTTTGAATAATATCGGGCCTATTACTATTACCCTTGACAATCCCTTTGGTTGGTAGTACATTTTTGCCGGGGAAGCCCGCATAAGAAGTAAATCTACATCTTACAAATTCGTTTAGAATCCACCTCTTCCCCTTATTAACCTAAGCTGCTAGTGGCTTTATGACTGCGATTTTTACGTACTCTATTTGGCTGTAAGTTATTCTACTTAGGCACCTTATTTGAGGTAGAAATGTTTACGGAGAGGTGGTGCAAGGAATATAATATTTTGAGGACGCACATATAATGCTCCCGCCGAAAGATTTTATATACATAACCACGTGAAATCAAGGTAGATGGCATACATCCCTACACAACACGATAGGCAATACGAGACTAACTTAATTACCGGTGCCAAGACTGTAGGCAGGTTAGTAAGAAACGGCTTGGTGCTATAATAAGTTACCCCCTAGATGAAAACAGATGCAATACCCCACGCATCTAAAGCCGTCAAATTATTCGACTAAATAGCTTATGAAGAATAGCAATCGTGAGGCTGAAGTCTATGACATTTTAATGTCTAATTAGTCTGTGTCTGAGTGCATAGCTTCCATGCAGCCTCTATGCATTGCTTGTCTATGTCCCTCTGGTTTATCCTGGCTATTCTCACCGCCTCACCTACAATGTTCTCTAGGAGACGCATCTTGCCATCAGAAAGGGCATAAAAGGTTGACAAAAGATCTTCTGTTAGTTTGCCGTTCAGGTGTGGTAATGCGGCCCCGACGTATATATCAGAGTCCGATCTCTTAATGGATTTAATATCGACCTTTATCTTGATACGGTCTGCAAGCTGTTCCAAGTTGTCACCCCCACCTTGTTCTAACTTTCTTAGTAGCTCGTGTGTTCCTGATAAGAGCATACCGACACCTGTCTGGTCTTTTATATAGCGGAGTATCTCAAGCTGAGGACGATTGAGATGATTGGCCTCGTCGATGATTATTAGTTCTTCTGAGTTGCTGAATCTTTCTAGTAGGCGGGATAGGGTAATATCGGTAGTGGTGCCCGGCCTTACCTTGGAAACCTCGGCCACGGCTTTGAGTACATTGTTACGGCCCATGCCGATATGGCATTCCACCAATATTGTGCCTGGGTTCTCAAACTGGAAGCGTTTCAGGGCCATAGTCTTGCCCGTACCCGGCCTGCATGCTATGAGCATAATCTTCTTTCTATCGTTTCTAGCCAGGCAGCAAACCTCAAAGATCTTCTTTGCGACCGAGGTATTGAGGAAGGAGACAGAGGTATTCTCGGTCTTTGCTTGTATGTTCCAGAGAAAGTCTCTAATCTTTGGGAGGACCCTTCCGCCAGTTACGCGTGGTATATTCCGGAAGTAATTGCCTGTCAGCATCATGTTGAGCGTTGAGGCCGAGATGTTTAGCCTCCTAGCCATGGCTGCCTCTGAGGTGCCCGTGTCTTTTATGTACTTTTCCAGCATCCAGATCTCGTCGGGCCGTGTAATCCAGTGCCTTATTCGCTGGGTTGTGCTCTGCTGGTTACGCCATGGGCTTTCACCCTTGCGTGCACGGGATAAGGACGAAGGTGAGACGCTGATCGCCTTAGCAGCCTCTTTAAAGGTTATGCCGCGCTGCTTACAGACACCTTCTAGTTCTATCAGGGCGGTTGCAAGCTCATCGGTTATGGGGTGCCGTTCCACCCTTTCATGTGTTGCCTTCTTCATCTTCCTCCCTCTCACATTCGAAGAGATAGAATTTTTCGTCCTANNTCNNNAGNNCCGGGTTCTTGGGTGCACTCCCC
>C687J35021_10002071_pt1 | contig 14421 bp, 17 predicted proteins | sample RifCSPhighO2_12_FD_35021 | JGI IMG/M metagenome (IMG submission 35021)
GCATTGTATTTTTAATACCTTTTCCTATTGGTGCAATAGTACTTTTGGCTCCCAGTAATCCCGCAATATCAGCAACATTCATAATATCCTTAGAAGCTTCGGGATGTCTTTCTGACCATTCTTGAAACTTTTGTATAGGAGCTGTTTTGGCTAACTTTTCACCAATAAATTCAGTAGCTTGTTTAATTCCAGGTGCTTCCATAACAGGAGTCAAAACTGACTTAGCAAAAGCTCCAGTAGTTCTAAGTCCACCCCTACCTAAAGCCCCCAGTTGTTTTAACTGTGATGGGTCTTCCTTTAGTTCTTCTCCAGCAAAAGTTTCAGCCTGAGTTTGTAAGTCTTGACCTAAACCAACAGCAGTTTCTTTTAGACCCATGCCAACACGCTGAAAATATCCACCCTGTTGTTTCTTTTTTTGCTCAAGTGCTTGTTTAAGTTGATTAAATTGTGTGTTTGTTAATGTCATATTATTGAATTAGACCCGAGCTTTTTAATAATATCTTTTGCTCTGGGGATAGATTATTCATTAGATTACTTACTTCATTCTCGCTTAAACTAAATAGGTCTTCAAATCTTGGTAATTGAGCATTCACACCAGAAGCTATTAATCCTGCCTCTAGGTCTCCCATGATTGTATTGGCAAGATTATTTATCCTATCCCTATTCTGGCCATCGTAAAGCTGACTTCTAGGTATTAATTTATTCACATCAACTTCCTGGAGACTGGTATAGGCAGCACCAGTAATATATGTAACTAAATCTTGCCTTATTTTAGCTTCATCTGCTTTTAATTTTTGAAAGTTGGGTTCAAAACTACCAGGAATAAACGGGGCCAATACACTCCTAAACCTACCTCCAGCAAAGTTACCACCAGGATTATTTTTTACCATCTCGTTTAATTTATTAATTATATTTAAAGCTTTAGCTGACTGTGTCCTTAATGCGGCGGGGATTCCTTCACTCGTGAAAAGTGCGGACAAGCTATTTTTTGTATCCTCTAAATTTGAGGCCGAGATTATAACTGGTTGGCCGGATTTTTTCGATTCTTCAATATCAGCATATATCTTAGCTCTTTGTGCTTTCTCGGTCTTTATCTGTTCTAGTCTCATCTGTCGTTCTAATGGTTGCATTGCTATCTGTCCTTGTTTGTATTGTAAATCTAACTGTGCCCCTTGAAGTGCCAATTGTCTTTCTTGTTCTGCTTGCATTCTTACCATTTTGGCTTGATTTGCAGAACTTAATAATCCACCTGAAGGAAGTCCTAATGTCTGTTCGACTAAACTCATATAATAAGGATCACCTCCTGTAGCATCATAAAGTCCGTCAAAACCCATATTTTCAGTAAGCCATTGCATTTGACTACGAGCATTTTGTTTAATTTGTTGCTGATATTCAGCTATCTGTACCCCCATATTAAACATCGATTCAAATCTTTGATCAGCGGCCTGTCTATCAGCTTGTTCTAATTGAAGTGCAGTTTGAAGATACTTTTCTTTGGCATTTCGAGTTTCTAAAAGAGTGTTATAGTTTTTAATAAGTTGCTTGTTACGCGCATTCGTAAGAGCCATAACCTGACTATTTGTGGCAAACCCACCAGCTTTAGTAATTTCAGTTCTTAAATCATCCTCAGTTCCTTCAATAACTCTTTTGGTATCTATAAGCTCCATATCTATTGCTTCAACACCAGACTCTTTTATCATTTGCTTATAGGTATCGGCTAAAGAAGCTCTTTGATTTTTTGGATCGATATATTCTTGCCAAGTTTTAACCAACCCATCAACAAAAGGATCAGATTGAACGAACATAGAACTAAAATCATTTCTTCGAGTAGGGGAATATTGATTTACTAAAGAAGTACCTTGAATACCAGAAACGTCTTTTGCCGCATCTCCTAAAGCCTTATTTGCTTCTTGAAAACCTGTTTCAAATTTACTTTTAAATCCTGTTGGGGCTTGTCCTTCTTTAATATCGGTTACATTTACACCCATTTTTGAAAAGTCTGCCTCTTTAAGAGCTTCTGTTTCTCCTTGTCTAAAAATATCAAAAATCTGTTCACCTTGCGGGCCTACGCTTGCAGTAGGAACTTTATATAAATCTTGTGATTGTTGAATTGTTGTTGGTGAAGGTTGAGAAGTATCTACTTGTGGGTTAACTGAAGAAGGTGCAATCTCTTGCCCTGGTTGAAGATATGTACCACCTACAAGATACCCAGCTTTAATATCTCCCTCTTGAGTTCCTGTTGTTTCTCCTTTGTATGTTGCCATATATTTATTATAAATTTAGTTATTTTGGGCGACTACTGAACCAACCCCATTTCTCCACCCACCAGCACTATAAGTCATTGGAATATTTGTATCAGTAGCAAAGTAAGGCTGTCCTATAGTTGCTACCGAAGATTTGGGTCTATCTGCTACAACTCCGTTTAGTGTTACAAATCTTCTGTTTACTGGGGCGAAAGCGTCAGTTGGTGTATCAATAATTTTTCTATCTATAAAAGTTCCAGACTTATTAAGTTTGTTAAATACATTTTTAATTATTTCATCAATTTTTTTTATTTGTTCTTCATTCATATCATTTGCCAGCTTCCGAATAATCTATTTCTATTTTATTTCCTGTCCAATTTTTAGTTCCAGTTATAGAAGCGTTAGTAACTCTTACTCCTACTGCATAAGTAGGTGCGATTGCAGGATTATATTTTACTACATCTTCTCCAGCAGATATATTTGTTCCAACAGTAAAACCCTGACTTGAACCACTAATCACACTTCCTCCTGAACCAATTAAATCAATTTCAAATGCATTATTAGCAACTAAAGGTTCGGTATATAAACGAACTTCACTAACTTTTACCTTTTTGGAAAAAAGCTGAGTTTGAGTTTCATAAACTCCAGCTACTATACTTCCTATTCCCGTAGGTACAATTCTATGTCTCCAAAGTCTGCCAATTCTGCCAGTTATAGAGTTGTCAGCGTTGTTCTCTACTGTCGTAAAATATATTTTCCCACTTCCCGCAAGATCGTTACTATATCCAAAATAAGCTGGAAGATGTAACAAGTTAGCAACAGGAATACAAACAGGAATCGCTCGTATTTCATAATTGGCTCCACCGGCCGCATTAACTTTCAAAAATCTAAATAATCCTCCAGGGGTTTCGTTGTCTTGATTTCCATACCCAAATAAAGCACCTACAAAACTGGAAGTAACATCATCTCTTTGGGGAGCCATAAAATAATTCATGTTACCAGAAGAAAACGTCGCTGAAGGATGTGGTGAAAGAACTTCTGGTAATGAAGCTATTTTGTCTCCTCCCGAAAAAATTACCATACCTCTTTGGTCATAACCAAAAGTATAATTTTTATTATTAAAAGAATTATTGGATGTCAAAAGAGTGTTTCCATGTTTTTCACTGGCGGTAACGCCAGTATCTATACCATTCCAGAAGAATTTATTTGAATCTCCCGCCAACTTGGAAGTTGTATTTATATTTATAAAATCTTCTGCAATTGGGGCACTTGAAGTTGTTATTTGTAAATAATTACCATCGGGAGTTATTTTTAAGTCTCTAACAGTCGTTCCTATTGGCAATGCAGGACTTAATTTTGCTCCTGTTGTTATTAACTCTGTAGAATCTATTTCGCCTATATTATTACCATTACCAAAATATATTTTGCCAAGAAATTCAACCATCGGTCTTGGGTTTATGGCAATAACAGAACTAACACCATAAATAGATGTTGCTCCAGAACCATCAAAATTAATTTTACTAAGAGATGTACTATTACTATCACCGTAAAAGATTTTTTCAGTAGTACCATAAAAAATCATTCCAGAATTCATATCAGCAGTTACAGTTGGCGTAAGTGTCCCAATCACTGATGACGTATCAACATCAGCCGTTTGACTGCTCGTGTTATCAACTCTTATTTGATTTAATCTTGCTCCTACATCAATAGCATAAACGCCATAAATACTACTGGCTAATTGGCGTGTTTTCATTGCCACCATAAGATTAGCTCCAGCACCAGAAGCGGTTGTTAAAATACTTGTCGGTTGTTCCATCCAAGTTAAATTTCCCGGTTTAGTAAAAGGGTCATAACCCCAAGAATTTGCATAATTTGCAAATCCAGAGTTAATATCTCCATTTCTTCTACGAGTTAATCCACCTCCCAAATTGTTTATTGTAAGTGTTGGCATATTATTTAGTTCCCATTAATAAAAAGTTATTAGTTGTTGCTACTACAGCTGCTGGAGCAAATGAAACCACAACTGCACCATAATCATCTGCACTGCTATTAGTTGCAGTTAGGGCTTTACTCCCTGCTGGAGTTTGCGCCGAATTAGTGTCTCCAAAACCTCTATCTGCTCCTGCTGATCCACTCCTTTCTGTATAATTAGTACCATCTGAAAAAGTTCCACCACCTGCTGCTGAAAAAAAGGCTGTTGCCCAACAGTTATCAGCTACAGTAGTAACAGATATGGTCGGACTTGTTGTTCCAGCCGTGTCTCCTTTTGTATTTGTTGCATCTCTGGCTCCAGCTGTTACTCCTGAATAAGTTGCACAATGAACACGAACTATGCTTGCGTTAGTTGCTGTTGCAACCACATCTTGAGCCCCAGAAGTAACACCAGATAAATAAAAAAGATAAACATAACGATTTTGTACTGCACCAGGAGCAAGAGTCTGTAGTTTAGTCATAGAGGATCCAGCGTAAGTACAATCAAGTAAGTCATCTACTGTGGCACTTCCTAACACAACAACTACCGAAGCTAAATTAGACCCAGTTCCTGTATGAGAAAGAGTTTGGGATGTTGCTGCCGCTTGAGAGGCTTGATTAAATGAATCAAATGCTATTGCCATTTTAATATAATTATGGTGCTTTAAATCCCTTTACTGTCACATAAATAACCGATGAAGCTGGGGTGGCTTGAAAATCAAAGGTTGCATTAGCCCCTGTACGTATTGGAGTAGCTAAACCTGGGCCATTTGAACCACTAAGAGTGGGTGCAATTGTATATCCTAGAATAGAACCAAGTCCATCTCTAAAAGTAATAAGAGGCGAAGCTGTTCCAGTATTAGCAACAAAAAAATCAGTAATATAGTTTTTTAGTCCAGCCCCAGCGGCAGCAATTAAAGTAGTTACACTTGTACTAACTGTTGAAGCATACCCTTCAATACGTGATTCTTCGGCTGAAAAAGGCTTTGTTAATGTTCTGCCCGCTGAATCTCTTGATGCTGGGCCATAAGTTAAATCAGCTCCTAATGTAGATGCAAGAGCATCATTTCTATAAAAATAACCAATAGCGGAAGGAGTCCATCCCCCACCTTGAAAAGTAACTATCGAACCTAAAGTAAGATTAGTAGCAACCACTTGTCTTTCTGCGCTGCCAATGGTTGACGATTCAATTGTTATTACAGAGCCGTATGCATCTCTGACATTATAATTTGGCATATTATGTTGGTTTTAAAATATTAGTATAACTTGCTCCTGTTGGTTTTGATACATTGATCCAATCAGTAAGAATAATTTGATCTGAATAAGTCATTCCTAAAGTTCCTGTAGCATAGCCAACTCCAAGAGTTCCACCATCCTCTGGTTTAGAAACTGTAGTATAACTTGCTCCTGTTGGTTTTGATACGTTTGTGTAAGGCACTAAAATTCCCAACCAGTTAATTGGATTCCTGTCGCCTGTAAAGGCTGTTGTGAACCCCTTGATAACGTAGCTATTAATTGTTTTACTCTTTCTTCATATTTTGCATTAAAAGCGTCTCCTTTGGCCATATTTTCTCCACCCAATGAATATAAATAATTCGATGCAATTCTCCATCCTAAAATCCTATAATCTAAACTTTCTGGATAAACAACTGTATCACTAGCTGCTGTATATTCTGTAGGCTCTAAATAATAGAAAATTCTAATTAATTGACTTGTGTTGTGTATTCCAGTTGGAGTAGGAAAAATCTCATACCAATCTCCCCTATCATCAAAATAGGGTGTTTGAGGATTAGCATTGGTTCTCAACCATCCAAACGATTTGTTGCCTGGTATATTGGCGACATCAACTTGGGTGGCAACTTTATAATCTTGAGATGTGGTACCAGAATAATTTAATTCGATGGTTTTTAACCAAAACATATCAGTAGGATATAAATATGTACCTGTACCTGCTATTCCATCTCTATATGCTTCTTGAAGTTGAGACGCGTCAACTCCAGCAACGATTAAACGTCGCCTAAAATCCAATAAAGCTTCGTTACCAAAAATAATTCCATTAGCGTTGCTTAAACCATTAATATCGGTTTGAGCTTGAGCTCGGCTAAAAGTTAATACATTGCTTAAAGTTGCCATAATTTGTTACTTATCCAACCCTCCATAAAGAGGGTTAAGAAGCAACTAACTAGCTGCTAAAAGCTGACTCTACTCTTGCAATCCTAACTGTACCAATACTGTCTTCAAATCTTGTAGCACCAAGTGTTACCTTGCCGCCAATTGAAGTATAAAGATTCAATGGATTATTTGAGTCAGGAGTTGTAACTAAGATTGGAGTTGGTTCAACAAAATAACCCCAACCAAACGAATCTTGTCCAAGCACTGTAGTTGGAAGAACTGGAACTGTTGAATTATAGAAGTTCTGCCATGCACTTCGGAGGTAACGAATACCTCGAAAATCTCCCATAGCACCTTTTCTAAGGTCATCAACAGAAGTATATCTGCCAACATCTACGAATGCACCAGTCTGGGTGTTAGACATTAAGTCTGTTTCAGGATTTGGGTGAATAACTGCAACATAATAAGCCCCATCAAAAGGCTTTAAACCTGCAGCATTTGAAGCCGCCAAGGTTCTATAGGCCTTAATCATTTCTGATTGAGTTAATAAATCTCCTGCACCTAAACTAGCTCTAGTTGTTTTGTTTCCAGCATAAATAACTCCGTTTGTACCAGAGTTAACAACTGTTTGTAATGCTGTATCTACTAATCGAGCTAATGCATTTCTGACGTGTGTAGTACAAGCGTCAATAGTCTCAATAGCTGAGTTATGAACTAATAAATCTGAAATCTGTACCAAAATACCATATTGTGCAGGGCCAGAACTATATGAAGTAGCACCCCACGTTACAGAAGTCGGATTCGTTCCTTCTGTAATTGCNGCAACACCAACAGCTGATCCTGTGATTGCTGAAGCAACAGGAGCACCAGGAGCAATATTCGCTTGTCCCATAACAGAACCACTTGCTCCCCACACAGAACCACCACCAGCTAACGCCCCTTGTCCACCAACGGTTAACATAGATACGTTAATTTGAACAGGTAATTGGTTAGTTTGTGGGAATACAATTCTGTCATATCCCTTTGGTGCATCTCGTCTTTTACCTAAACGGGCATACTGGAGTTCTGGTTCTAATACCTTGATTTCATCAGAAATATAAGAAATCAGAAGTTCTGAGGTGAGGTTTGTCGCTCCTCCCCAGCCAGTGCCTCTTACTGTAACTGCCATATTATTTTATCTTTTTGAATAGTTAAGTTACCGAAAGATCGCCACGTTGCTCTGCTTCTATCAATTTGGCTCGTTTTTCATCACGAGTAAGTTGATTAAGCGGTTTTTCTCCTCCTGTTTGATGTTGAGTTGTTGCTGAACCACCTGCAAATGAATCAATAGATGGTGGCGGAGGTTGTGGTGGATTATATTTACCCTCTGCAACCAATACGGCTGTAGTGGCATCTTCCACTGAATAACCCTTTAAAACTCTTTCTTTAATTTTATCCTTAAACTGTGAAGCTTCAGGATATTTACCCACTTGGTCACCAAACAAATTAAGAAAATCACGTTCTTTTTCAAGAGTAGATATTTTACTATCTTTCTCTTCTAAAAGATGACTTTTTTCGTCACGTTCTTCAGATGTTAACCTAACTTTTTCAGAAAGGTCTTTAATTCTTTTTTCTATTCTATTTTCTTTCTCTAAATCAGTATCTAACTGATCTAAATCTAATATTTCATCAGCCATAATTTAATTTTGCAATAAAATAAGAGGCGAATCTTATTTCACGAATTAGTCTTATACAGCAAGTCTAGGGACTAACTAGACTTACGAGTTACCGATTTACTCTAAATCGGGCCTCATGTTTTCTTGAACATTCATACGAGTTACACCACACGACCAATTGGTCTGGGTTATTTGGATGTTCAGCGATGTTTAATACTGCATGGATAATCACATCGGTGGGGTCTTTAGCCTCATCACAATATGAGCATCTCATTTCACCTATTCCTCTAAAATGATTGCATAGGGTGTATTGAAACTGTGAGGGAACATTTTTATCTATTACGCCACAAAACTCACAAATACCTCCACGAATTTGTGGAAGACGTCTCGTATATGGTTCTGTACGTTGTCCCTGCCTTTCTATCATTTTTGGCCTAGGAATATATTGTTGTACTTGAGGTACCTCTTGTGGCACTTCAGATATCTCCAATACTTCCACAGGCTCTATCACAGGAGCTTGGTTAAGGGGCTCCGTCCCCTGGGTTTTTTTATTCATGTTTTAATTGAAGTTTAATATTTTCTAATGATTGTTTAAAGAACTCTCCTAACTTTTTAAGATCAGCATATTTTTTTGCCCATACAAGTTGACCTTGTAATCGGTATAATTCTGGAGCATTTACTTCCTTTCTCGAAGCCTCATTAGAAAGCTGTCGTTCAAGGGTTATAACAACTCCGTCTAATACTAATCTTTTAAGTTTTTGCCAATCTTCATTTATCTCAACTCTATTTATTGCTTCTATTATCTGGGATAACTCCCCTTGTTGTTTTTGAAGGAAAGATATTCTATCAATATCTTCTTCTTCTGTTAAGTTATCAAAAATAATTTTAGAGTTGTTCATTTAAGTTAAGCAGTTGCTGATTGACTATTAGCCATAACTTTGATTCTTTCGCTAATAACTGAGGTGACTGCTGATGTATATCTTAAAAATACTCTTCCTCGTTGACTTAATATTGGTAAACCTGAAAAATCTTTTTGAGCTAATGTTGATGCACCTGCGTTCCCTATACCGCTAAGAACACTGACTGCTGTTCCTGTTCCCACAGACGCAATTCCTTGGGTTGGTCTAAATCCAACACCAACAACTGGAGAAGAAATCCATTCAGCCGTAGTAGCGTTTGCGTTAGAAACAATACTGGTTCTAGCTACGTCATACCAAGTTGTGCCACCATCATCAGTGGTTTGTAGGGTTGCCGAAACTCCACCCGCAAGAATAGACGCTTGAAGTTTAACAACTACATTATCTGTATCTTGTGGGAGAGTAAAAGCGTAAGCAATACCTCCAGAAACTGAAGCTGGTCCGCTACCAACTTCGGTTGAATTGTTTTGATCTAATACTGTTTGTAATGGTAATCTAATTGACATATTTTTTAATAATTAATTTTTAAATTAACCTTTCATCGACCTTTTCCTTGTTATGAGAAGGTCATGCAGTCCCCCTGCAGAGAGACTAATTCACCTTCCCATAATTAAAGAGTTATTTATATTGATTGCTTACTTCTGAAAAAATTCTTTTCTGCTATTGTGTTTAATCTCGCCCTAGTTCCTTTACCCGAATGATGCTCTAATTTGAGCATTTCTTTGGGTGCTTGTTTACTGGCTATCATTTTTTTAATCTGTCTTCTTAGTAACATATTAAAATTGTCCAGTTAAAACACTACCAGTACCTGCAAATGTTTTAAAGGCTACTGCTGGATATAGTCCATATTCTCTGTTAACCCCTTGAACACTTCCACTTGATTGTGAAAATGTTGCTACGGGAACAATAAATCTCCTAACTGTATTATTTCCTATTGTAAAGTCATAATTGGTTGTACCTGCCCCTGTAAGAACACTTGTCCCTGCAACTGAAGAATCTATTACGGCTTGAGTTAACCATTTACCCGCAACATTCTGTCCTGATGCGGCAACTTCTATTTCAGTTGTGTCATGAGTTAATAAAAGAATAGATGAGGCAGAAGCATTTTCTTTATTTTGAGAAGCTAAAGCGACCTTGGCTGGAACATAGCCAACTTTTGGGTAGTTGTCTTTACCGAATGGTGTTGTTGGTGCGTAATTCATGCTTGTGGTTGCATAGAAGTTTGCATCTCCTGTTTTAAGGGTGCTGTTGCTCCCATCGGAGATAAACGTTCTTTATTAATTGGCTGATTAGTTTGAGAATCTTGATTATCCTGATTCATTATATCATATTTTGCTCCCGCTGCATACTCTTGGTGTTCTGCAATATGAAACCAAGTGGCCAATGTCTTGGGTTGAATCATTTGATGAATATAAATATGTGTTAAATGGTCATCTGTTTGTGAAACAGGAGGATACTTATTTTGCTTTAACATCTCGTTTTCTTCTGTTGCATGTAATTCGTCAAGTGTATCTGGAAACATTATATCAATTAATGATGGGTCCTGCAAAAACTTAGGAAAAAATACGTGTTTATTAAAACTCCTCATACCTTCTGGTCCTAGAGTCTGAATTAACTGTGGATAAACATTTATTAAATCTCTTCTTAATACTAATTCTTTATATTCTGCTTCTTTAGCTGAATAAACCAAAACTCCAGGAGGAAAATCAGTCTGAAAGTCAGATAATTTAATCGTTTCTGACTTTACACCTTTTACTCCAACGATATTAGCCATCTTTTCACCCAATTCTTTCCCATACTTTTTATATCGATGAAACCAATGGCTCCAAAATTCAGCCTCTCCAAATTGCATTACTTTAGATTGTAAAGATTGGGACATATCATCTAATTGTTGGTCTATAGCCGCCTCTGTGGCTGTATCTTTGCCTTGCTTTTCCACAGGTTGAGCAGTCACTCCTGTACCAATAGGATCATTAGCTTCTCCTGTAAGTAATGAAATAAAATTAATAAGTCCAGCACTCATTGGATCTTCTTTGTTAATGGGCCAAGAGGCACTCTCATCATCCATAGGAATGTGTTGACTTATTTGTCTTGAAAAAAATTGGGTTACATCTCTTACTTTATCTGGATTATATCCATAAATTGGATTAGCTCTATCCTTAGCAGCTATAAAAGCCAAATTTAAAAGGACAGATTTAGCTCTATGTTTGTCTTCTAATAAATCGGCTATCGAAAATGAAATTGATGAATGTGGTTCTCTAAATGCTTCTTTAACAACGATTGGCCATTTTGAACCAGTATCTATTGATTCTCCGTCAGGAGTTACAATCTGTTCACCATCTTGTAAGTCTAATTTATTCTCAAATAGTATTTTTGAAAATCCTTTATCTATCCAAACAACTGACTTATCTCCATTATCATTATAACCATAAAACTCTAATATCTGATAAACATCTCCACCCATACTCTCGGTACTTGGTGCAACACCCTTCTTAGCTTCATCTCTCTTAATTTTGTAGTCCCACAAATATGGATCTACTCCAGTTGGAATTTCTTTAACATCTTTAACACCTGTAATTACTCCTGCCTTAATAAGTTTTTTTAATTCCCACTTAGTTTTAGTTACCCATTTCCAATAATAACGCCAGTCTTGAACATTTTCAAAATAAGGATCATAACCAAACATTAATGGATTAATGACTGCTGGCTCCATCTGTTTCCTTTTTTTATTAAATCTAAGTGTCTCTAAATAACCACGTCCAAAGAATAAAGTGTCCCAACACCAGTCGTAGTCTAGTTTAGCTTTGCCCATTTCGAGATAGTCTGATTGTGCAAGCGAGTTATATGAATTTAGTTGTTCTTGTAATATTCCTTGAGAGGGTAAAAACTTAACTTGCATTTTATCGTCATAAAGAGATGATAAGACCCTATTAAACAATGATAAAAGCAAGGTAGAAGATATATTCTGATCACTTCGATTAAGATTATTTAAAAGTACAAGTTGTTGAACTTGTCTACGTTTTCTGGCCTGCAAAAAATCAAATGATTCTTGATATTTACTACTAATATCTTGTAGCTTCATTTTTTATTTATTAATTGTTGAGATAAAGATTTAGGCTTATCCACAAAGTTTACATTTAATCGAGCTTCACAAGGGACAAATATTTGGTATTTGTATTTTCTTTTATTAATTATAACACGAGGTGCAACTTCCTCCAAGGGTATAAGTCCATCACCCCACAAAATTGTTTTAATTTGTTTAGAATGTGCATTAAAAATAGTCTGTCTATCATTAGGAAAATCCTTAATCATTTTGGGATTCATTTTAAATTCAAATACCCTAATAGAAATTGTCTTGCCCTGAGCTGGATCTATTAGTGGTGCTCCTTCGGTTGCTAAATCAGCACCATATTCATAGCCCTCAACACCACTGCCAGCCTTAAGATTTTTTAAATCCCCTTCAACTCTTATTTTATCTTCCATCCCAGATTGTTTTTGTTTGGTCATAAAATTCTCTGCCTTGCATTTGTTTAACGATACGAGCACTTTTAATAGCTTTGTCTGCTATTACTTGTGTTAATATAGCGGCATCTACGACATTTGGTGACATAATACCATCTCTAAATAACTCCTCTTTAGGCTGAATAACTATTTTCCCATCTTTATTTTTATATTTCACAATTTCAAATTCATTCCAAGCCACATTATATACCAATCTACCACCTGACAATAACCACTCTCTTTCCCTCCAGTGCCATTCTGCCTTTAGATTAGCAAATTGTGGGTCTTCAGACTTCTCCCCAAAAGATACTCCTCTTACTGGATAATCTAGTTCTTTTAATCTATCAAATACTCCCTGTCCTACTCCTGTTTTATCAATTACGAGGTAATCGGCTTTGGAACTTCTATATTTATCCATTATAACACCAACTAAATCCATTGTGTTTTGTAACTTTTGATTAAACAAAACTTCTTGTAAGTTGCCTGATTTTAATACAATCGCTGAATTATCCCCACCAGCAGCAGGATCAACTCCCATAATCTTATATCCCGAATGATCTCCATATTGAACCATTGAAGCTTGTAATTCTCTATCAGTCATTAAACGTATATATCCTTTCTCATCCATTCCTTCATCAAAAGCATCCCAGTTACCTTCTAAATAAGCTCTACGTTGATTCTCTGGTAATGATTCAAGGGATTTATAATAGCTTTGATCTAAATAGGGATTATCTGTTGGTAACGCTGGTATATAAACAAATTCATATTGTTCTTTCTCTTCTGGTGGGAACAAACGCTTAACCCACATATTCTTAACCCATGCTTCACCTAATGGATTACAGCCAGCTAAGAACTTAACATCTTTGATACCAGGCCATCGTAAACGAGAACGTAACATATCAAACTTTGATTTTGGATTACGATTAATCTCATCAATAGCTTGAATAGCAAACTCAACGGATAAGTAATTCTCTGGCTCTGCTAAGTTTCTAAAAGCTATAATTCCGCTTCCATATTCGGGTTTTAAAGTAAATTCATGCTTTTGTTGATTGTAATCACCTAACCAATCAGGGAACTCAAATTTAATCTTTGTTAAATGTCTATCATTCAAAGCCACATAGTCTTCACAGAACAGTCCTGCTCTAATACCTTTAATCTTATATTTAGAAAAGAGCTTAATCAACCAATATACCATCATCCATCTTAACCACCTAGATTTACCCGAACCCACCGAACCACCGAATAAAACAAATTTAAAACGTTTAGACGCTTCTTGAGCTTCAATTTGTTTAGGAAAGAAATTAGCCAGCTCTGTGAATTTAACAATTTCTTCTTGATCATTCATCTACAGATATAATTTTAGTTATAACTTCACCTTGAATATCTAAATCTTGTTTAGCTTTACCTTCTCCCATCTCCCAAATATCTTTCTTGTCCATACCTTTCATATATTTTAATTTCTCCTCATCAGATAGAGATAATAAATAATTTCTCGCATATATTTTGAGAGATTGGGTACCTTTAGGCTTGCCACCTGGATTACCTGATTTACCAGGTTGGAATTGCCACGCCTTTATTCTGTCTGCTTGATTTTTTGGCTGAAGTTGAGTCTTTTCCATTTATTAACAAAACCCTATATTTAGACTTATTATCTGAAAGATATTTAGGCCATTCAGATTGATCAGTCCTATAGCTATATTGTCTATTAAGAAAATCTTTATTTCCATTTATATTATTTTCTAAGTTATTTAGAATATCTTGACTTGCATAAGAATCTTCTGTATATGAATCTGTTAATTTCTTTTTAACATTTTCATAACCTCCCATTGAAGTAAAATGCCAACCATAATATTTTTCTGTTTTATTTAAATTAACCCTTATATGGTTTAAACATTCATTCTTAATATCTTTATATTGTATGACTATAGTTCCCCAAAAGTCTTCATTTGACCTATTGTCTAAATAATAACTATAAACTTTCAATTTAAGTTTTGCGGGTCCTGGAATATTCAAATATAAAGT
>C687J35021_10002072_pt1 | contig 14421 bp, 18 predicted proteins | sample RifCSPhighO2_12_FD_35021 | JGI IMG/M metagenome (IMG submission 35021)
CTGATTGAACTGCAGTTGATTCCTTTTGAACTCAAAGAACTCTTTTCTGCTGATACATCCAATTAACAGTATTAGTAGTAATGTTAAAACTATTTTCACTTATCTATTTTCTTTTGTATCTCTTGCTGGACGGCGTTTAAATAAAAGCGGATAGTTGAGCAGTCCGCCTGTTTAGACTTTTCTAAAAGAGAATCCATATCTTTTAACTGCTTTTGTGAAACACCGCATCCACTTAAAAGCATCAGTAATATTAACCAGTTCGTTCTCATTGTATTACCTCCTATACCTCAACTATAACCAGACGAAATTGATTCTCATTTTTAAGTATGTTCATAAATTCTTCAAATCCTTTTTTACTAGCTAATACCCCTGGCTTTCCGTTTATAGGTTCAAATTGTTCTCCGACGATTATACAACCGTGAGAATCGTCAGATAAATTTCCACGATGAAACAGTATTTTACTTCTACCTTCAACTATAACCTCATAGGTTAATCCAAATTTAGGTGAAACAATACGATTACACACATACATATCACCTAAAGGTATGCAACTTTCTCCTATTTTATTATTTAACCATGGTCTTTCTACAGTTAAAGCAAATGGAATTTTATCTTCATTAAAAAGAACGCCAAATGTTGAATGATTTAAAAGTGCAATTCGTTTAAGTGTCAGTATTATCATTTTTTACCAAATGAAATTTAAATCACCAATTAATCCCTTATTACTTAAACTTTTAATGTTTTTAATATCCCATTCCACCGTTGATATTCCATGCTCGTTTTTAATGTCGAAGATCAAATAAATGCTTCCGTTTTTTGCGGAAAAGTTTGTTAACTTTATGTCTGTCATTTTTTCATTACTAGTTGGTACATTTGCATAAGATAAGTACCTACAACTGAAGCAATTATCATTTTCCCTATATGTCTTATGGTTACTATAGAATCATTCAGGGTTTTAAAATCAGCAACACTTACCTTGTTATCAATTTTTTCTTTAATCACTGCTATATCCTCTCCATGTTTTTCAGTTCTTACACCTATCCCACGTTTTAAATCTTCAAGAGAAACAAGCATAGATTTTATATCGGTTTCAACTACCGATAACCGTTGAAGTATGTCCGTGCTATTATCCATTTACCTCCTCCAATACTCTAATTTTATTCCATATTCACCAGCAGAACTAGATCCGGCTGTTGTAGAGCTCTCCATAACATGTAATGCTATACTAAAGTCAGAATTTATAACTATACTGGTAGATGTGTATGAACTGTAACTACTACCAGTAGATACCTCAACTTGAGGACTTATGTAAGTAAATGACGATATTCTTGTATTACTAGTTGACAAAGCGATACGATAAAAACTTGAGCCAAAGGTTGACACAGATAAATTAAACGCCTGAATCGCCGTTATATTCCATGTTGACCTTCCAACTGTAGCATATGCTCCTGGAATGGCAATAAAAGGGGTTGTGGCAACGCCTACGTCACCACCAGAACCAAGTGTATAGGTATAAGTGCTTGCATTTGAGGTGGTTTGCACAGATCCGTCAGCAAACTCTATAGAATCAATGTACAACCTTCGCCATGATCTAGTAGTATTCCCTATATCATAGGTTGAAGCCGACGAAGGAATGATGTTATATAATCTTGCACTTCCGTCATTGTCGTGTCTATGTAAATCCATAAGACGATAAATGTTTCTAAAATTTTCCATTATGTAAGGTTCTTTTACCTGAAAAGGGATATCGTCTGCTTCCAGTTTTACGAACAAACTTAAAACAATCAAAATGAATAGTAATAACCATTTTTTCATTCTATAATTGCAGGTCTACCTAATATAGTTATTCTTGTACCTTTAGGGAGATTGGCACTTTCAGCTTCTTCAGGTGAGGTAAATGCTGGCGTATTAACATCAGAAACAACACCGAGCCTAGCTGCCGTTCTACTTATTCTTGAAGTTTTTGGTTTAGATTTTCCTAACCCTTCATGTAAAACCTTTGCTGCTAAGTTAGATGATGGGCTACCAAACAATCCAGAATATATAGTACTGTACAAAGAGTGACTTAGTTTTGCTTTTCTAGCAGCTACTGGTTTAAGTCCTGTCATAATTCGCAATAACAGACTTTCTCTAGCAGCATAATCACCCAACTCTTTATCAATACTGTAAATTTTCTCTCTTAATTTATTAGCAAGCATCTCATCAAGTTCTGTGTGCATTGGTAATTTAGTCCCAACTGAAGCTAGATATGCTTTTTGTACATTTTTATCTAATCTTCTTTTTAATCCCATAGCTTCAGGAATAGTTAAATGTTTTGGATATTCTTGAGTAAAATTAACTTTTAATTTTTGTAACTCTTTAAGTTCAACTGGGTGCGTTCCTGTTTTTAATCTAGCACCAGCTTCATCGAACACCTTTACAATTTCAGATGTTTCTATAAGTCCTTCTCTAGGATATCTAATGTCATATTCTGGAATTTTTTTCAATCCGTAATTTTTAGCTGCAAGTCTAAACGCTTCATTATGTTTTATTCTTTCCCTAAAAAGTTCTTCTGGAGTAGATGATATAAACTCACCCCTGCCTTTATTTTTTATAAATGGTCTGCCAGCAGTAACACTTCCAAATTCACCGACATCTGAAGGTGATGGAATAGTGCCTACTTTTGGTTCTCTAAATTTAAGACCTAAAACTTTTCTTGATTCTGCTGCTGTTTCAGTAGGCGTTATTGTTTGAGCAGGTTTATATTCTAACAAAGGAACACCACTTGTTTTAGTTTCAGGACGTAATGGTTTTTGTAATATTTCTATATGTTCTTCAAGTTTACCTCTAATTCTATTTTCAATTTTACCTAGTTCATCCTGTGCCAATCTAAAAACTTTAGTCCTATTTTTAAACCCAGAGAATGTGGTTTTTTCTAAAAATTGTTGTTCAAGTGATGGTTTACCTTTTTCAAACAAACTTTCAGCTAATTTGTTTTCAGTGTTTATAAAATGGGATGTAAGTTCTTTTGCTAAATCTTTTCCAAATAATTTTCTTATATAACCTAACCCTTGACCCGCTGCTGCAAATCCTGAAAATATACTGGCAGTTTTAGGAATCTCTTTTAAAGTTTCAGTAATTGGTCTTTGTATCGCTGCACCTTTAGATGCTTCAAAAGTGACCCCAGTTCCAATAGCTTCTACTGCGCTTTTACCTAGTTTACTAAGTGGTTTAAGATATTTACCAGCAGCCAAAAGTGATGCAGTCCCACCAGTCAATTCCGAAAGAATTAAAGGAATTGATGCACCTACAAATTCTCCTGCTTTTCTATAGTAAGGATTGGGTTCAAAAACACTACCTTCTGCGCCAGTTCCACCGTAAATATCAAAAGTTGCACCCTTAGCAACCCCTCTACCGAATTGCTTTAATCTACCACCAGAAATAACAGGGTCAATTTTCTTTTTTTCTGTTGGAAATAAATTGCCTTTATCCTTTTCGTATGCTAATGCAAATTCAAATTCTTCTTCTTCAGTAAATGCCATTATTGTAAACCCTTAGATCGTTTCCATTCTTCATATCTCTTTTTCTTTTCAGCATCCCACTCAGCTGAAGGTGAGTCAGACTTTTCTGCTACTATATCAAATTGACCAGTATCTATTCCCATTTCTTTAAGTATCTTTAAGGATTTTGGGTAAATAATAGCCATATCTAATGGTTGTTTCATGTTTGATTCGTATTGGTCTTTAATTATAGCTACGCGAGAAGCAACCAGGTCAACTGCTGTTCTAATTGCGCCTTGTATCTGTTCAGGTGAATTAGATGAGCTGGTCTGTTCTTTCCATGATTTAATTTCTTGATCTGTTCCTGAAGTTCCTTTAAATACAGTTGAAAGTTCTCCATCTACTGCGTTTTGAGCAGTAGTAAAATTTTTAACTCTAGGGTCACCTATTGCTGATAATCCAGTATTAGCTATTCTATTCCACAATTCAATTGGAGAATTTATTAATTTATCTCCAGCCTTCTTAAGTTCTCCTAAATGAGCAATAGACTGATTTAATGATTTAATGTTTATTGAGTTTTTACCTGATGTAAAATCCCTTTTAACAGAAATTCTAAATTGATAATCTTTTATGTCAAAGTTTGGATTTATTTTTATAGCCTGACCTATAATGCCTTGCCAATATGGTTTTGACATTGAAAATGAAGATGGTAGTGGTAATTCATAATTAGCTATTTTTCTAGCAATTCCAATTTGTTCTTTACTTAAATTTTCTGTAAATTCTCTTTGCGCTTGTAGTTTACCTGCTTCTCTTTCACGTTCTTTAGTTCTAATGTCAGTAGTAAACTCAGGTTGTCTAAATTTAGGTAATATCTCTTTTTTGGTAGTGCCTATAGGTACTTGAACTGGTGAAAAAGTACCATCTTCATTTTGAGTATATAGATTAGGTTTAATGCTTATCGGTTCTTTTATTTCTTCCTGATACGGAACAAACGCGCTTTCAGTTGGTCTAACTACTGTATCAAAATATCCAGTTTTTTCTTCTCCTGGAGGTGGAAATGGTTGATATTGCGCTTGTCCGAAATATTTTCTTTCAGGACTTACATCTAAAGATGGATCATATTTGAATTTAGTTTCAAATTCTCCTGATTTTCTTTCTGTTGGAATAGTAAATTTTCCAGTAACGTCAAGTTCTCTTAACATCTGATTTGATTCTTCTGGAGTAAAAGAACCTGAATTAATCAAACGATTTAAAAATTTACGCTTATCTTCTTTTTCTGCTAATCTTAATTTATATAATCCACTGTAGTCTCTTGGCATTAAATATCCCCCCTAAGATACTATTTTTTTGTAAGCTACGTCACCTATAGCTTGCCCCACTCCTCCAGTAAATCCACCAACAACGTCCCATACTATGGTTTGTAGCATATCTCCCCAGAAGTCACCACCACCTTGACCTTTCATTTGTTGAATTTTTACATCGTTTTGATGTTGCGCATAAGCTAATTCAAAGTCAGCTTTAATTTTTTCTCTCTCTAAATCATTTCTAGAGTTTTGCATCATAACTTCAAAAAGATGATTAACTGTATTCATTTTTTCTTCACTGGATAATTTGGCTACAATGCTTTTGACTTGAAGTTGTCTATCTAATACGCCTTCTGCTGTAGGAGTTCCAGTTTTATAGATTAATTGTAAAAGATTATTAGCTGCATCAACATCGTTTTTAGCTGCCTCAAATTGCGCACCTCTTATTTGTTCTTCTGCTTTAACTCCTGTTTGATAACGTAACCCATACGCTTCTTGCACTTGCCTTTCTTTTTCTCTTTGTCTTTGTAGATCTGCTAATTGTAATTGTGTCCTAGCTCCAGCCTTAGTTCTTGCACCTTCAGCTTCAGCTTGCGCCAATCCAATTGATTCTATACTGGAAAGTTGACCTACACCACCAAGTCCTCGCTCTAAAAATGAAAGTTTTATGTCGTCAACTTTTTTTCTTGTATCTCTATCAATATCTTCAAGTGTTTGTTTAAGAGCATCACTTTCTAATCTTTTTTGAACTTCCTCTACTGAAGATGGTGCTTGTATTCTTCCCAGATAGTCCTGAAATTGTTTTTCTGCTAAATCACCGGTAGATGGTTTAAAAGTATCAGTTAATTTTGTTGGTTGTAAATTTAATGGTGATAATGCTGCTTGTGAAGATACAGTTCCACCAGATCCGTCAAGTAACAATTTCCCATAATCGGTTGGTTGTATTAAATTTTGAAGTTCAGAACTTAATCCTTGTGGGTTATATTTTGGCGCGCCAGTAATGGGGTCAATTTCATTAGGTTGCGACACTCCTGTGGGAGGAGTATATGGAATTGGTTTGCCTTGTGAATCATATTGTATAGGCATTACATAACCTTGAAACGGATCATTTGATTGAATTCCTTGAATTTGCGAACCCCCTTCTAGTTGGGGTAATGAATTAAAATAAGATGTTTGTTCTGGGGTTAAATATTGAACTCCACCACCGCTCATTTGTTGGAGTTTCAGTTTTTTTCTAAAGTCATCCGATAAATAAGGGTCAACATAAGTTACCGCCATAAATCCTCCTTACTCAAAACTAAGTTTCTGCTCAGGTGTATAATAAAAATTACCACCAAGTAACCTCCAATTAGAAGTTCCAGTTACTGCAAATTTAAAACTGATATACTTACCCTGAAGTAAATCTGTAGTTCTGAATGGTATTTTAAAATTTTGATATCCACTTCCTATAGTACTCATGTTATATGTAGGCAAAGTTAGTTCGCTATTTACGCCATCAACAAAGTAAGTCGTATTGAGTGTTTCGTTACTATAAATTGAAGTTAAATACAGAGATCTAAATGTGTTTAGATAATCTAACCCTTTCATTGTATAAATCTTTGTATGAAAATACGACGGTATTGATTGTCCATTATCAGTAGTTCCTGTTTCCGCTTGCCATAATCCTACGGAATTAGAAAATAATAATCTACTATCATGCACTATCATAGCGTTAGCTGCTATTGAGTATCTTTGCCAATCATTGTTTCTATCATAGATTAAACATTTATTATTGCTTGTAGATGATATCTGAACCCCTAACCACCAGCGATTTAAAAACCATACTGAAGGAGCAGGAGTGGCTGTCCCTTGATTCCAGTTAATAGTGAAATCATGCAGTGTAGGAGTATTGGTAGATAAGGTTCTTGAAAACGTAGCAACAACAACCGCAAAAGTTCCAGTAGATAGTGTCATTGTTTGCGCATTAGTAACAGTTTGACTTGCTGTATATGTTGTAGGAATATTTGTGTCTATAGTTGTGTCTGTATCAGAATAAACAGTGTAAGTTATAACCCCATTATTTAAAGTATCACCAGCATTGAAAGTTCGCCATGAAGTTATGTCACTGCTAATACTTATAGCTTGCGATTGAAATCTTGCTGTATATCTATTTTGACTTTGAGTTGAAAAACTGGAAATTGATAATTGGTTTGTATCAAGCAAGTGATCTATATGTAAAACTCCACTAGGACTTGTAAATGTTGTATCAGTTGCTTCACCCAACAGGATATTACTTGATCTATACAGTTCAAATTTACCATCAGAATTCCTTATCACTTTTACCGAAGATGATATTGATGTGGAATACGTAGAAAAAGGAACACTAGAACTTATTAGTACAGTTTCTATACCGGACTGTCTGCGTATAAGTCTGTTTCTTATGTCTCCAGAAACTGTAGAAATTTCTATAAAGTACCCTTCATTAGCTAACGCACCATTAAAAAACCAATACCTTATATAATTCGATGAAAAAGCTGAGTTGAATGTTAATCTGTTTTCAAAATACCATGTGGCATTAACTAGTGATAGTGGAGCTTGATTACTAGGTAATGCTGTAATCCTTCCAGAATTACTACCTACATTTTGTAAATTACCATTAACTATTCCCCAACTTCCACTAGCAACTGACCATTCAGGATTATTATTTGTTAAATCACCATCTTCAAAAGAATCATCAGGAAATTCACGTCTTGAAAATATTATATTACCAGAAACAGTAGTTGTATCAAGTCCTATCTGTGTAGTTCCTGCACCCCAATGCTCTGCTGTTGTTTGTTCTACTGATCTTGCAACAAGATCACCTTGAGCAACTGTCCCAAAAAGAGTATCATTACCTTCAGATATTTTCTTCAAACTTTCACCATCAAATTCAAATGTCCTTCTATTATTAGCAATCCATCGCAATTTACCATCACAATCTTTTATGGAATCTGGATAGGAACACCCTATTTCATTTGAAAATACCCTTTGTCTAAAATTACCATTTCTTGTTCCAGAAACACCACCAAACGAACCAGCCATGAACCACATAAGATAGTCATTGAATGAAGAAAATAAGCATAATATTGTGTCATCCAAATTACTACCAATTTGAAGTTGCGCTGGGTCTGCATCTGTTGAGTCTATTTTTAAATTCCAATCATCACCATTCAGATACCTAGAAAGATAAATTATCCTTCTATTAGTTGATACGCCCGTAGCTACTAACCTTCCTTGCCATGCAACTAATTGAGTAGCGTTTATCGTTGCTGATACTATAGTCACAGAAGTCTCATTCCATCTTTTTAGACCGTCTGTAGTGTTGGTATAATAAAACAAATCTCCGAATTGAACTGCTGCTGTTTGAACATTCTCATCAACTGTTCCTATAAAAACAGTAAAATTACTACCTCCAAGTGTAGCTTTTAAATCTCTACCATTTCTTATAACTAAATAACTATTTGCATTTGACGGATTAAATACCCACATCTGATCTGCTGTTTCTGTACTGAAAGATATAAACCCTTTTCTTGGATTTAATCCTAAATTAGTATCTGTCTGTACGTTTTCAGAATCGTGAGTAAATCCTTCATTTAATAGAAGTCTATCAACGTCAGTAGCAAGTCCTCTAAATTGTGAACCGATTTTTAATGAATCCGAACGTAGGTTAGTCGGTAGTAGGAATAATAGAGGAAGCATTAAAATCCATACCATTCTAAGGTTTTCCAGCAGAAAAACTAGGATTATAGTTTGGCATTTGCCCTATCCTGTTTCGTATCAGATTAATGTAATTTGTATACATACTTTGATACACCACTGCTTCGTCATTCTTACCTTCTATTATTTTAATTCTGTAGGTTGCGCCATAAGCTATGGACATATGATACGGAGTTAAATATCTCCTACCCTCAAAAGGGGTATCAGAATCAGATGAAAGATCAGTTACACTGTTTACATACCATATAGTTACAGTTCCAGTTGAAGTATTGGTAGGTATTGGCATATACGAAATGTTTAAAGTAGATGCCGCGCTAATAACAGGTGAAGTATTGTAACTAACCCAGTACCTAACTGGAGTCCCTGTCTGTCTTTCCCATGTCGGTATTTTTTCATAAAGTTGATTCCTACTGTATTCTTCAAGATCTAAAGTTTGACCAGCAGTGTTTTTAAAATGAACCTGTTTTATTGCTAACAAATCATTTGGTAAAGCATAATAAGTTACACCTTGAGCTAGAATATAAGATGTTGTTTTTTCAGCTAACCACGTTGTATTGTTTATATCCCTTTGAGCTTCATTGATATAGTCAAGAAGAACTGCGTCAGTATATCTCCTTCTAGTTGTATCTGTTGGATTATCGTTTATGTTCCTTCTGATCTCAGTGCGTATATCTGAAAGAGTAAGACAATAAACTGTTACTGAATTTATAAATAGTAAAGAAAATGATAACAATAATTTAATCATTTATGTTGATTTTTTAACCTCAAAAATTTCTATTTCACTACATATGAAACTTCCTTCAGGGACATAGGTGTCTGCACTTGTAAAACCAAACTTTAATTTTATAGTCTCCATTTCAGCTTTTTGTAAAGTATCAAAAAATACAACCTTTTGTTCTCTAATTTTTTTTGGAGAAAATTCACCTTTTTTAAAAGAAAGTTCTTCACACAAACAAGAACAAATGTAAAAAAGCAGCATCCATTTCATGGTGTACTAACCTCAACTGACCAATCTTTATTAATATCTGACGGTAATTCTTCGTATCTGGTCTGTAGAACCTTTTTTTCGTACCCACCTCTGACAGGATTGAAAGAATCAACGTATTCACTAACCCACAACAATTTAATTCTGCCAGAAGTAACTTGACCTTTTATAAAATTATCTTCAGAATCACTAGAAGGCGTAACTTTTAATATCATGTAATTTGTGTTAGGGTAAGTGAGAGTTCTAGTTTTTTTTAAAGGTATCGGATGCGACGCATACCCTTTTTCTGAAAGATTTTCATGCAGTGGTCTTTTTGAACCTATTGGAATATCCACTTTATCGCCAGTTGGGTAAGAAGAAACAAAAATTAGATAAGTGTAAGTTGTTTCACCTGCGAATAGGTAACATTGAACTGAAAGTAAAAATAAAAAGAATGATAAGATTAATGAGTTCATTTAAAATCCGTCATTGTACTTATTCACATGAAAATATTGAGCGTAATCTTTTTTTATTTCAGCAGGTGATAAAGCTTTTTTATAGATAATAACCTCATCCATGTCGCCATTATAGTCAGCTTGAGTATTACCATTACCTAAAGCTAATGCTTGTGCGCCAGCAGTCAAAGGGAATCCAGAAGGTTGTGGTGTTCCACTACTTTTTCCATTATAGTATGCCGTTACATTAACACCATCAATAACAAACGCAATTCTTGACCACTTGTCTAATGGCGGGTACACTCCCATATTGGGAGACGCAACACCATAAAACACGAATGAAAGTTGATTAGCTGAAATTGAAAGTACCCAACCTGACGCTGTATTGGGAGCATTGGATGCTAAGTTAGCAAAACTGCCAGCGTTGCTTCTAGGTCTGATCCATGCAACGAAAGAAAAAGCTGAAGTGAAATCCCAAAGTGTAGACGTTATTACTGAATTAACACCATCAGCTGAACCATCAAAACTAACACCATCTCCAATTTTACCAGTAATAAGAGTGGCATTACCACTTAACTCAAAGTTTCTCCCGTGGATACCTTTGCACCCTGTTTCCGTTGAATTTATCCTGTCAAGATGAAGTCCGACAACTACATCGTTATTGTTACTAGAGAAAGTTCCACAAAATACTGGAATACAAAGAAAACTAATAGTAATAGATAGTATTAATTTCTTCATTCAGGTTGTCTCCAATATTGTATTTTCATCCCATACTCTCCAGCAGAAGATGCACCAGCAGTTGTTGAGCTTTCCATAACATGAAGACTTAAAGAACTATTAAATGGCACCGTAAATGCTGTAGAAGTCCATACGCTAAACATATTATTAGTTGACACTTCTAATCTGGTAGTGATATAAGTAAATGTTGATGGCACTGCCCCACCAGTTGCTAGTGCAATACTATAAAAGTTAGATCCAAAAGTGGAAACAGTTAAATTAAAAGCCTGTATCTGAATAACATTCCATGTAGAATGACCTATAGTAGTAAAAGCTCCTGGAATTGGTATAAATCCAACAGTTGATAATGCAACATCACCACCTGCACCTAAAATTGCTGTAAATGTTGTAATTACAGTGGCTGCTGCCTGTCCCGCTGATGCTGATGTAACTAATCCGTTTGCGCTAACCACTACAGTTGCGTTAGAATAACTTCCTGGAGTAACACCACTTGCTGGAATAGTTATTGTACTTCGTATGTTTAGTGATTCCGCTCTAATGTTTCCTCCGAAATCTACAGTCATTGCTGTACTAATTGCTAGTCCAGCATTTGTACCTCTTACAGTAATAGAACCGTTATGCACTTCAAGCAAAGAAGATGGAGTAGAAATCCAAACACCAACTCCTTTTCCAGTTATGGTAAGCGTTGCAATTCCAATGGTTACGTTAGCTGAAGAGAATGTAACTGAAGAAGTGAAAGTCATAGGGGTAGTAACTGTAGGTGATGAAGTTAGTAGGTTGGAATTGATAGTTACAACGCCAGTACCATTAGCTGGTGTGATGGTAATGTTTGTGCCAGGGTTTATCTTTTTTACGCCTTTATTTGATCTGTAGACATGAGCACTAACTAACGGTAAAGATGCTGTACATACAGTAAAAAATAAAACAAATTTTTTCATAAAGTAGCTCCTTATTATTTTTATCTATCATAACTTTCGTATCCTCCGGCACCTTGCCCGCCTTCCGCTATGGCGTTAGTCCATATACCATAAACTGCACCTTGATGAGTAACGAGCCAAGAATCTCCCTGTCCTAACCCACTTGAATCAGATGATAAAACAATACTAAAAGAACTTGTGTAGGCTGTAAATGTAGTGCTGTTAGGAAACAAGGCAAGAGCAGAACTAGTAGACATATTGATTATAAGCCTACTTTTCCATTGTCCTATGTTAAGGTTTGAACTAGCAGCTGCGCTGGATATTAGAACTACATTAGAAGAACTTTGTGCTACGTTAATTGGTCGCCAATCTTTTCCTGCACTTTCATAAACAGGTTCTGAAACTACACCAGCAGCATATAGTGAAGTTGTACAGAATAGAAATGAAAGGAATAAAAAAACTTTCATATCAACACCTCCATTATGACAAACTTTTATCTATACGGACTTCTACGAACTCTATACCATATATGAAAATCCCTGCTTTCAAGACTATAAGCTGTCTCAAACCTAATCTTAGAAAAAGGCACATTAATATTTACATTAGCGTCATTAATGTTTGTCACGTTATTTTCTGTAATTCTATAAACGTCGCCAGTCGAAGTGATTACGTTTGATAACCCTATGAAATCACTTGTGCCGAATTTAAGAATTACATTTTGAGCTGTAGTCATATTAACTCCAGAACTTATATGGCAAGTTATACTAGAAATAAATGCCCATGTATTGTTTGACACTGATGGGTTAGTGGTAAGAGCAACTACCTCTTGTTCGAAAATGCCTAGATTAGTTAATCCATAACAAGTACAATTACCATTAATTGCTGTAGTACTAATACCCTGTTCAGTCGTCGTAAATGTAGCAACAACAACAAGTGGACGCGCATAATAAGTTCCTGCTAATGTTAGATCGGCTGGGGTTTGTCCACCGAACGTAGTTGCACCAGTAAACAAAGTTGTAGTCGTAACAGCAAACCCTGATGGATTGAAGTTTGAATCTGAAGATAACGCAACATCAAGAAACGCCTCATGCATATTTACAATTCCAGTTGAAGCGTCAATATCGCCAACGTAAAGTCTTCGATATCTAGCCTCAGTTGAACCGATTATGTTTGCATTATCTTCTCCTGGACGAATATTACCAAAATGGTCAACTCTAAATGTAACTGTAGAAGATCCATTTTTCATCCTCGTTGCTGTCATCCAGTCAGGCGTTGCTCTAGTATTATCAGTTGGGTCATACGCATAAAGCGTTGTCAACGGAATAAATGCGAAAAACGCCAATGCTAGTAATTTCTTAACCATTTTTAGAATCCTCCTTAGTTTTTATAAACTATCTGGTCTTAAAAATTCTACGGTAGATAATTCGGGTTCTTCTGGGTGCAACTCTCTCATTATGTCTTTGTATTCATTAGCGGCATCCACAAACTCGCGTGACATTTCTTTTTTTGCCATAAAATGAACTGATTTTACAAAGTCAAGATTTTGAGAACCATCCTTTGATTGCCTTAACCCTATATGCGATTTAGGAACCATAAACTTTTGAAGAAACCCTTTTAACTGACCCGCTCTACATTCCATCAATTTTTTGTCTTTTCTGTCAAGAACTCTAGGTTCACCATCTCTCAATGTTTTTTTAACTTTTTTCAGAAAAGGGTCATCACCTTTTCCTTTTATTGCTTCTCCAGGGTAAAATTCGCTTGTTTCTGTTTTATCTTCTTTGTCGTCACGAACAACTCTTTCTAATCCTTCAATTTCAGAATCTGACAAAACAGGAACAATTCTTTTTCTTCCTGGTGATTTTTGCATGGCTTCTTTTTGGGTATTCATATTCGATACTCTCCTTTAAGTCTGAATTATACATTGTGTCCGAAAACAAATCTCCAATCTCTTGGAATATAGCTATAGAACATATAAGCAGCATATTTTGCTGTCATGCCGTCAAAGTCTTTAGCTTGATTGAATTCTAGTGGCACAATGTCATTCCATGTCATCATAGACTTACATAGTCTGGAATCAGTGATGAACCAGTTATTTGTATCATTTAACCAAATGGAATGAATTAAGTTGTATTTGCCTTTGTGAAAGTTCGGGTTATTCTGAGCAGTATCAACTTTCCCAGTGGCATTTATAACTTCAAAAGCAGACTCAAATAAATCCTCAGGAACTACAATTGTATCAGGATTTACATAGAATCTGCTATCAGTGTTAGTTCTAAAATTCTTCATGTTAATCCTTGTTGCTTCAACCGCTAAAGGACTAAATGAAGATGAACCCCTATTACTCTGATTTGTTCCACCGTTATTTGAAGTGTGAACAGTACTGCACAAAGCTAAACCATCCAAGGTTGTAATTGAAGTGTTAAAGGCATTGTTGAAAGGGAAGAAAATGTCAAGCGCAATTCTCTCGTGCGCCTTTCTTCCTAGAATTTGTGGAAGTCCTTCAACTACATCTTGCTGGTCTGTCTCCACAAACTGTCTCTCAATCTTAATACCTTTAGCAAATTGCCGAGCAGTTACTGTAAAACTAAAACCCTCAGAGAAGGTATCATAGTCTATAGAACCAGTAAACTCGTTCATTGGTCCGCCATCACCCAACTCCATGTAGGTTTCAGTTCTTTTACTTGATTTCCTAACTGAATAAAACATTTCTTTTTCAGCAGGAACTTTTTCCATGCCCACATCAAAGTTTTTATGGGCAATAGGTTCTAACGCATCAGGCCAGTCACCTGTTGTAATCATTCTTATTCACCTCCTATTTATCTAATTTAG
>C687J35021_10002074_pt1 | contig 14397 bp, 39 predicted proteins | sample RifCSPhighO2_12_FD_35021 | JGI IMG/M metagenome (IMG submission 35021)
CGCAGTTCGCGCACTTCAGGCGTGGGTCGGCGGGTCGAGGCTCGCGGCTCATCGGCTACTCCTTTCCTTCACGGGCGGCGGGGACGGGATCGGCCTCCAGCGTGTCGTGGTGCTCATCCATCCACGCGGAATCCTCTCGATGCGCCGTAGCGAGGCTGGCGAGGGCGGCGGCGTCCCACGTCGCGCGCTTGGTCTCGTCGGGGAGGATCGCGGCGGCGACGGTGCTGAGGGCGGCGCGGGCGGCGTCGCGCTCGGCCTCCATATCACGAACATGTAAGAGCAAAACCATTCGGTCGCCGTGCTCGGATTCAAAGGCCCCTCTTAGCGTGTCCCGCTCCTGCTCGCGCTGGGCGAGCTGCGCGCGTAGATCACAAAGGGGACACATCTCGCTGCTACTATCGTTGTGGCCGATTTCCGTGTGACCGTCTCGGCACATGTGCGCGTAAGTCGTCATGGCTGGGGCTCCGGTGGGGCGGCAGGGGTTGAACTGAGTGACTGACGGTGGCGCTTCCACTCGGCCACGAGATCATGCAGCGCGGAGATCGTGTCACTGTCCAGCGCCATGTCGGGCGTCGCGTCCCATTTCGTGAAGCAGGCCACCGCGTCGGCGACAGCCACGTCGAGTCCGGTAAGTGCTGGCGGCGGGGCCTCGGCGCGCAGCAGGGCGGCGAGCTGCTCTAATCGACGAATCTGCGGCGCGAGGAGACCATTCGCGAAGCTCCGCCGTAACGATGGCGTGCTGACGATACCGGGCGCAGGTAAGACAAGCTGTTGATAGGCGTGGCGCAATTCCGCACTCACCTGTTCAATCCGGGCCAGCAGGGACACGCGCAGGGCGGGATCAGGCATCGTCATGGTTTCTCCGTGTGCCAATACAGAATCTTCAAGGCCGCTTCCATCGCAACGATGTCGTGAGGATCGCCGCAGCAATCGTCGCGAGTAAACGGCCCTGTCGTGCGCTTGTAAATCTCGTCCTCGAACGTCTTCACCACACGAGCCAGTTCCCACGGTTTTAATCGGCGCGGGGATCGTCGGCGTTCAGTCGTGGCTTTCACGACCTCCACACCTCTCCCACCATCTGCACCTCATCCGAGTTGTACGACGACTTGTACAATTTCCCCTCCCGAACCACGATGGCCTCCAGTGGGTAATACGCGGGCGTGTGCTTGGTCCTCACGTACTCCAGCACGGTCCCAGACGGCAGCTGATGAATTCGGCAGTACTGCTTCAGCCGTCCTCGCAACGGAAACAGCTGCCGCAGTAGTGTCGGGCTGCTATCAGGCGTCAGCGTCTCAATCAGACGAGTGTCTACCGGGTCCTCATGCCACTCCGTAGTATTCATGGTCTTTAACATAACACCTCACTCAGAATCCTTCAGGAAGTTGGAGTTCGGGTGGGACAGCCGGAACCCACCATTTTGAGTCTATAGCCGCCGCCAATTCTGCTCTCGATATGGGTAGCCACACTCCTGGGTGTTGTTCGTTCGGATTATGGCGATACCATCCGGTCTCATCATAATCAACGGTGCCAGACCATGAGGCGCATCCACTAGACACATATGTGGTGATCACAACCCCTCCGGCAGCCGAAGATGGTCCGGGATGGCAAACGGATCTGGGATGACTCGGAATCCATGTTGTCGCATCTCATCTGGATTGAACGTTGCATGGAACAATGCTTTCACATCCCTGTTCGTATACCACCCTCTGGTTCCATCCCAGTACCAGACAGTTGTTGTAGTCCCGGGGCTGGGGTGGGGATGCTCAAACCAAATGCCCACGTTCAGCTCCTGTCACCTGGGCACATTCGATAGGAAGACACGCGTCAAACAGGGCATCGCCACGCATCCCTGGCGTATCCTTGGCGGCACGGTTCCGAGCCTTTGCATACCCGTGCGGTAGCAACAGGGCGTGTTTCCCGCACAACAAACACATGCCCTTGATAGCTCCATTTCCGTGCTTCCGTTTCGCTCGGCTCCAGGTCCCCAGACGGTGCCCTAGTGCCGCTGATCGTCGGATCGCGGTCAGTTCCAAGGCGCTAATGATCATCTCAGCGGTCCACACCATGTGTCGCTCCTCTCAGAATCCCTCAGGTAACTGCTGGGCCGGATCTGCCCAATGGGGGACATCTATCTCTTCCTCGGGGAGCCACAGACCTATATCGAGACCTGATTCCCCATCAAAGACGCCATCTAACGTGTACCAGGCTGCGGTCTTCGTGGCATCATCGTATTGCCAGATGGCATGCCCCTTCCATAGGAACCACCGTTTCACAGTCCCTCCGGCAGCTTGAGCCATGCCCAGTCTGGTGGAGGCACCTCGATGTCCCCATCGAGGTGGAACAGATTCGGCGGGACACGGTTTATAGGCTCCCAGAGGGGCTCCCCATTGGGCATTCGGTGCAATTGTGCTACTGCTGCCCCGACATCGTATCTCCACACGATGTCATCACGCCCCTGTACTGCGAACCACTGAATCATCTACGCCCCGAGTCGGTTCGACCAGGTGGGACGTAACCGCCCATACTCGATACGTCTTCGATATCGCGCTTGGCGGCAGGCCGTACGCACTGAAGATTCCGGCTCCCATGCTCGCGTAGTGCTCGGGATGTAGCACTACGGAGACTGCGGGCCGCCAGGAGGCCACAGTATCCACCATACAACGACACGTAATAGATTCGCATTAGTTGTTTCCCTAGCTTATTGCCCCATCTGCGAAGCTGGTATCAACGCCCAACGTGTAACGGGAGTGATTCACCGACTTGATCTTGATCGGTTGAACCGTGTTCAGGGTGCTGAAGAACGCCCCAGCCGATGTGAACGGAATCCCGAGCATCAACCAGCTCAGGCAGTTCAGGACCATACCGGCAGCCATGTGATTGACCATGACCGTCTGGAGGTCCAGCCGGTTCCCGCACGACCCTTGTGCTCTGCCGCACTTTGAGCAGGTCGTGGCACTTGGCGCGTTACTCACCGCGCACTCGTCACAGTTCCACGGTGTCGGCTTACACAGCTGCGGCATCGCATCGTGCAGGGTGGACATACTGTAATATCTGGACTGGGTCAGATCCTGTCCCAGCACGCGGACGGCCATGGGCCATGTCTTCAGGGACATAAGCACCTGCCCACCTCTCCGCTCGTTGCCCACATCGATGTACGCTGTTGACTGTATCGAGCCAATCCCAGGCCCCGTAATGACTCGGTTAATGATGCCTCGGGCGTCGTTGTTGTCTACGCATCCCACGATCACGAGATGCCCCGGACCATGACTCCACTCCAGGCCCTGAATCGTTGGTCCCAGATTCTCGGCGGTGAGCCGTTGTACCAGTGCGGTCGGGCGCAGATCTCGCTTCCGATACCGCTGGGCCAGGATCAGCGCCTTCGGCTGCCCGATGTCCCGCTCCGTGAAGTGCTGCCGGACCAGATTCCGGTCCTCCACGATGTCATGGTCCATGATGAACAGCCGGTCCTGTCGCCTCAGCATCTGTGTGAGCGGAGGGATAATCCGGGCTCCGTTCCCTCCGGCCCCGACGACCAGAACCGTGAGTGGGGTCTGCACCACGGTCGGTGTGCAGGTGACGATGGTCTCCATTTCAGGAGCTGCCGTAGCTGGTACCGGAGCAGGCGGTGTTTGCGACGTTGATGCTTGTGCCATACGGCGTTCCTCCTCTGTGCGATAGTAACCCGGTCGCCCTCGGGCCTGTCGGAGCGCCTCCCGCTCCAGCTCCCAACGGGCGACCATCTCTAGTGTGATAGCCATGAATCAGTGCGCGACTTCCCCGCTTTTCCAGATGATCTTTCGCCCTGTCGGCTTCGGCGGGGCGCTGGAATCCGCATCCACGAGGAACTCCTCCAACAGGTTGTCCTTGGTCTCGATGAAGATGTACATCGGGACTGTGTTGTGGTGGGGCGTTCCGGTGAAGTAGGACCCGCCACTCCAGGATCGTGCCTTGACCTGTTCGTGCCACGCAGGCGGACACGTGGCATCCTTGAACGGGTCCACAGGACACAACAGCTTGACCCGGCCATCTGCCGAGATGCCGTCCTTCTCCATGCTGGCGTCCAACAGGACACGCCACGGCACCGTGAAGGGGACGTCAGTGTCCACTGACACGTCGAACACGTCTGTCAGGCGCAGGTCGATGAACCCTTCGCGTGTTCGCATCCTCCAGCGCCAATCCGGCATCGCCTGAGCCACCTTGCCGATGACCCCGAACATGCGACCCTCTGGAGCTTTCTTCTCATCGGCGTCATCTGTGCCGGACCAGAAACCCGACATGCTGCTACCATGTGAGTGAATATCCATCACATGCAGCCAGATCGAGGCCCCTTCAGCGTCCCGTTCGTTCTCCTTGTCGAACTCAGAACGGTGATCCACGCCTCCACCGGACACGCTCTGCTCCGGGACGTGCACACGGTACTCACGACTCGCCCGGTTCCACCAGATTTGCACCAGCGCCTCACTGCTGCCTTTCTGCCGGGTGCAGACTTCACGAAAGAACGCCACGGTCTGCTTGAGCATCTCGTAGGGCACCTTGGGCACATGCAGCGTCATGCCGGGTGTCAGGGATTCCGTCAGCCCCACCACATCCTTGGGTTGGATCACGATCCTGGCCACGTCGTTGTCCCGCACCTCGAACAGCCCGTTCTTAGCAATCGCGTACGTGGTCGGCTTCGGGAGGCTGTCAGGGAGCGGCGTGAGGACACCGTAATCGGTCGCCAACCTCGCCAGGTCCGCGACTCGGGCGGGATCCATCGGAGGCCGATGCGGGGTCCGCTCGAATGCCCCTTGCACCACGCATCGCGGCGCTGCCCGGCCCTGTTTCGCCATCGCTTTGAATTCCTCGGCGCTGTCACCTTCCAGCGCATCCAGCATCTCCTGTGCTTCTACGCTGTTCCGGATCCCGAAGTTCTGTTTGCAATCCGAGCAGATCTTCCCGAACACCCCCTGGATGTACGAGCGGAACGGCTGGTTGCAGCACGGACACGCTGTGTCCGTAAATCCTGCTCGTTTCATGTTCCCTCCTTCTCGTCGGTACGCACACACGTGACTACAGTCCAGTGTGCATAACTCCGTGTCATTCATGGGCCTGGACTGTATCACGATGGCGTCCGTGTTACAATGTAGACACCGCCTGGTGTCGCCAATCATTGAGAGTCTCCTTGGTTAGCCAACCTCGACATCAATCACAGGCTTGCCCACGAACGTTTGGGGCTTGACCGCCTTCTTGTCATCATCGAACGCGTCGATGAACGTGTTGGCCTTCTCGCCCAGATTCAGCTCGCCTGTGATTCGGACTGTTCGGGTGATGTCCTCATACTGCTCGCCGCAGACGACGAGTGGGACAGAGACCTCCCGTTCGATCGTGAATGACGCCTCATCGAGGCCGACGCAGATGTCCGCGTCCTTGCCCTCCGGCCCCAGCGCCTCGCGGATCGCACAGGCAATCGGGCAGTACGCAGTGTCGCCCTGCTTCCCTTTCTTGATGTGCCGCTGCTCCACCTTGATCTTCTTGAGCGACTTCTTACACACGTTGATGTCGACGGTGATGCTTTGCTGCTTCTTCATTTGCAACCTCGTATCTGAGTTACTCCTCGCCAAGATGGGAAAGTGCCGACGGGACCGTAATCGTGTAGTGTGCCGTTCTGAGTGCCGGGAGCACACCCCCTGGCGCTGCCGCGACTGCCGCCCTCAGGCCACCGTGCCCGATCGGCCCAGGAGCAAACAAGTCGTGATTGAATCCAGATCCGAAGAACAACGCCTCCAGATCCGCGATGGTCCGTACGTCTCTGGTTGGGATGCCGCCCCAGCAGATGTGCCCCGAACCTGTATGGACATTCCCGTACGGGAATGATGTCAACACAGGCGTCTGGCTGGTCACGGTGAGGTGACTTTGACGAGCCATGTCCGGCATGAACAGCGCCGCTCGCTCGAAGGCTCCCTGATGTAACCGGAGAAGCGCGAGTACAGGGGGGAACGAGAGCGTCAGTGATTCCACATGCGCCCCATGGCTATCTGTCCATGTGTACGACACGGTCCGGGGCTTCGACGGGATAATCGCCAGGTGCGTCTGCCGGTCCCCGCGAGTCCCCACAGCAACCCCGTGCGTCGAGAGGTAATCGTACCAGGTCATCCCGGAGACGGCGTCCCCTGGTTCAACAGGGGCGACGCCCAGGAGCGCCAACCCCACCGCCTGAGGCGTGCTGTGATAGGTTCGGCCCGTGGGTCCAACAACGACCCGGCAGCGGTTCGTGTTGTCCATGTGTATTTCTCGAATGTTCATGTCGCGCTCCCCTCTATTATCCTATTCCCCTCGGGCGGACAACGCCGCCCTCGGTCATGCGGGTATCTCGCCAGCCTTTACGGGGCTATCCCGCGTCTCTCCCGCATTAGGCGCTCGACCAGTTGCTCGATCATCTCGCTCCCGAACCCTGAGATGATCAATTCACGAGACTCGACGGGGAGCAGGATCTTGAGCGTGGTCAGGGCTCCCCACGGGACGTTCCCCTGCGCAGCCCGCCTCACCGCTTGCTCAGCCGCCTCACCCGTCAGCGGGACGTACCCGAGCGCTGACGTTGTAGCCAGAATGCCAGGGTCGTGTGGCACTGGCGGCGTGCTAGAAGTAGTCGTCGCCACAGGAGACCTCCTCTGGAATCGCGACCTGGATGCACGGTGTACCGCCGCTCGCCGTGATCAATGCCGCCAGGGTTACATCTTCTAGGCGTCTCCCCACCATCGCTACCGGAGTCCGAGGTGGGGGAATATGCTGTGACGAGTCGATCAGGACCGACTCGATAGTGACTGTTGGTAATGCCATCACGATGCCTTTCTGGCCTGTCGATCCCGGATCATGTTGGCGTAGTCGCGCTTCGATGACCCTGGGGAACCGCACACCACAGGATGCCCGCAGTACGTGCAGCGGTGGCCGTCCTCAGCCTTCTTGCGAGGGTTGTGCCAACAGGTTCTGCCGCAGTTGAAACACTTCTTGTGAACCATCATCATTCCTGTAGTAAATGAACTCCCAATGGGAGCCGCCCGCCTTCCGAGCGGCCTCCCCTCCTGCGCAGGATGTTAGATGGACATGTGAGAGAGCGTTATCCCAGCTGGACTCTCACACTGCACCATCTTACAGCCCCTTGGTGCCCCCTGTGGGACGACGGAACGTGATGGTCGAACCCGAGACCACCATTTCCGCGTTCTCCACGCTGGAATACCCCATACCCGCGATGGTCTGACGGACCTCTTCGTTGGTCAGGGTACCCGGCAGGGTGAACGGAGCCGAGCGGTCGGGAACGTACACCGTGAAGTTGCTGGATGCCATGTTTTGTTTCTCCTTTCTCCGGTTGCAAGGGGAAGGCCCTTCAACCAGCGGGTTGACGTCATCTTGTTGTACGTACAGTACAAAGTACGCTTTGCCAATACGCATTAGAATCCATCAGGCAGCGCCATCGTTGGGTCGATCATTTCAATCGTGAGAGTCTCATAGCCAATCTCAGCGATCTTGAATTGCGTCCCCACGGGCCAGCCTGGATCGCCAATGAAACCAAATCTAGCCCCTCTTGGCCAACCACCAGGTGTTAGGCGGTCGTTCTCGACCTGAAGGAATCGGGAGCCAGGAGGATAGTCTGGTATGTCCGGGTGTATCGAGAACTGGTCTCCAACCTGGATAAGCCCGAGACCATGTCTTGGTACTTTCAAACGCATCAGAACCCATCTGGCAGTGTCATGGCTGAATCAACTATGCGAACCTTGGCACTGTCGCGATCAATATTAAGCCCGATGATCTCGAACAGAGTTCCAGTGGGCCAACCTGTGTCACCAATGTAGCCAAATTTAGAGCCACGCGGGAAGGCAACGGATGTCAGCCGATCAGTCTCAACCTGGATATAGTGTGTGCCATGGAAAGGCCCAGGTGTTGGAAGCACTGAGAACTGATCCCCGACCTGGATCATTCCAAGCCTCCAGAGTGGGACTATCTGTTCGTACGAGCTATTCATTCTCACGCCTCACCAAACCCTCCAGTCGTCCCACGAGGACCATGAAGCCGTTCCCTGGCAGTAGCAACAGCATGTATCCCAAAGGATAAGCCGGTGCGTGACCAGGGCTCCGCAGCTCATTTCTCGTGGGACGGCGGCAGGGTTCCCAATTCGCTAGGCATGGGGAATGGCCACCAATGCACGCTACGCGATCGTGGAGGTGCAATAGGGCTTTGGAGTGGCTCAGGCACACCATCAACTACAACGTATTCCTTATAATCATAGCTGTGCTTGTTTGGACCAACTTCGATGATAAGAACGGTTCGCCACGTGCCGGTCCCGGCGGGCATATACGGGAGACAGTACATCATCGCAGTCTTTCCCTCAACGCCTCAGGCAGTGTCCACACAGGGTGCAGTGTCGGGATAACCGGGAGCAGCGCCCATACTCCGTTATTCACTGTGATAATGCCTCCACTCGCTGTTAGATACACGGTAAACGCGTCCGGGGCCACCAATGGCGCACGCGATCGTATCAGGTACACCCTTGGGGTCTGCTCCCGAAGAGGCAGCAGCCCTTGGTCCCCACGGATGTTCTGCTTTCGATACCCGCACGGGCACGAGGCAAACCCAGAGGTTTGCGTCCCAAATTGGTGCTCATGGCCGGGTGCAGGGGCACTCTCCGGCTGCCTGCACAGCATCACCGTGTTCTCACGTAGTGTGACCGCATCGATTCGCCACACGTGTTGCCCTGTTGGCCCTGCGATAAACATGCCGGGCTCCAGTTGTGTCTCAGTCAGAAGCGGTGTTTGTACCCCGCCTGTCAATGGGGTTGCGGCTGGCGTCGGAATCGTTTGCATTGCTAAAAGCCCTCTGGGAGCGGGTCAATGTTACATCGCGCGCACTCAAGCGCCTCGGCCTCACCTCTTGTGATCTCGATTCCGTAACGTATTGAGTGCGCAAGCTGTTCGTGTGCCCATGTTTGCCACACGTACTGCCCATCATGACCATAACGCAGTGGCGCAAACTGCCAGCTTCGGTTAGCGGTGTTTGCTATCATCACCGATATGAGGAGCCCATCCGGCCGAGCCGCGAATATTCGAGCATCCGCGGGTAGATCGCGGACTCGCATATCTGGGACTATGGAGCCATCGCGGAACTGTGTGAAGTCCATCAGAACCCTTCTGGAAGGGATGTCTCATTCGCGTGGACGATGGCAGCGGCGGTCTCGATAGTGATCTCATCACCGTTCTGCTGGTACCAGTTGGATACCGTTTCGCGGGGCCAGGTCCGCCAGACGTGTGGTTCGCGATATGGTGTATCCTGTCGATACTCCCAGAGCCGTCCACCTGGTGCCACAACTCCCAGATGCAGCGTCTCGCGCCTCAGCACAAAGACACGTACGTCAGGCGGGAGGTCCCGTGGCGTCATCAATACGATAGACCCAGACTTGAACTGCGTGAAATCCACGACTGCTTACCCCTCACACAGTACGGAGTTAAGTACGCCTGTCGGGAGTGCCTCAAACCACTTGATGTTCCCCTGACAGACGGGGCATTCATCCGGGGACTTCTTGCACCGCCTGGCATGTTCGTGGCGTTTGACCGCTTCAGCGCGAGTTTCTTTGACAGTCATATATCACCTCCTCTAGCTGCGTGATGCCCAGGCTCTGCCTCACGAGACTGGCAATTGTTTGGCACCTGGACTTTGCTATGCGCTTGACCTCAGCATAGTCTGCGTACGACATGCGGACATGGATATTCACGTCCCGCTTTGCCCCTTCACCCGGCCGAGGCTTGCGTGCTCCATCCCGGTGAAAGTACCGCATCCGCATAGCCATCGCACGGTCAATCTTCTCAGGATACTGCATTAGGGCCAGCTTGGTTTCCTCTCGCACTTGCCCTGAGAGGCCGCGACACGCAATACGGATCTTGTGCTCCTTGGTCATAGGCACTCTATGGTAGCTCCTCAATCCAGTCGAGGCATGTCTCGCCAAATGGAGTCTCCTCATAGCTCCATTCTGACCAGTCCTGCTGCTCTGCCATGTTCCGCGCATCTTCCTTGGTCGCGGCCTCGAATAGCCGCTCACGTTTGGTCACAACGGTAGAAATGATATGCACCATGAACGTTGGTATTACGACAGCTCCTCACCCCGAGCGTTGCGGTCATCCCTCATGGCCTGAATAGTCAGCCAGCGACGCTCTGGCGTGTCAGGTAGCTTGGCCCACTCGTCCTGAGACAGGCGGTACCGTTGAATTGCCGCGTACCCGAGGAGCAGTATGCCAAGAGTCAGCATCATATGGCCTTCGCCGTGTTCAGCAACCACTCCTCGAAGCTCCTGTTGCATAACACTGCTGGGGAACGGGAGTCACGGAGACGCTTGATAGCATCCTCAGGTCTGGCTCCAGCCACAACGAGAGACAACGCTGTGAGCAGCCCTGAACGGTTAAGCCCGGCTTGACAGTGGACCAGGGTCCGCCCATGCCCCTTACATGTGTTGATCCAGTCAGCCAGGGCGTACAATTGTGCTTCATCTGGCACGCGAGGCCCGTCGTACAATCGCACCTCAACGAAGCTGTCCAGTTCGCCACCGGGCTTGTAACGCTCCCAGGGGTACAAGCTCACAATGTGTTTGAAGTAGCCCTGAAGGTTGACACCATCCGAGCATCCCCCCTGCCAGAGGTTGTCCTCAACTCGGCTGATCAATGGGCAACTAAATCTGGTGTTCCCCTCACGAGCGATGCCCTCGATATGATGGGTTTCCAGGTCAGCCTGGAGAGTCTCTGCTGTGATCATCCTCGCGTCCTTATACACCGATGAATAAGCATCACGACTGTAATACCGATGACCCAGATCCATACTGGCCTGGACATCCCAGTGGTCATGATGAGGAGAGGGACTGGGAGCCATGCGCCGATAGTGAGTGAGAGTAATGCGCGGGCGATCATCTCAGGCTCTCCTTCAGCACCGCCATGCCGTCACCAAAGTCATAGATCTCTGGAACACAGTCAGGGCACTGGCATACAATGTTATGCAATGTATTGATGGAGCGTTCTGCGGCGGCCTGTACTGCTTTGTCGCCAGCCTGGAGCGCACCGTTGAGGTCTGCGATGACTGCGTGTACTGCAAGTACGGCGGCCCTGTTGAGCCGATAGTCACTCACTTCAGACTTTCCTTCACGATGCCCTTATCCCGCAGCATCCAGATGGCGGACTCGACAGACTTGGTACCCCTGCCCGTCGCCGCCTCAATCTGCTTCGCGGTGCTATTGGGGTGATCGATCAGGTACATCCTGATCATGTGGGGCACAGGCCCGACGTACGACGCTGTATCGATGACCCGGTACACCTTGGTGCTCCGGTCAACAGGAGCAGTTGGCAGTCCGGCCATGTAGCGCTCAGCCTGGCGTTCGTTGTCAGGTTGGTCAACAGGAGTGACAGGGATGGGTGCGGGGGCAGTTGAGGTCTGCTCCGGTACCTGCTCCACTGTCACCTCTGCCGCTACAGGGGCGCGTGGAGGCTCACGCCTCTGACGCTCCGGTTTGTCCGTGATGCTGATCTGCACCTCATCCGGCGCCTCACCACGCCACACCAGCATCTGCTGGAGCACGTCAGCCTTGAGGTGGTTGGGGACGGTGAGAATGAACTTAACCATGAGCTACCTCCGTATGATTCTGTATCTGAAGTGGTGTCCGATCCATCTCCAGCACAAGGTCAGTTACATCAATCACAGCCTGTCGCTTGCTCGGAGCAGTACACCCATACTCTCGAAGGAGCTTACCCTTACGAGGATCTAAGAGATCCTTGCAATGTCCAGCGTCCTCTTTAGCGTACCTGTCCAGCTCTGCGGCCTCAGACTTGCCATAGAAGTACTGGCATGTTGAGCATCCCAACCCTGAGAGCATGACAGGCATAACCTTCTGTGTGACCTCTTCGTACTCCACATTGCAGACCGTGAACTTGGTTGTTTCAGACACCTTGACACGACAGCCCAACTTGATCACATCGGTATCAGGACTTCCAGGCTTGTGGATGCCACACAGGATGTCTAGCGCATGTAGGCACATAATGCAGAGTCTCTGATGCGCCAATGGCCGGGTACTCCTGAACCGTAACCACTGGGTCCACGTCGGGATAGAACGGCTCCTGACCTGGGTCGCCTGTCGCTTGATGGCGGCGCGCCTCACAGGTGTGCACACGGAGCACATGGAGGCAGGNATTTGGGAGCTATGGATGCACACTTACTTGGACCTCAGCGCGTCAACTTCAGCTTGTCCCAGACGGGCCACAACTGTGATCTTTCCGTTGAGTGTGACACACATGAGATAACATCCGCTGATGTACAGCTTACCCCATACGGGAGTCATGATGCCTTCCTCTTATCCGCCTCAACAAGACTCTGAAGCTGTGTCATCAGTGTAGCCACCTCCTGATCATGCCCTTTGGCAATAGCGTGCCAGAGAGGGTCAGTGATACGATGCAATGCTGCCCGGCGCTTGCCTGCCATCATGGCCGTCTGTTGCTGAGGGGTAATGGACCTCATATGGTTACTCCGAGCAAGCGTAGTTTTTGGGACATGACGTACGTCCGGCACATATGCTAGGTGTGTAACAGAACGACGGACAGGCGACAGGTTCGCCACTTGGCGTGTACGTCTTGGTAGCTGTGTCCCACTTCACTATCTGATGCTTTTCCACTGGCTGCATCCTCGGTTCCGCAGGGTACGGTAGGATCTTGATTGACTTCACTGTTGTAGGTGTACCTGTTCGCAACATCGCCTCGGTCTCAGTCTTGCCTTCAATGCAAAGAGGAGGCTTATCGGTGAACGTGACCCAGTATGCGCTCATCGGTACCTCCCAGTCCCAATCCTGGCAGCATCAGCACGGATCTGACGGTCAGTAGGGGTCACATCACCAGGAGTACTGATCTTGTCGATCATGGCTACTGTGATGCCTGTATCCCGTGTTATGGTCATCAGTTCAATGAGGGCCATGTGTACTGACTCCCGATTGCCTGAGATGGAAAGTGTGACTTTCACAGGGATTACTCAGCCTTCCGAATGAACTTGCTCGTCACCATGCAGATCGGGATGCGCTCGCCCATGTCCAAGTCATAGGCTGTCTTAGCATTAGGACCAGACACGTACGCCGCATTGCCGTACTCTGTCTCGTAGATCCCGCGCTTCAATCCTTGCGGTACCTGCTGTTCCTGGCGCATCTCAAGCTTCATCCGCTGGCCTGCCTTATCTGTGATGGAATCGGACCTCACCATGAGCACATTATCAGTCACTCCACCCTGCCCAGCCTCACAAGATGCCACTGGTACCGGCCGGTACTTGTTAGTGTGCAATGTGTTCGCTGTCAATGACTTGCAAGTCATTGCAACGGGTGGAATGGCTGATACTGTGTTCACTGCGTTCTGTGCTGGCGCGTCGAAAGCGGCGACGTTGGCCGCTGGCGCGTTTGGGCTCGCGGTCGGCCGGATGTCCGCTTTTCCGCCGTTCGTCGATTGTGGGGCATCGTCGCGCGTTTTGGAGCCGTTTGGCGCGACGGCCGGAAACTCGGTTGCCATGCCCGGATTGTTGGCCGAGTCGGCCGCGAATGTCAAGCCGAAAATCGGGCGAATCCGCGAGTTTTTCCGCCGTGTTTCGTGCATATGGCTCTGTACATAGCTCGGGCCGGGTTGCTGTCCCCGGCCCAAGTGGTACGGCGTCGATTGCGAGAAGTCTACAGTGACAACGGCCAGTCTTTGCCGAACGGCTCGCCCGTGGCGTTTGCGTCCGCCCATGCATCGCGTATGGCCGATTCAAGCGCCGTCATGGCCTTGGAACCCGCCGGATCGTCACGGTGCGAGACCATGACGCCATTGACCTCGATCGGTCCGCCGCTGATGGGGATCTGCCGAGGTTTGATGTTCCGTGAGTACTGCGTACCGGGCATATAGACCGTGATGTCGCGCCCGTCCAGCGTCAGCGTAAATCCCGCGAGACAGAGCGGGAGATTGCCGAAGATGCCTGACAGCATTCCGTCTGCCACGTACCGGGCTCCGCGCTTCGTCTGCCCGCTGCGCGGCGTGAACGTCACCACGGCTGACTGCTTGGCCGGTTCCGGCGTCGGCGTGACAGCTGGAGCCGACTGTACCGGCGCTTCCCGCTTGGCTGTGGCCGCCGCTTCCGCCCGTTCCACGTCGGACATCTGTGCTCCCGCTGCTTCTGCTACGCTCGGTCGCTTGTCATCTCTCGCCATGGTAGTAACTCCCGTCTGCCGTTGGTTTGCGGCTCATGCTGCGGCAGTCAGACATGACCGATGGTGCCGTGACGCAGAGCCCCGGAGCAATTCCCCGGCCAATCCCGACCAGATGACTCTAAAGCCCAAAGACTCACTCGATGACTCACGATGACTCATAGACTCGCCCACTATCGGCT
>C687J35021_10002075_pt1 | contig 14394 bp, 16 predicted proteins | sample RifCSPhighO2_12_FD_35021 | JGI IMG/M metagenome (IMG submission 35021)
GAGAACTAAATGATACGAGTATACGGGACAGTATTTGGAAATAGCAACGCTACTATGGCATTACACGAAAAGGAAAACGACGAAGAATTCGAGTCTAACACTATGAGAGTGACGGACGGTGTATTAGAAATTCTTGATGACAATACTGGTAGAGTTATAGGCGCATTTTCTAAGTGGGACAGCGCTAGACGGATTGAGCCTATAGAAACTACACATCCTATACCTGGCCTATGAGCTATATCTACTACAAACTTAACGGATACACGCCAGGTGTTGTAGACTTTGAGAATCCAGAACACCAGAAAGAGCTATTGCAAGGCAAAGAATACCTGGTATGTCAAGAATGCGGCGCAAACAAATGGATATACAAACATGATGCACTACGAATAGTTTATATTCATGGCTGTAAAACAAAATCGTTAGGCGCGTCTAGCTTCACATTATAGAAAGGAGTGTCTTACTAAGAGGACCTGTTAGAATGTCAGATTTTCTATCGTTTCATTTACCAGATGATTTCGTAAAGCCTTATAGCCGAAAAACAATAGCGTGGGGCTATCCTTGTGGTGGTAATAATGCGTTAGGCGAGATTACTTATTTAACAAAGTACTCACGACTTAAAGAAGACGGAACGAAAGAGCGCTGGCATGAGACCTGTCGCAGAGTAATCGAGGGGTATTACTCTATACTAAAAGACTACTGTCGTAGAGGAAAGAATCCTTGGATTGAGCTTAAAGCCCAAAGCTCAGCCAAAGAAGCCTATATACGAATGTTCGAATTCAAATGGCTACCGCCTGGTCGAGGCATCCAGTTTATGGGAACTGCGCTAGTAAATAAAGAACATAATTCTGGACCGTTGTATAACTGTGCAGCACTGACCACAGACAAACTATCGACTAGATCAGTATACGATGCAACGTATCCGTTCGTTAGGCTTATGGAAATGTCGATGAATGGCATAGGTTGTATAGCGTCTGGAGCCTATATAGACACTACGGTCGGCCCGAAAAAGATAGAGGAGCTAGAGGGCATTCCATTCACGGCTATAATAGACGGACAAGAACATCTCGCACCTTTAGGCTCTTGGTGTACAGGACTCAAAACTACTATTACGATAAATACTGCTGAAGGTCAAACCCTAACTCTTACTCCAGATCATAGAGTGAGTATCACTCGGTTTCGACGAACGACTAACAATAAAGTTATAAAAAACTACGAATGGGTTAAAGCTAAGGATCTGCAACCCACAGATTTAATAACTCTGGACCAAACGTTAGGTGCCGAATGGTCTGGAAGAGGGGGAACATACGAACACGGCTACCTCATAGGGCTTATGCAAGGAGACGGCTGGCTTAATTCCAGACCAACAGTCGCCGCTTATACTGAAGATAATGGATACCAAGGTATTCTACAGGAAGCCAATCGATGTAAGACCGTACTTAGTACTCGGAATCGACCGGGACTTCTTAAGAAGCGACGTGATAGGGATATCTATGAAATGCCAATAGGTTACTGGGCAAGACGGTATTATCCTAATCATAAAAAAGAAGTTAGCGACCATATTGAAAAAGAATCCTCGGAGTTTTACAAGGGCTTTCTACGAGGATTATTTGATGCTGATGGATGCGTAACGATCTCTACTACAAAAAATGATAGAGCAATACGATTGACGCAAGCAAACTATAACACTATGTTAGTTGTACAACGTATGCTTCTTAGGTTAGGCATCGTATCCAACCTAAATCTTAAACGTCAGAGATCGCCACTTTCTCATAGTATTAATGGGAAAAGGTGCAAGCAGAATGCTTGCTGGGAATTGAACATACGTAAAAGCAATATACGTGAATTCGCTACAAGAATTGGATTTAGTCATACCAGGAAAGCTTTTAAGCTCAAACAAATACTAGAACAGAGCACAGTCGNAACCAGAGGCTTATATACAGAAAGATTTGTCTGTTCGGTTGTCTCTGTGATAGAAGGACCTCGAATAGAGACATGGGACATTTCTGTTCCAACAAGCAATTGTTTTAATGCTAACGGTATACGCGTACATAACTGTGGGTTCGATTTACGAGGTGCCGGTAAGTTAGAACTGAATACTCCGATAAAAGCCCAGGACTGGACATTTGTAATACCTGATACACGTGAAGGTTGGGTCGCTTCTGTGGGCCATCTCTTAGAATCGTATTTCTTTAAGAGCAGGAAGACCGTTAAGTTTGACTACTCACAGATAAGACCTGCGGGTATACCTTTAGTAAGATTCGGTGGCATATCATCTGGTCCAGAGCCTTTACAAAGTCTGCATGAATCACTACAAAAGCTACTAGACAACAGAGAGGATCAGCTTATTTCCTCGTTAGACATATTAGACATAATGAATCTTATTGGAAAAACCGTAGTAGCAGGATCGATTCGCAGGTCAGCTGAGCTAGCGCTCGGAGATAAAGACGACGAGAAGTTTTTAGATGCAAAGGACTGGAACAAGAATCCAGACAGAATGGGGCCGAATGGTTGGGGAAATCTGTCCAACAACTCTGTTATCGCCAGCTCATCAGATGATTTATCTCATCTCACAAATCGTATCACGCTGAATGGCGAGCCAGGAATCGTTTTTCTTGACATTGCTAAGGCACGAGGACGTCTATTAGATGGGTATAATCCAGATCCAGGTGTAAGTCTTGTGAATCCTTGTGTTACTGATGATACCTGGATACTTACTGATTCCGGTGCCAGACAAGTAAAGGATCTTATAGAGATACCTTTTAAAGCTATCGTAAACGGAAAAGCTTATCCCTCGACAGGGTTCTGGAAAACTGGAGAGAAGACAGTCATAAAGCTAGTGTTTAAGGATGGGCGCGAACTAACCTTAACAAGTAACCACAAGGTCTTAACTGCTCCAAAAATCACTGCAAAGAAGAGGTACGAAGTGTGGAAAGACGCTGGAAACCTAAAACCTGGTGATAAGGTAATCTTACACAACCATAGACAATTTAACTGGAAGGGAGAGGGAACATTTGATGAAGGGTATGTGATAGGTCACCTAATAGGAGACGGTACTTTTGGCCAAGACAAAGCGGTATTAGAGGTGTGGGAAAAAGATCCAGGCCACTTAGGCCCAGAGACAGAATTAAAAAGGATAGTTACGGCTCTTGGTGCACGCAGCGATTTTCAGGGCTGGGTTGTCCGACCGAACAAAGAAGCCAAGGTAATGTCGAGCGTACAGTTAACTAAAATGGTGAATTCGTATGGTGTATACAGAGGAAACAAAATCATAACTGAAGCTATGGAAAAGCTGTCTAGCGATTTCTCCATAGGCTTAGTGCGTGGGTTATTCGATACAGACGGTTCTCCTCAAGGTACGCAAAATAAAGGAGTATCATTTCGAATCAGCCAGATTAATAAAAAGCTATTACAAGCAGTACAGAGAATCCTAGCTAGAATAGGTATTAATAGCCATATTTACTTTAGAAAAGAAGCAGGAACCAGTTTCCTGCCGAACGGAAAGGGTTCTTATGCTTATTATCCAACTAAGCCTGTATGGGAGCTTGTAATAGCAAAAGATAATCTACCAGAATTTTACACCAGAATTGGATCTTATGACACAGCGAAGAATGCCAGAATGAAGAAACAGTTGGAAAATTACAACAGAAAACTTAATAGAGAGAGATTTACTGCTACCGTAGAAAAGATCGAGAAAGTCGGCTTAAGAACCGTTTACGATTGCTCAGTACAAGATGTAAATGCATTTGACGCCAACGGATTCTATGTACATAATTGCAGCGAAATTTTCCTCATTTCATCAGAAACCTGCAACCTCGTAGAGTGTTTTCCCTATCATCACTCAGACCTAGAAGACTTTAAGTCTACAATCAAGTACGCTTATATGTACTCAAAAGCCGTAACACTGTTGCCTACTCCATGGGAAGAAACAAACGAGATAGTAACCAGAAACAGAAGGATAGGTGCATCAGTTTCTGGTGTTGCGCAATTTGCAGAAGAGAAGGGGTGGGGTGAATTACGAAAGTGGTGTGATGAGGGGTACAAAACAATCTGTGAGAGAGACCGTTACTATTCATCATGGCTAGGTATTCGAGAATCTATTAGAAAAACAACAGTGAAACCTAGCGGTTCGATCTCGCTTTTGTGCCATGCAACACCTGGTGTTCACTGGCCCACAGCGTCTGGATATTATATCCGCCGACAAAGATTCGGAAAACACGATCCAATACTAGAGGTATTTCGGAAAGCAGGCTATAAAATAGAAGATGATGTGATGGATCCTAAATCTACAGCTGTAATAGAATTTCCGGTAGAAGGGCACCACATGCGAGACGCCAATAAAGTCTCTATTTGGGAAAAGACTGCTCTCGCTGCACTCATGCAAGAGTATTGGAGCGATAATTCGGTATCCGTTACGGTCACGTTCAAAGACGAAGAGAAGGATCAAATCGCGCCGATACTTAGAGCATTCGCTGGTAAGCTGAAGTCTATAAGCTTCTTACCTTCCAGACCTGGCGTATACAAACAGGCGCCATATGAAGCCATTACAGAAGAAGAATATAAGAAAATGATCTCTATGATCAAGAAGCTCGATATGAATGTGCTATATAGCGGCAAGACAGTAGGACAGGTAATAGGAGATAAGTACTGCGGAACAGATGCATGTGAACTATCAGAATTATTGCCTCTACGAGGAAAAGAATGAAGAATATAGCTGTATATGGCGCGAATGGCTTCGTCGGTTCTGCGCTCTGCAAACGGCTTGTTGAAAAAGGCTACAGAGTCGTCGGACTCATCAAAGATCGTAACTACAAGTCTCGAGGCGAGATCCTAGATCGAATATCTGTTGTCCATGGCGATCTGCGCGACTTCGAGACAGTAAGATACATGCTTTCTCACTACGAGATCGATACTGTGTTTCATCTTGGTGCCGTCACTATTGTAGGCCAGAGCCATAGAGATCCTGTAACTACTTATCAGGTCAACGTGCTTGGAACTGTAAACGTCCTTGAGGCGGCACGACAGTTAAAGATAGCCAAAGTAGTTAAGGCCAGTTCAGACAAATGCTACGGAACTTATGAAACGCTACCTTATACCGAAGCCATGGCCGTACAGGCATCGCCTGATTCATATAGCACTTCTAAAGCATGTTCCGACCTAATCGCCCAGCAGTATGCTAAGGGTTACGGAATGGATATTTCTATCATGCGTAGTGGAAATATATACGGACCGGGCGATTTAAACCTAAGTAGACTGATTCCTGGTTCTATATTACGCTGTCTTGACAATACTCCTCCAGTACTCCATAAGGGAGTAGCCCAGTACAAGAGAGAGTTTATGTATATAGACGACGTCATTGACGCTTACTTGCTACTAGCCGATAGAGGATTGCCAGGAGAAGCATACAATGTAGGAGAATCCGGCTGGTCTAGCGTCCTAGATGTAACGAAAAAGATAATAAAACTAACAGGAAGAGACTTTGAGCCTACTATAGAGCAAAAAGACTTTACCGAAATCAAAGAGCAATATCTAGATGCTACCAAGATAAAAGCTCTAGGCTGGGAGTGTAAACACGATATAGATCAAGGCTTAGCAAAAACTGTAGACTGGTATAGAGAATATAGGAATAGGTGCGATTTCTTTGAAGGAGATGAAGTGAAGTAATGCAATTATCATTCTTTCCTACAGAACTCCCAGACGTTATTCATATAACGGGCGAATCGTATGAAGACGATCGGGGGTTATTCACTGAGCTTTATAGAGCTGATGCTATTACAGGCGAGCTTGGTATCGATACATTTCTACAGTCTAATATGGCGCGATCTGCTGCTCATGCATTGAGAGGTCTACATTATCAGGTTCCTCCNCATGACATCGGAAAGCTTGTAATCTGCCTGAGAGGGCAGATCTTTGATGTGGCTGTAGACATACGACACGACTCAGAGACCTATGGTCGATGGGTTGGTAAAGTGCTAAGTCATCCAGCAGAGTCCTTATGGATTCCAGCCGGGTTTGCTCATGGGTATTATTCTATGGAGCCTTCCATAGTACTCTACAATATGACTAATTATTACCATAAAGCGAGCGACCGTTCTATTAAATGGGACGATCCAAGCCTAGACATAGATTGGCCCTTAGTAAACCGAAAGCCGCTAGTGTCTGATAGAGATACGGCCGCGCCTTCGTTTGAAGAAGCATCTAAAGAGCTTGAAAGCTTTGTAACTTCTCTATAACTATGATCAAGATCTGCCAAATTATACGACCAGACTTTAAAGCTGTAGAAGGCTACTTAACAGAGTCCTTTGCGACTGGACAGCTGTCCAACGGCGGGCCTTGCTATAAGCTGCTTTGCCAGAGACTCGCTCAGAGATTCCAGGAGCAAAGCCAGTGCGATAAGCTCTATGTAGCGGTGGTGTCGTCAGGACACACAGCTTTAACTGCGGCATATGCAGCCGCTGACATCTACGCTCCTCTCATACCAGCATATACTTTTAGATCTACATGGCTTGCTGTGCCACAAGACGACTGGTCGAGCTATACTTCTTGCTTTTCTGATGTCAGTAAGTCAGGCTGTATAGCGCCTCAAAATGTAGAAGAGGCGCTGAAGGAGGCAACACTTGATTCTGTTGTAGCAGTTACGGCATTATCAGTAATACCAGACCTTGCTGAGCTAGACAAGCTATGCTTTGATACAGGAAAGAAGCTTATAATAGATGCAGCGCCCGGCTTTGGAACTCCTGGAATCTACGACTACGGCGTTGCGACTTGCTTGTCGTTCCATGCAACTAAAACATTGCCTATAGGAGAGTGTGGCGCAGTAGTTTCGAGAGATCCAGAGATCATAAAACACGTCGAGAGGTATGTAAACTTCGGCTTTGGTAAAGGGGTAACTCTAGACGGCCCAGGATTTAACGGAAAGGTTAGCGAGTATACCTGCGCTATAGGTCTTTCTCTGTTAGATGTTATAGACATACATATTCATAATAGATTAAAGAATGCCGCGCTTTACAGAGAGCTTCTACCTAATAGTCTATTTCCAGTGAGCAGGCCGGGAACAGTCTACCAGGTCTTTCCAATCTTTCTAGAAGATTGTGACCGAGCAGATCTTATTGGAAAGACGCTAGCTGCCAAAGGCATTCAAACACTTAAGTATTATCCGCCTTTAGGGTCGTCGGCGCTATACCCTGTCGCTAAAAGCTTATACGACAGAAATGTTTGCCTGCCGGTACACGGAGACGTATCAGAAGACGATATAAAGTTTATCGCTGAGACAGTGAAAAGCTGCTTATAGTCTCTTTACCAAGAGACTCTCAAGAGACTCTTTCATTATCTGGCCAATCTTTGCCGGATAAAGGCATTTACTGTATCGTACGCCGTTCTCTGCTCTATCTGTGAGGCCTTTTCTATCCGTATATGCTTCCCGCATTCTCTTCTTGAGATCTAAGATATCGATCCGGTGCCAAGACTGGTCACAAGAATACCAAGGAGAATGTGATATTCCGTGAACTGGTTCGGTGTGAGTTTTTACCAGATAGCCTCGTGATTCATCTATATGGTCCGGAAAGCACGAACCGTTAGGCACGATTGCGGGCGTTCCAACAGCGACTGATTCTATTGCATTCAAAGCGAATCCTTCGCCATGGCTAGTAACCACTGAGCAATCAGAAGCTCTCATAAGATCACCAATCTGGGAATCAGTAAGAACACCGGGAACTAATACTACTCTTGGAGCTCTGTGAGGAAGCTTTATCTTGGATTTAAGCTCGGCGATATTCTTCTTAATAGAGTCTAGGTCTCCGACATTGGTATGATAAGTCTTGAGTATTAGAACGACGTTTTCGTCGGCTGTAAACTCAGACAGATACGCAACAAGAAGAGATACAGGATCTTTCCTTGGTATATATTGGAAGATACTAAGGAATTTAAACCAGCCTTTATGGAGGGGCTGCCTATTCTGGTCAAAGATCTCGGTAGTCATGTCTTTCGGAGTATAGTAACACAGAGAAGGATCGATAGGATGAGCAAGAACTTCTATCGGTACGGTAACTCCAGAAGACAGCATTGCTTCTTTGCTGCTCTTCGCGAATGTCCAAACGAGATCCATCTTATTAAGCTGCTTGACCCAGTTATATTTGGATTGGTTTAACAGGTCTATGTCTGGTAGTCTCGAGGTCTCCCAAGGAACCATTGCTATATTGATGTGCGCGGGTCCTGGTTGAGCTAGGTCTGGTGTATGATGAAAGATCTTAATGTCGGCGCGCTCTTTTCTATTGGATCGCATGGAGTACTCGGCCTTCCACCAGGGATCTAGTTCGATAGTTGTAGGATCAAACTTCTTATTTTCAAAGATTACATCGACTCCTGAGACTATCAGAGCTTTAGCATGAGCTCTAGTAGCTTTAGAATAACCTGAAGGCGAGACAAAATCTCCCGAGATTTGAACTTTATAGGACATTCAACACCTCTATTTTGATGCTGAATTGTATCACTGCGAGCGACTATTTGCAATTAGTCTACTCTCGTAGTAGACTGGAGACCACTAATGAGTCAATCAACTTGGTTCGAAGATATCTTACAGTTTCACGTATACGGCGAACAAGCGATTGGAGAGCGGCCCCGCATTCCAGACGAACAAATAGTAGCTTTAAGAAAGCGTCTTATAGAAGAAGAGGTCGTAAAAGAGACGCTAGTGGCTATGGATCTAGGCGATCTTACAGCCATAGCAGACGGCATTATCGATAGTATCGTCGTACTTATAGGCGCGGGTGTTGCTTACGGGCTTGATCTGCCTGCGCTATGGGACGAAATACATAAAAGCAATATGATGAAGTTTAAAGACGGTATCAACAAGGATGCCGGCGGCAAGGTTCTCAAACCTAAAGACTGGAAGCCTCCAGCCATAGAAAAGCTTCTTGACGAACAAAGCTCACTTAAAGAGAAGTACAACAAAGCAAGAGATAAGTACTCTCTTTGGATAGAATGTAATCAGGCTGGCTGTACAAAACGCGGGCATCTTTTAGAGAATACGACATATGTAGATCTCGTACCTTACTGCGAAGATCATCACTAGGAGTCGATAATGAACACTAACGAAGATACATCTAGTAATCCGTTTAGCGATTTCAACCCTGACGAAGAAGAGGGCGGCGACGAGACCCTAGCCTATAATGAGGCCTTTCTTGTAGATCTGGGTAATCTTATCGAGCGCTACTGCCGTGAATTCGATCTCGACTTTCTACATATTCTGGGTTGTTTAGAGCTACAGAAACGAGTCATTCTTGACGCCATGCTAGAAGATGATAGCGAAGAAGAGACCGAAGAGGAGACTTAAGATTAAGTATGTCGAAAGAATCAGCACTAACTAAGTATGGTATGAAACCTCTTCCTGTCCTGGGCCAAGGCTACGTCATGCTCGTTGACCTAATGGGTGATGATCAAGCGATAGTAGACGCAGCCAGAGTCTCCTACGGGAAAGGAACTAGAAAGACGAGCGAGAACCGGGGTCTTATTAGATATCTAATAAGACATAAGCATACATCTCCTATAGAGATGGCCGAAATAAAGCTTCAAATAAAGCTACCCCTATTTACAGCTGGACAAATGATTAGACATCGAACCGCTTCTATAAATTCGTTGAGTTATAGGTATTCAGAAGCAGAAGATGAATTCTATGTACCAGAGCTCGAACATATTACTGGACAGGATGCCAAAAATAAACAATCGAGAGGTACAGATCTACCAAAAGAGGTTCGCGCGAATACTCAAAGACTTATAGAAGATCATCAAGCGTCTATTTATAGTCTATACAAAGTAATGTTGGAGACTGGTGTAGCAAGAGAACTAGCCAGGATAGAACTACCACAGAGTACTTTTACTTCGTGGGTATGGAAGATAGATTTAAAGAATTTACTGCACTTCATTAGGTTAAGAGCAGAAAATCATGCTCAGTATGAAATACAAGTATATGCTAATGCTATTGCAGAGATAGTCAAAGAGTGGGTTCCCCTAGTCTGGGAAGCTTTTGAAGACTATGAGCAGTGTAGTTATACACTGAGCAAGCAAGAACTACAGGCATTGAAAGAAATAATTAAGCGGGGCGGCACCATCCCATCCACACTTTTGAGTGATGCCGGGCTAAATAAGCGAGAAGCAGAAGAGCTTGTTGCCAAGCTAAACATTCCTCTTTGTTAATGGCTAAAGCAGTAAGAGTACCTCATATCTGTCCGCCGCCTATTCAAATAGAACCAGACTATAATAATCCAGACCACCAACAGCATTTGCTTAATGGCGATAAGCTCTGGCGTTGTATTATCACCGAGTGTGGCAGGACTATATGGCTGCAACATGGAGTTACCGATTTTCCAGGTGTATCGCTGCGAGCTCAGTTCATAGCATCTACTGCTATTTATGGATTTGATATGATAGAAATTCCAGAAGAAGACTATGAATGGAGAATTAAAGAAATTACAGAACTAGAAGAAAAGCGATACGACGAATACGCACGAAAACTCTTTAGTAGTTAGACTAGCTTTATTGTGCTTCGCAAGTCTAAAGAGTACAATAAGGGCATGCGATCATTTGGTAGACATTCTGTACAAGAACACCAATGGACAGCAGAAGAGCTAGACGATCCAACTGTCCAAGGTATAGTCCTTTCTGGTATGCGACGATGGCGTTGTGTAGACTGTAAGAAAGAGATGTTAGCAATACTTCGGCCAGCCGGCTGTGTCCATTACTATAAGTATCCGAGCAAAGCGAGGTTGCATTTAGACTAATATGCCGCTATGGGACTACGAGTGCACAGCATGCGGATATCGCTTTGATGAGCTTCAAGATCTAGATGCTAAGCCTTTAAAGACCTGTCCTAAGTGTAAGAAAAGAAAGCTCGAGAAGTTAGTGAGCGCGCCCTCTATTATTTGTACAGGTCTTCCTTCAGGACGTATACGAGAGATCGACGAACGAAAGCAAAGACAAAAGAATCGAATAGACCGTATGATTAGCAAAGGAGAACTTACAACGGACCAGGCTTGGGCAATGTCTAGCCTAGCCAAAAAAAGAGGCCGCCACTCTCCCTATCTCACAGAACCAAGAAAAGAACTCAAGAGAAGTCCTCCTCCAGACCATGAAATAGACTATAAGTCTAGCGCACCGCCTAAAGAACCAAAGTTCTATGGCTTTGATTCTAGAAAGAATAGAACCAGACAGAAGAGAGGGAAGTAATACGATGATTGGTGAACCTACTACTATAAGCGCTGCGCATACGATAGCCTGGGATAACTCTGTAATAAATTTAGCAGATAACAATTGGACGACACCAAACCTTGAGTTTTATGGCTGGTCAAAGGCTCCAGAAAAAGATATAGAGTTCGAGAATCCAGAACACCAAAAACACCTACTAAAGGGAGAGAAGCTGTTTCAGTGTACCCGCTGTGGAGTAAAGCAATGGTTTCCACATAATGTCACCTGGTGGTATTTCTGGTGTGAATGCACAACAGTATATATAGACGCTTATAATAGCCCAGTCATACATGCAATGACGTTAGTCTACGATCAATCATTTCCAGCTATCAATATAACGGTTTCGATGGGTCTTACTACTAATAACACCGTGGAGACTTCTTAGGAGGTGTAGTATTCCCACTTACGCTTACGAGTGCCAAGATGCTAACTGTGCGCACACTTTTGAAGAAATGCAGTCTATGACTGCTAAGTCGTTGAAGAAGTGTCCGTCCTGTAAACAGAAGACTCTTACTAGACTTATTGGCTCTGGCGCTGGTATAGTATTCAAAGGGAGCTGGCCTGGTCAAGACATCAAAAGAAAAACTGAAGATAGTACACTCTTTAGTAAAGCAAAAGTAGCCAGACGGCTAAAGAATTCCGGCGCGTTACCCAAAGACGCCGTCGTACACGCCAAAGACGTAGATCTTGCTAAATATAATGGACCAAAAAAGCTCCCGAAAGACCACCCAGAAAACTGGAAACCGTCCAAGAAGAAAGGCCCAACCAATAAGTAAAAAGCCGAAGCTTCTTGATGGCGGTAACTTAGATAATGACGCTATTCATTGCATTTTGTTAAACCATGCAATGTATGCCTCAGAGCCAGACTTTGATGATCCGGAGAATCAAAAGCTGCTACTGCAGGGATTTCGTTTGATTATATGTCCAACCTGTAATCTCTACTGGTGGGCTGCCCATAACATATTCCCCAATATAAAATTCTGGAATAGATTGTTTGATCCGAGCAAAATAAAAGAGGCGCCCTAATGATTATCAATCCAGTTAAGAGAGGTACAGACGACTTTAAGCTTTCGTATAGGCCACAAACACTCGACGAACTTCTACCTACTACATCAGTAGACAGGCTAAGAACTATTACTACTGGAAAGAGTTCTGGGCGTGTCTTTCTATTCGAAGGGGCTTCAGGATCAGGCAAAACGTCTACTGCGCGTATACTCGCTCGAGCTTTGGTCTGCCACGTACACGGCCCATGCCTTGAATGCGTTCCTTGTATTTCTATGGAAAGCAGCCAAGACTTTTGTGAAGTTAACATTGCGAACTTCAGAAAGATTGATGATGTTCGTGAAATGATAGATAGCTTTCCGCTATTGCCAACTTCTCTATCAAAAAGAATCTTTATATTGGACGAAGCCCAGCAACTACTCGATGCGAGCCAACAAGTATTACTAAAAGCTCTAGAAGAACCGCCAGAACATTTAGCTATCTTCTTGTGTACGACAGACATAAAGGGTCTAAAAAAGACTCTGATAGACAGGGCCAACCTCATAAACTTCTGGCCACCAACGAAAAAAGCTCTTGTAGAGTATCTTACAAAAATTGCCCAAAAAGAATCTCTAGAAGGAAAAGTTACAGAAAAAGATATAGAAGCAATTGCCGAGTCTTGCGGTCAGTCTGTTAGAGCAGCGTTGAATGCGCTACAACGACTGGCCGAAGGCGATAGTAGTCCCCTTTTGAACGCTAACGAACAAGAAATACCAGACTGTGTGCCAGCTTTAGAGAAAGCTCTATCTCAAAAAGACTGGATGACAGCGTGTAGCATACTAGGAAGAGAAGAGGTACGAAGAAACCCAGAATCGACGAGGATTGGACTTGAGTGCTATCTTCGAGCATTACTTATGAAGAGATATACAAAAGATGCGGCGCTCACTATCGCCAAGTCGCTTTCGTATATTTCTGGAAGCCTACATACTGAACCAAAGATTAGTCAGTATAATGGCTTTGTTCTAAAGTGCGCCAAGGCCTGCTTTGCCTAAATGGCCTCGATTAAGCTACTAATATGTGTAAAAAACGAAGAGCCATATGTAGGCTGTACGCATGAGTTCGTTAGAAGCGTTGTCGACTACAACGATCCAGAAACCCAAAGTTATCTACTTAACGCATACACAAGGTTTCATTGTCGTAAATGCTTAGCTGCATGGTTGGCGCATAGATCTTGGAGGAAGACCTGGGTACAGAATTTACCGGGACCAGCACAAGAATAATGGTTTTCTCAGATAATACTTTTGTATTCGACGAGAACTTTAAGCTACAGACTGCCAATATCTTTCAAGAAACGTTTATGCTGCTCGTAGAAGAAGAATTAGCAGCGTCTGGTCAGAATACTATATCTACAGAGGTGCAGGTACTCTTAGCTAAACAGACGGCCAGAAAGCTTAATAACTGGTACTATAACTCGTATCGACTGGCTGGTCTGGTGTGGATACCGCACGTTTCGACAGAGCTTTCACAATTCAAGACTGGCGAAACAGCTGTTATTGTCGACGTGAATCTTCTTCACTTATACAGCTTTGGTTTAGAGAATTAGAAGACTCTAACCGAAGACCAAGGTGCGACGCAAAGCATTGAGTTAACTCGCTGCTTGTGGCTGAAAGTCTATCCAGCAGCGCGTTCTTGCATTTCTCACAAAGAAGATTATCGACAGCTTTTAGAAACAGGCGTCGCGTTTTCTCACAGTTAATGTACTTGTCAGGAGTCTGGTACGCTTCTTTGAGTACTGATAAGATAGCATCTTGATCGTTTGCGGCCTTTGCTACTATCTGTTGGGCAAGTTCTAAATCATGACCATTACGTCTCGACTTATTCTCTATAATTGCGCGTTCAACGGCGCGTGATCTCTGAAGCACGCTTTTGCTCTGTGACATGATCTCGTCTTTTGTTGGAAGCAATCTCGTTGTCGTAGACGATCTATTACATTGACTAGGCATTGGTAGGCGCTCCTCCATCAGACGGTCCGGTGTGAGGCAGCTTGACTGAGTCTATATGCAGCGCCAACATGATAATATACTGTAGCTGCGAGATCATATTGGCGAGCTCTTGAAGCCTATCGGCGTGTTGCTTTACTGCCTCATGGTATTTATCATCTGCTTCTAGTGCTTCTTT
>C687J35021_10002076_pt1 | contig 14391 bp, 1 predicted proteins | sample RifCSPhighO2_12_FD_35021 | JGI IMG/M metagenome (IMG submission 35021)
CCCAAACCCCAAACCCCAAACCCCAAACCCCAAACCCCAAACCCCTTACTCGGGAGGGAGAATTGCTACACATCTAACAAAGTGTATATTGCAGGGGTGATCGAGAGTAATTCGCCAATGAGATTAAAGCAGGCCGTACTTAATCGACGGCAGGCAGAAGATATATTACCGGTTAGTTGCAGGCGCCTAAACCCTCAACACAGACGCAATGCAGCAGAACCCTCGCTCAGGAAACACACCTGATAGTCTCAGAGTTTTAATCAAAAGTCTCGGTCTGCTCGTCAAACAAGAGGACATCCTGAATCAACAAGTGTATGTGCTGGTGGAGAAGCCAGACGTTCTCAAGGGGGTACTGACTGCTCCATCACTATTGGATGCTGCAGTAAAGAGAAACTACGAAAGAATGCAAGGAGACTACGTGTACCCATCGGAACACGCTCAGCTCGGTCGCCAATCGAAAAGACCCAGAGACATGATCTACTCCAAATTTTATCAAGTAGATTACCGAGAAAACCACGAAATAGCGGTGATGAACGGCAACAAACTCATCATGAAGTTCTCTTTGTTTGATGTGAAGGACCTCAAAGAAATTTACCTCAAGGAAATCGGCATCTTCGCCCGATACCAAAAATCCCTCAATATGGTGGTCATCGAAAAAGAAGGGGCGGCTCAGTATGGCAAAGAAGACGGCGAAGGAAACGGGGACAGCGATAACGAACAGGATCAAAGGATTTTGCAAAGAAAGAATAACCCTTTCAACCAAAAGATCACTGCCAAGGACCACATGAAGTACGGTGAGCAGATCGTCCAAGACCCCACTGTGAGCTTTTTGGTGAATTACACAACAGGTCATTCTGGTTCAGGACGAGCCGTTATGGAAGCAATCATCAAAATGAGTAACAGCTACTTCATGGGTAACGGGAACAACTTCGAACCTCAGGAGTACATGAGGCCTGGTGTGCTGGCTAAACTAGAAGCCTTCCATAACACTTGCAGAGGAATTCTCTCCTACCGAGACATCGAAGCCGAATTGGTCGACCAAGACTTTGAGGAACTGATGGAAGGCCAAAATAACCAGAATCAGGGAGCAAACCCAAGACCTCAACAACAAGCACCTGTCGCTGTCGGCAGATTCAGTTTCAATGATTTTGAGGTCAAGGAACTCAACTTCTTCATCGAGGACTTTATGAAGAGAGTTCCTTATCTTCTGCCTCACAAAGAACTGAACAATAAGTTGTTCTTCTCTCTGAGCCCGACATGGATAGTGAGTTTGTTCAAGTTCCAGACCAAAAAAGGAATCGAGTCCATCAAGTTCAACCAACCCGAGCTGACCAAGAACCTGAGGAACTTCATCAGAGTGATGAACCCTCACGAGAGGCTTCTCCTTGTCTACGTGTGCTATGCCATGTCGACAGCTGCAAACTACGCCAACGAGTATGGCACTGACAGCCTCAAGAAGGCCATCGCTTTCTTGTGTGAGATCATCGAAGACCACAAGGTCGGGTTCACTCAACTCCTCCAGACAGACGACGCTATGAGAAACATCTACTTCACCTGTGTCGGTAGAATGACCTTCGCCTTTAACAGTGTGGTTGTCGAGCACGCAGTCAATGAGGATGATGAGTTTTATCTCAGAATCCCTGAGTCGGAAGCACAGAAGGTTGACTTCTCTTGGGCTATCATTCGCTCGTTTGTCACGGAGGGAGTTCTGGCCAATGTCTCTCAACTCCAGTACGCATTCTTCACTAAACTGTTCCAAACAAGAATGAACCTACAGATGCTGACTCCTGAGTTTTTCCTCAATTACTTCAACTTGCCACAGTTTTCAGACGACGACCAAATCAAGACCTTCAAGCTGTTGTTCAACAGACAGAGACCCATGTTGACAGCCAACCTGTGCAACTTCATGTTCAACGCCCTCACAAGTCCACAAAGACTGAAGAAGATCCAAACCTTGGCCATGATGAACGTTTTGGACGGATTGTACTCTGACGAACAACCAGGTTACTACGATGGCATCTTTGGCGAGTTCATCCGAAGAAGTGACCTGTGCCCACTCCACGAGAGAATCTTCTTGGGTTTGAGCTTGACAACCTCGAGAGATGTGATCGCTTACGCACAGAACTCTCCAAACAAGTACTTCCCTCGTTTGTTCCAGGACATCAGACAGTTCCTGAAGAACTTGGAGACAGACATCCTGATCGAGTTCATCTCCATCAAGGGTATCATCACCGAGCACAAGCTGGACCTCTTCGAAGTGGTCTACACTGGCAAGCCAAAGGACAACAGACCTGGAGCGTTGTCAGAAGTCCGCAAGATGGTGAAGTCTCTCTACGAGAAACTCAAAGTCATGAAGGAACAGATTGACATCATCTCCCAGGTGCTCAAGAAGAACGAGATCTACTTCAACGAGTACGACTTCTTCATGCGTCACAGAGACGGTATCAGAGATATCACCTCGGGCATCCTCAAGTTCACTGTGGCTGAACTCAGCACTCACAAGATCTACACCGAGTCTCTCGTCCTCCTCGAACAACAGAGATGGAACCAGTACAACATTTGTCAGAACTATAAACTTTTCTACGAGTCAGTGAAGAAGCGTTCGAGCCCAGGAATAATCCTTCCCGAGTACTTCAAGAAGGTCTTGGATACCATGCAGGAGTTCAGAATGCTCTTCCTGAGTTTCGAGGACCCAAACAAGTTTGTGTTGGCAGACTACGACAAGTACCTGACAAGAATCACCTTCCCCGACTTGTTTGCTCTGTACAAGAACACACTGACAGCTCTGGAGATAGACGAACGGTCACAGAGGACGATCTTCGAACACTGCAAGATCTTCCACTCAGTGAACAAGTGTCTCAAGATCAAGGAGCCTATGTTGGTGTTGAGTGCTCCCAACTATCTCAACCTCAACAAAGACAAACTCACCGAAGCCATTGTCTATGTGCACGACACCTTTGTTGGAAAGCCTAAAGATAGACTCTCTGTTGCCGAGGTCATCAAACTCGACAAGTACAAGGTTCTGAAGGTGGACAACTATGACAACTCTCCTTGCTATCTGATGCCGATAATGTTGGTGGACTTGGCACGGTCCTTCGACTGCTACAAGTTCGTGAAGGAGACAGCTGACGAGTTCATCAAGTCGATGAGAGAAGAGTGCGACAATGAGAACCTCGATGTCATCAACAAGTTGGATGTCATCAACAAAAACCTCAAGTTCCTGATGTACGAAAAGAAGTGGGAGGATGTTGTCCGGAAGTTTATGGCTGTGTCAAAAGACGAACAACGCAAGATGAAGAAGTACCTCAGAGACCTGAATGGTCAGATCCAGAGTCACATCTCTCATTTGGTTGACAAGACAAAGAAGGATCAGAACTACAACCAGAAGATCATTGACATGATGCTGCAGAAGTCAGCTGTTGTCATCCAGTTCAACAAAGTATCAAGAAAGTTCACTGTCCATGTTGAGTACGAAGAGAGAGGATCAACCTACACTGTGAAGACTGTCGAGTTCGAGGAGCTCCTGAACAAATCTAAGATTATCGCTGAGAATTCCACTACATCCGGAGACCCTTTCATAGAGCTGATGAAGTCTTTCAGAGACTTCGGAGTCCAGATTGAGAAACTGTGCGAGAACTTTGCGAACTTGAGAGAGTTGGGACTGATCTACAACGAGTTTGAATTCCTCATCCCACACATGAACCTCCACTCAGGCAAGCAAGGGTTCTTCACAGCTGAAGCCAGTAAGGAAGAAAGCACCAAGACTTCAGCCATCATCCGCTTCAAGTATGAAACCAAGAGAAACGACATCTCTGTGCTCCAGGCTGTCAACCAAGAGCTGCAGAATCTGGAGAAGAGTCTGGCAACAGAACTGCTGAACTACTATTCACCAGAGTGCTACTTGATGACATTCTTCTACGGAAAGAAACTCTACTTCTTGACTAAGTTGTTACGAGGCCAAGCGACTCCTCAGGAAGAGAAAGAAACCCTGAGCTTGATTGCCGAGTCGATCCCCAAGAACCTGATAGACTTCAGCAGGAGAGTGCCAATCCCCAACAATCTGTACCACTGCTTCAAAGCGACCTACGAAACACTGAAATTCTGGAGCGCAGACATAAAGTCTCGAGACAAGATCAAGTTGAACACCTCTTCAGTGTTCACAAGCAAGAAGATCAAGACATGCAGTGCCGAGCTGAACGTGTACAGGATCACGTGCAAGATACTGAAAGAAGCGAACGAGTCTATGTTGTCGTTGTCACAGATCCTCTTCTGCACAAAGAGCACCTCCAAGAACGAGATCGTCAGTTTCTGTAAGCGTGCCATGCTTGATCCGTTCAAGAGACTGTACTTCGTGTTGTCCATCGAGCACCTGGACTACCTGATGGTCATGGAGATGAAGAACTGTTTACTCAAGATCGTCGAAAGCAAGTATGACAACCTCAACTTCGGTATGCTGATCTTCAACTCGTCGACACACCAGTCGAAGAACATGTTTGACAACGAGAACTTCGAGAACATCAACCACAGCTTGACACAGTTGGACTCGATGATCACAGACGAGGAGTTCCAGAACGTCTACTCCAACTTGTTCAAGACGAACGTCATGGTGATGAGTGAGATGGCAGGAATGGGCAAAACCAAGTGGATCAACGAAGACTTGGCTGGGAAGTACCCCAAGTTCGATCTGTTCTTGTCAGGAGAAGTCACCAAGCAGAGCATCCGTCGCAGACTGGTCAACCTGACACAGAGCACACAGACACTCGAGAAGTTCGTGCTCGTTGTCAAGGTGGACTTCATGGAGGACTTCGACTACCACGCTGAAGACATCGACTACCTCATCTTCTGTATCAGTCTCATCAGAAGGTTCTACACTGATGTCGGCTGCTACGATATGAGAGAAGGATTGGTCAAGATCTACTTTGAGTTGAGCAACACCTTCATTGCTGAGGCTCTTGGCAAACTCTCTTATTTGGAACTACTGCATTCTCATGATGAGGTTGCCAAAAATGCTCAAAGCAAGTTTAGTTTCAGAGTCGTCTTGCCCAAATTCAGGTTTGAAGACGTACTGTTTGATGAAAAGAATTCTGACTGTACTGAGCAGATTGTCGCCAAATTCTTGTGTGCAGTGAACGAGCAAGAAATCACAAGAAAGAAAGTAAAGGACATGAAAAATGTGCCCAAAGATGCTTATGTGAAGCTCCTCTGCAAGTATTACATGTGGGATATTTTCAACGCAGCAAAGCCACTGGAAGAAAGACTCAAGACCACATTTGCTCAGTACCAGTTCTGGCTGCAGTCAATGGCAAGATTCATCAACGAAATGGAATCGATTGCAGACTTTGACCCCAAACCAGTCCCCGCCAATGCGCAACTGGGAGCCGAAACATCCAGCCTTCGAAGTGAAGTTGCTTTAGAGATCTTGCAGTTCTGTGGTTACATCATCAACGTATCTGTTGACCAAGCCAAGATGAGCCAGGATACCATGAAGGAGATCATGGGACAGCTCAAGAAGCAAAACATCCAAAAGCAAAACCTGGAAGAGTACCAACAAAAGTTCAACAAAATCCTCCCTTGGGACTCCAAATACTTGATCGTACCACTGATGAGCAGATCAAGAAACCTTTTCTCCATGACCAACTACCAAGTGATCTTTAACAACTCCGGAGAGGAGGAAGCTCAGAAAGTTCCAGGCGCCCCAGTGAAACCAAACCCTCGTTCAAGACAGCGCATGAACTTGAGAAACTACATCAAGCAAGCCAAGGCGTGTCTCGAGATCGACCCCAACGTGACCAACTACTCGGACGAGTGCCTGAAACTGTTGGCAAACTTCCTCGGCAAGAACTCCAAAGACCTCATCGAAGCAGCCTCCAAGTTCAAAGGCAAAGGATTCGTCATAACTCTCGACAACTTCATGAAGATCAGTCTGATCATCCTCAAGAGTTTCCTTCGGATCCCAATCGTCATGATGGGTGAGTCCGGCTGTGGTAAGACTTATCTCTCCCAGTTCGTGTCCGAGTGCTTGCTCGGTGAAGAAATGATGGAACTCACACTGTATTCTGGTGTCACTGAGCTTGACTTCATCAGATTCATGACACAAGCTGTCAACAAAGCCAAGGAGCTCGCCAAGGAGAACAAGAACCTGTGGGTCTTCTACGATGAGTTCAACACAAGTAGTCTACAGTCCATCGTGGCAGAGATCATGATCGACAGAGTGTGCTCAATTGAGCCATCGATCTACAACATCCCAGAGAACATCGTCTTCATCAGCTGCTGCAACCCGTACAGGATGAAGACAAAGAAGGCAGAGGTCGGTCTGGTTCCCAAGACAAGTGACACCATCCTGTCACACAGAGTGTACCCGATCCCTGAGAGACTCCTCAACTACATCTGGGATTTCGGCCAACTTAGCGAAAGTGACGAGAAGAAACACATCATATCGATGGTGGCTGCTGAGAAGTTCTTCGATGAGAAGCAGGCAACCAGACAAGCAAGATTCGTCAACTTGCTCTACACAGCACACAAGATCGTGAGGAATATCGAAGAAAGGTCTGGTGTCAGTCTGAGAGACATCAAGAGAGTCTTGAAGATGTACAGATGGTTCAGAGACAACATCAACTACCTGATCAACGAGTTGGGACACAAGACCTTCAAGTCCAATGATGTCCACTTGAGAGCCACCATCTGTGCCATCATCACAGCCTACGCACTGAGACTGAACGGTAGAAATGCAGAACAAGACGAGTTGTTCAAGCAGTTGACCACCCAGGCAAAGAACGAGGTCACTGTGGGTGTGATCACCATCCAACAAGTCAAGGACACACTGTCACAGTTGTCAGGCGTCTACCTGGAGGTGTTGAAGAAACAGCAACAGAGAATCATCCCTGAGAACATCGCTCTGAACAAACCGCTGAAGGAGAACTTCATCACGATGTTGGCTTGCTTCGACGCCCAGATCCCACTGATCATCTGCGGAGCTCCCGGCACAAGTAAGACGCTCTGCACGCAGATCTTCGACACAGCGATGGTGCGTTTGGTGATCAAGAACAACAAGGAGTTCATCAAGTTCAAAGGAATCAACAGTATTTACTACGGAGGAAGTCAAACCAGTACCTCCGAGGGAATCAGCAAGGTCTTCAACAGAGCCGAGCAGTACCTCCGAACCAAAGGAGAAGACAGACCTGTTGTTGTGTTCGACGAGATCGGTTTGGCTGAGTTGAGTCCGTACAACCCTCTGAAGATCCTCCACCCACTGCTGGAGAAACCAAACCAAGAGATCGGTTTCTTTGGGTTGTCTAACTGGACACTCGACCTCTCCAAGATGAACAGACTAGTGTACCTGGCAAGACCCGACATGACGAAAGATGACTTGGTGGAGATCTTCAACATCTCGACATCGAACTGCAAGAACGACAAGGCAAAGAACGATCTGAACAGCTATTTGGGTTTGTTGGCGGACACGTACCTGAGCTTCCGAGCGTGGCAGAAGGCGAACGGAACACACCCGAACTTCCACGGATCGAGAGACATATACGGTGTGTCTAAGTTCGTCTACTCCTCCATCATCAAGATCACCTCCTACGACTCTGAGAGCTTGAGGAACCTCATCAAGAGGAGTATCGAGAGAAACTTCAACGGAGCGTCATACCTGTTCGGATCAGGACTGAACGAGATCGCATTCGACAAAATTGATGGACTTTCCCAGAGAGCAGCAGTCACTTCTCACTATACCAATGTGAGAATCGAGGATCTAGGAAACCCATACTCAAAGGCACAATCGGGAGACCTCAAAGTGTTGAATATCTTCTCATCTGCCCAAGTATTCAAGCAGATGTTCTGCCTGAGAATCAAGTCAAACCCTGTGATCGCCGATGTGTTCAAAGAGGGTTTCTTCGAAGACGCTCCAGTTTTCCACCTGATCACAGAGAACATCAAAGACGTGAACTCGAGATTCTTGCTGATCAAGTCAGAAGGAGAGGTTGTGGACAACATCTTCATGGAGAAACTCTCCCAACTCGTCAACTCAGAGAAACTCAAAGACTGGAGAGGTATCAAAGGGAAGGAAAACAGTCACGAACTGCTCTCCACACTGAAGTCTTACATCTCACTTGGATACGTCGTCGTGATGAAAAACTTGGACGAACTGTACGGCAGTTTGTATGACTTGTTCAACCAAAAGTACCTCGAAATTGAAGGGAGAAAGTACTGTTATTTGTACTTCGGTGAGAACAAACACAAAGTGGAAGTGCATCCAGATTTCAAGGCTGTCATTTTGCTGAACGCTGAGAGTGAACTTCAGGGACTTGAGCTCGAACTCGAACAACCAGCTCCTTTCCTCAACAGATTCGAGAAGTTCTTTGTGAGACTTGCTAACATTTTGGATGTCGAGGATATCAAGAGAGTCTACTCCATGGTGTGTGACGTGCAAAGAGTCGTTCAAGGAGAGGTCTTCAAGATTCTCGGTCTCAGTATCGATATGATCTCTTCGATTGTCTTGCAGGCAAGAAGAGCAGGCACCAAGGACTTTGAGGAGAACACCAACAGAATGCTCTACAGATTATCCACTTCAAACCTCTTGCTCAGTGAGAACTTGACTGATAGCCAGCTGACTTTGTTTGAGCAAGAACACCCTTTCAACAGCATCTGGCAACTCCTGGATGACATGCTCTTGAAGCCTGTCGTCAGAAACTGTTTGTTCACATTCTCCAACTCTATCGAAATGGAGTATCTGAAGGCAAAGATCAACCAAATGATGGGATGCAAGATAGTCTCGTCGGAGGAGCTCATCCTGCAAGGACTCGAAGCCCGTTCAGAGAAGATCAAACGATATGATGCTCCAGTCCTGATCATCCAGTTCAACGCCTTGGAGCACCTGACATTGGTGACACAGCTCAAGACCTCGATCAACGAGAATCCTTCCATCAAGAAGGTTCTTTTCGTGATCCATTTGGACAGAAGGTCAAAGGATATCGCCATCACAATGAAGAACATCGGACTCAACTACTGGAACGAGTGGAACAATTTCGTGATCGAAGACATCAACCACACAGGCTACCAAGAGATGAAGGAGATCTACAACTACTCATTCGGTGACCTGATCCTGGGCCAACGCCACTCGATCGGCATGGATCTGATCAAGGAAGCTGCTCTCTCAGCCCTCCAAAGAATCATCATCGAGAAGAATGACGAAGCCCTGAAGCGTCAGTTCCAGTCAATAAGAGAGATGATCCAGAACGACCCAGAAGAAACACTAGCAAAGAGACTCGTGGCCAAACTCAACCAATCCAAGCTGATCTCGTGTCCTGACAAGTGGAGGAGTCTCGTTGTCGCTCACAGACGAGATGTGACAAGCTACACTGACATCAAGTCTGAACTACTCGTTGTACTCACCTCCAAGTATGGTGACATCTTCAAGAAGTACATGATGAAACTCAACGACGAACTCTCCAGTTTGGGTAGCTATTCCAAGCATTTCTTCAGCCCCAACCCAAGAATCAAAGAACTGTTTAGAGAGCAACTTATCGAGAGGTTTGACGCCTGCCAGCTCACCAAGACGGCCCTCGATATGCAAAAGTATTCCCAGACATACTTCAAGTTACCATTCTTGAACAAGATCTACGACACCTTCATCTCGGAGTACTCAGAAAAAGTGTTGGATGCCAACAAAGACACCTTCGCCAACTTGGCAGAGACACAAGCTCGTTACACTGAGTATACTCAATCAGCCAGACCAAACCAGGAAGCTGTGGAAACTCTGAGACAAAACCTTATCAACGGAGAACAGTTTGTCTCTTCGCTCGTGCTCGGTCTCCTCGCCCCTGTCTTCAACGACATCAAGTTCAAGTTCCCTGTCGTCATGGAGGAAAATAAACTCACCGAGTCACTCCTCTTTGACTTGATCTTCATCATGATCAGAAAGTGGGAAGAAAAGACTGAACGACTTGGCATGCGAGGTGTCCAGGGAGGAGCCGCCGAGAAGTTCAAGATCCTCAACTTGATCCAGCAGAAGTACTACTACTTTAGAGAGATCTGCAAAGCCATGATCACTTCGACCCAAACCAAGAAAGACAAGTCTGTTCAAGATAAGGACCAGCTGGATTCGATCATAGTGATCAGCAGCATCATCTCAGTATGCTTCCAAGCAGACATGAAGTACATCTTCAACTTGATCGACATCTCGAACATCGAGCTAGCTGACTTCGCCAAGATCTGCTCCTCTGTCAAGCTACCAGAGGCTGACCAGAAGTTCAAGTTCCAATACAGTCTCTTCGGAGCTGTCACCAAAGACATGCAGAGCAGAGTTATCCCAGACTTCAAAGACGAAAAGGTCAACCTCAAGTTCCTCAAGAACAAGTACTCTGAAATGATTTCGGACAGTTTGAGAAACACAGGGCAATCAGGTCTGAAGACTTTCGAACTCAAGTACCTGATCATCCTTTTGGACCTCCTCGAGATCCTGCCACACGACGAGTCCAACAAATACACGACAGAGATCAGTCAAGTCAAGAGAGAACAGGACAGACTGGGAGGAAACTTCGACGTGGGTTTCATCAAATCCTACATCCTGAAGATCATCAAACAGATCCATCTCATCGACGGCATCGACAAGGACAACCTCGTGTTCGTGCTCAGTGAGTACGTCGTCAACAATGCACAGTCATTCAACTTCAACCTGTACGAGACCGACGAGTTCGATCTGTTGTTCAAGATCTTCACCAAACCACAACAAGAGAAACTGGCGGCATCACTTGGACACTTCTTAGCCAACAACATCGATCCATGCTTCACACTGAAAGATCTCAAGTCCACCATCAGCTCCATCCCTCACAGTAGAAAGATGACAGCCTACGATACATTCTTCAAGAAGATCGACTGGAAGAAGCCTAGAGTCCAGTATTTGGTAGTGTCTTTGATCGACAAGTTGGTGTTCAACGGACTCAACAAGTACTTGCACCACCCAGAGGAGGAGTTCCTCAACATCTTCGACCACTTGTTCAAGACCACTGACTTCACAAAGGACCACACAAGTCTGGAGAACCTGATCAGGATAGCATCATTGAGACTGACCTTCATCCCCGAAAACATGGAGAAACTGAAGGTAAACCGAATTCTTGCCCAACGGTTGGACGACATGTTGCAACCCAACGCCCGTTCGAAGGAGTTGTTCCTGGACAACCCGAACAGCTACCCATTCATCTACTTCATCCAGGAGATGATCGTCGAGTCAGGTGACATGAGTCAGTACCACCTGATCATGAAGAGCATCATGAACATCTGTGGTCTCGTGATGGACGAGGACTCGAGCGGCTCGATCATCTTCTTCGACGCCGAGATGCAGAAGTACTACATCGACATGAACAACAAGCTGAGTGACTACGCCTACAACAACCAACTCGACAAAATGATCGAGCTCATCAACCAGGGCTACAAGGGAGACAAGAAGTTCAACTACTACGTGGTCGGTGTGGTGCTGCTCAACAAGTTCATCAACCCTGTCAGTAAGGAGGATGCGGGAGTTGTCCAGAACATCAAGAACTTGTTCATCAAGACACTCGCACTCGTCGAGATGCCGAGACTCTACAAACTTCTGCTCAATGCCATTGTGACTGGTGACAAATTCAACTTCAAGCAGTTCCTTGGAGAGGGCGCTGTCAAGGATCCCAACTATGAGACCAGGATTAAGAAAGTGTTCTACCAGTTCTTACTGCTCGCACTGTGCTTCGAGGATTCAGTTGGTTATAACATCAGTTTCTACAAGGACTGGCAGCAAGGAAAGTACACCAACGCGAGCTTCAAAGCGAAGATTCAGACGAGTGACTCAATAAACAACACAACCAGTATCTTCGAGAACATCGTGGTGGAGCGTTTGAACGACGGCAGTTACATGGACTACGGCGCACACTACGTGGCGAACCTCGGTATCTACAAGTGTTCATGCAACTACATCTACTCGATCGGTAACTGTGGGTACGCGATGGTCACCAGACCTTGTCCTGTGTGTTCCAAGCCAATCGGAGGAGAGAACCATCAGATGGTTGTTCGCCAAGGACACGAACACATCAAGAGTCTTGAGGAGTTCCAGAAGATCATTGAAAAGTGCTACTCTGAGAAGGAAGGAATTTACAATCCTCATACTGCTGTGAACCAAAGCAGCTTGGAAGTTGTGCCTATCAAACTGAAGGAGCTGGGCATCAAGGGATTGATTCAAGCCATGAAAAACAAGGCTTCCGCCTTCATGATCAGTGACTTCCATAACAACTTTGCCCTCAGACACATGTTTGACCACATGCTGGTGATCTCGCTACCAGAAATTCTACCTGAAGATGAGGCAGGTCAGTTTGTGAGATGTTTGAAGGGTCTCTTGCCTTACGAAAACAGCAAATTCAAAGAGATCTTCGGCAGACTTGCTGGCAGAACCATCGGTAGTCACACTGAGTATTTCCTCGCCCATGTCAAGAATGATCTGGAATATTTGCAGGAGAATTTCAGATTCAGAAACCCAGTCCAGATCTTTGACTACATGAGAGCAATCATGTCCTCTATTGCAGAGAGAATCTTCCACAAACACAAGATGACAGGTTCTGACCTTTTGATCAACCCACAATTCCTGCAGAATCCACACGAGTTATTGCCACTGCAACAAGAGATTGCCGATAGAATCAGAGACAACGAACTCGACCTCAAGAGTGTGTTCAAGGCGATCTTGTTCAGAAACATTAGACCTGGACTGATGGAGAATCTGTTCCAAAAGCATGGCCCTCGATTCGAAAACCTTTACATCTACATGAGACACAATTCCTTCGAAAGAGACCACATCCAAAGAGAATTTGGCAAAGCACTCCAGGTTACCTCGAGCGTCGAGTTGCTCAAGAACATCGTGAACTACCAAACAATCCTGAAGGACTTCCCATCGATCCTGGACGCCAATCTGAAGGTGGCCTCCCACTTCAACATGAACTACGACAGAGCCTTCAACTTCGACGAAGCGATCAACCTCGATGTCAAGAAACTCGACGACCCACTGTTCCAAAAGTACTTCACCGAGTTCACAAGAGTCTGGAATGAGGTTATCCCCAAACACGAAGACAAGAACCCCGAGGTCTTCAGTTTTGCTTTCATGTGTCAACAGAATCTCAACGTGAAGAATTTCATCGACGGACTGCTTGCAGAGGATGGTTCCAAAATGATCAAGTTGCTTTTCATCGACAGAAACGAGTACAGTGACATCAACTTGCTCTACATGAACTCCATTTGCAGAACTTTCATCGAAGGCTTCCACAACAAGTTTGTCAAGTTAGTCAACAAGGTGCTGAATTTGGACCAGACTGATGAGAAGAACATCCAGAGAAAGAATGTTGAGTACACAACCTCAGATGACTACGTATCGACCTGTGATTTCATGACACATGTCCTCAACAACTTCTGGTACGAGACCACCATTGACGGTGAGAACAACATCCACTTCGACCTGAAGAGAATCGAGTATTTGTGTGCTCAGGACATGAAGAAACCTCTAATCAACTTCGACGACAAGGATATTAGGTACTACAACTTCAAGAACACCAAGATCACACAGTACGAAGCCAACCTGCTGGAGTTGATCAAGAAGATCAAGCCACTCGACCTGAGCCCTGAGATCATTGCCGAATTGGAGAATCTCCCTGAAGCCGCTGTTGCAAAGAGCTACGAGTTCCTCGTCGAAATCGGAAACTACATCTTGAGCAATTTCTTGTTCAACGACGAACACAGGACACTGAAGTCAATCATGCTCACAAAGAACGAACAGAGTGCGTTGAAGAGGTTCAGCTCATACGATGAGAACATTCACTCCAAACTGCTCGTGGGTCACATCAAGCATCTCAGAATCCTCCTCACTGACCTCAAGTTTGACTGGGAGCTGAGCCACAACAGAAACAGTTACAACCAGCCTCTGAGTGAAGCAGACACTCGCAACCTGATGGCTATGATCGAAGACCCCAACGTGACCACAGAAGACTTGTTCCGCGTCAAAGAAGAAATCCGTACCATCGTGTTGACAAACTACACCCAAGGAGAGCAGTTCCTCAACATCGAGATGGGCTATGTTGGTCTTGATTTATCTGAAATCTGCCCTGTCGCTGAAGAACTCAACTCAATGAAGGCAAATCAATACCTTTCGATCTTTGACCTCCTCAACCAGGGAATTATTCTCAAGTCCAAGATGTCTTACGTCAAGAAGCGCTCCAGTGTCATGAGCGGTAACTAACCTAAGTAATTTGGAAAACTGATCCAAATGCCTCTCATAAGTTCACTGGCCTGGCATGCAAATTGTAGCCTCTATACACTTTTTGGCCAACCACACTCCCTAAAGGGGTTTGGGGTTTGGGGTTTGGGGTTTGGGGTTTGGGGTTTGGG
>C687J35021_10002078_pt1 | contig 14387 bp, 8 predicted proteins | sample RifCSPhighO2_12_FD_35021 | JGI IMG/M metagenome (IMG submission 35021)
CGCATCTCGCATATCGCGCTGCAGCCCGACAATGTCCCGCCCGTGGCCCCCTCGGCCCTGCGTGCCCACGCCAAAACGGTGCTCATCAAGGACGGCGTTCCCACCTTCACCCCGACCTCCGAGCCCCGCGCCCTCGACGTGGGCGAACTGCCCGGCATCGTGCAGGACTACCGCCACGCGGCACGCAACGCCATCGCCTGCGGTTTTGACGGGGTCGAGATCCACGCCGCCAACGGCTACCTGCTCGACCAGTTCCTCAAGACCGGCGCCAACCAGCGCGAAGACGACTATGGCGGCAGCGTCCGCAACCGCGCCCGCCTGACGCTCGAAGTGGTGCGCACCATCGTGGACGAAATCGGTGGTGGCCGCACCGGCATCCGCCTTGCGCCGGTCACCCCCTCCAACGACATCGTGGACGACAACCCGCAGCAGCTGTTTGACTACCTGCTGCACCACCTGGCCGCGCTGGGCCTGGCCTACATCCACATCATCGAAGGGGCCACCGGCGGCGCACGCGAACTGCCCGACCGGCCGTTTGACTACGCCGCGCTCAAAGCCATCTACCGCAAGGCCGGCGGCCAGGGCGCCTGGATGGTGAACAACGGCTACGACAAGGCGCTGGCCGAGGCCGCCGTGGCGGCGGGCGCCGACATCGTCGCCTTCGGGCGCCCGTACATTGCCAACCCCGACCTTGTGGAGCGCCTGCGGCGCAATGCACCGCTCAACACCCCCGACCGCGCCACCTTCTACGGCGGCGGGGCGCAGGGCTACACCGACTACCCGGCGCTGACCACCAAACAATCATGAGTGATCGCCCGATTTGCCGTTGATCCGCCGAGCCTTGTTACGGTACAACGACGGTGCCATGCCAACCTGATCACGAAAGGCAGTCGCAAAATTAGCTGCATTGACATAACCCACCTCAGCAGCCACATGACCAATATCCAAGGCAGAATCACGCAACAATCGCTTGGCAACCTCCATCCGCTCCGAGCGCAGAACCTCAAAAACCGTCTTGCCCAAGTTCATACGGAACAACCTCGCCAAGTGCTTTTCATGCACACCCACTGCCTGAGCTACTCCGCGCAAGGAGTGTGACTTCGCCAGATTCTGATTCATGAAACGGATCGCGGCATACACATACGCAATGCCATCAGCAGATCCATCGACTGGCGGGAGCCGGGAGCGGCTGCGACGCTCAACTCTCTCTGACGCATTACGTTGACCCGCACGGGCTAAAGTTACATGAATGCCTACTCGCGCCGCAACCTCCAACGGAGCGCACGGCTTGACGATGTAATCCACCCCTCCTTCGCGTAACCCTCTCAGACGCATTTCCTCGGTACCAGCCGCAGACAGAAACAACACTGGTATGGCTGCAGTGGCCGGGTCTGTCTTGAGCAAACGGCATACCGAAAAGCCATTCATTCCCGGCATATTTACATCCAGCAGCACCGCATCTGGTGCGATGGCTACTGCCCGATGGTAGCCCTGCAAACCATCGACGGCCAAGCTCACGCGCATCCCCATGCCGAGCAAAACCGCAGTCAACGAACGCAATTCTTCAGGCTGGTCGTCCACCAGCAAGACATGGGTATCGACGAACGAAGGGTGAAATACAGAACGAACAGACGACAAGTCAAAACTCAAGGTGTTACATAAACCACAAAAACTTACACAAAGCAATATTTACAAACAAAAGTATCTTTTCATTACAAATGTTCCTTGGGCAAAGATTTCTGGGTTTATTGCAAAACTCTATCCATTGACGGCAAGGCATCCTCAACGCCGGAATGGTTATTAACGCCACTCTCTATAGATTAACAACGTTTTTAGGAATTTCCTATGGCCCAGCGAACAACCCTTTCGGACAACGCACCTGAAATTGCCTTCGTACTCGACAACATCGCTGACCCGCAAAACCTGGCCACAAAACTGCCCAGCCATGTGCGCGTGCATGTGCTCGAAGCCTCAGGCGACGTGCTGGGCCAGATCATCACCCTGCTGGCCGACCAGACCGGCCTGGGCGCAATCCACCTGCTCGGCCATGGCAGCGCCGGCAGTCTGAACCTGGGCCAGACCACCCTGAACGCCAGCACCCTGCCGGCCTATGAGGCCGCGCTGGCGCGCATCGGCGCGGCCCTGTCAGAAGACGGAGACATCCTGCTCTACGGCTGCGACGTGGCCCGAGGTGCCGCAGGCGCCGAACTGATTGGCCGCCTGGCCCAGGCCACGGGCGCCGACATCGCCGCCTCCACCGACACCACGGGCGCCAGCGCCCTAGGCGGCAACTGGGTGCTGGAATCGGCCAGCGGCACGGTAGACGTGGCCACGCTGCAGGTGGCGGGCTATGCGGGGGTTCTCGCCGCACCAACCCTGTCGGGACTCGATCCGGTGACCTTCGTCGAGGGTTCGCCCTTGCCGATACAAATCGATTCCAACATTTCCTTCACCGGTGGCGATAACTACGGTGGCGGGTATATCCGCTACTCCATCGGTGACGCCAACTCGGGCGATCAACTGACACTGAAGAGTTCGGCAACTCCCAATGGACTGGGCGCCATCTCGTTCGACGCAGGCGTCGTCTACCGGGGCACGGGCGGCGGCAAGATACCACTGGGCGTGATCGATGCCGTGGAAAACGGCCAGAACGGCCAGCCACTCAAAATCAACTTCGTCGCCAATTTTGATAACCCGGGCTTCGAATCAGTAACGGGCGGCGGCGCCGTCACGGGATGGACCATCGGCACCAGCCGCGTCATCCTGGGAACCACGGTCATCAATGGCAGGGCAGCGCCGACCGACGCCACCTGGCCCGCCAATTCTGGCGGCTCGGACGGCGACCCCGCAACGATGACTTTCAACAGTGAGTTGTCGACCACAGAAAAAACCGAAGGCAATGCCTCACTGCGCCTGTACAACAGCGGCAATACAGCAAACGGATATGACGTTGTACACGGCCCGTACGCCTACTCGAACACTTTCGCGGCCAACGCCAATGACGTGCTGTTTTTCGACTGGCAGGCCAAAGCAGGCGGTGACGCCTACGATGCGTTTGGCTACCTGATGAACGCCGACACCGGCGCCTACCAAATCGTGCTGAACGAAACCGGCGCCAACGACTCAGGCGTCAAGCCCTGGACCACAGCCAGCGTCACCGTGCCCTCGACCGGCAACTGGTTCTTCGTCTTCGTCTCTGGCACCTACGATTTCACGGGTGGGAAGGCCGTTGGCGGTTCGCTGTACATCGACAACTTCAAGGTCTCCAGCAACAGTGTCACCACGGCCGACCTTCAAACCATTGCGCAGCAAATCGAATTCCTGAACACCTCCAAGGACACCAAGGAAGTTCGTGACCTGACGCTGACCGTAGCAGACGGCAGCAACAACCAGACCAGCACGCAAACCACGCTCACCATCACCCAGGCCAACAACGCGCCGGAACTGAGCAGCTCTTCCACCACGCTTTCGTTCGCAGAAGACGCCAACCCCGCAGCAACGGGCCAATCCGTCGCCAGCCTGTTCAACCCCGTGTATGCTGATCCGGACAATGTCATCGGTAATCCTGACCCTCTGAGCGGCATCATCGTGGTCGGCAACACCAGCGATGCCTCGGGAACCTGGAAATACTCCCTGGACAACGGCGCCAACTGGGCAGACATTGGCGCCGTGATTGATGACACAGGCCTGTGGCTGCCCAGCACAGCCTTGCTGAACTTCGTCCTGACCAGCCCGAACGACTGGCGCGGCATGGCCACGCCCGAACTGACCGTGCACCTGGTGGACAGCAGCACCGGCGCCCCCACAGCGGGCCCCGTCGATGTCACCAGCTACAAGGACGTGGTGGACTCGCGCTACCCCGTTTCTGCCGGGAGCTATACCGTGAATGCGGTCGTGACTGCCACCAATGACGCACCGGTCTATGTGGCCAATGGCACCTCCGCCCTGCCCACCGTGTCCGAAGATGTCACTACGGCAGCGAACACGGGTGCGCTGGTCAGCACGCTGGTAACAGGCACGGTCAGCGATGTGGACACCGTAGGGGGGCCGCTGGCAGGTGAATTTGCCGATGGCGGTATCGCCATCTACGCAACTTCGTCCACCGCCGGTGCGGGCAAGTTCCAGTACTCGACCAATGGCGGCACCACCTGGTTGGATGCGCCGGCGCTCTCCACCACCTCGGCCCTGTTGCTGCGCAGCACCGACAAGCTGCGCTTCCAGCCCGATGCGGCCAAGGGCGGTACGGGCAGCTTCAGCTTCTACGTCTGGGACGGTGCCACCGGCACGGCAGGCAGCACGGCCAACGTGACCACGCGCGGCGGCCAGACGGCGTTTTCGCAAAATGGTGACATCGGCACCTTCACCGTGACGGATGTCCCCGACGCACCGGTGGCCTTGGGCATCAGCAACACCACCACCACCGGCAAGGGCGTGCACAGCTATGCCATGGGAAGCCGCTTTACCGACCCCGATGGCGATGCCCTCACCTACAGCTACACGGCCACCGATGGCGGTACGCCAGTAACGCTCGACTGGCTGAGCATCGACCCTGCCACCGGCACCCTATCGGGTAACCCGCCCACGCCAGCCAGTGGCAAGACCTATGCCATCTCCATCACGGCCAAGGACCCCGGCAATCTGTCGGTGTCCAGCACCTTCAACTGGACCTTCACCGACACCACGGACCCACTTCCGCCCGCCAACTCACTGGACATGACCCCGGCCACCGACAGTGGCGCCAATACCAACGACAACATCACGAACAACGGCTCGCCCGTTCTGACCTTCACAGGCGAGCCCGACCTCGTGCCCACCCTGAAGGGGCCCGATGGCACCACGCTGACGCTGGGCCAGCACTACCGCATCGACTACAGCGCCGGAACCCAGACCCATACCGTGGTGCTGCTGGATGCCCAGCCCGGTGGAAGTGCCAACCCCTTTGGTTCATTCAACGGCACCACGGCCACCGGCAACCCTGCGTCCACGGCGGACGGGACATACGAGCTGACCGTAAGCAACAGCGATGGCAGCGTGGTCGTGGGCACATTCAAGATCGATACCACAGCTCCTGACCAGCCGACCATCACCCTGCAAACGACCAACACCGACCTCCCCGTCATCACCGGCACAGTAGGCGCAGCCGCACTGCCCGCTGGCGAAATCCTGACCGTGACCATCAACGGCGCCACCTACGACAACGTGGTGGTGGCTGGTGACGGCCGCTGGAGCGTGGACACGGCCACGGCCACGCCCAAGGCTGGCACCGCACTGGGCACCTTCGTCGCAGGTGAAGCCTACGACGTGACCGCCGTGGTCACCGACGCCGCCGGCAACAGCAGCACCGACAACACGGGCGGCGAATTCCGCAAGACCGCACCGCCCACCAAGAACGGTGACGGCACTTTCACCTATGTCGTTCCCAGCGGCACCTTTGGCGGTGGCGGTGGCCTCACCTACACCGCAGCCCTGCCACCGGTGGGCGGCGGCGCACCGGGTTCTCTGCCCGGCTGGCTGACCTTCGACCCTGTCACGCAGACCTTCAGCGGCAATCCGCCCCACAACGCCACGTCTCCCCTGGTGGTGCGCGTGACGGCCACGGACGGATCGGGCAACACCAAGTACACCGACCTGACCCTCACCTTCGTTGGAACCAACGATACGCCGACCATCGCAGGCATTCCTGCGGGTGCGACTTTCGCCCCCTTCGGCGCCATCAGCGCCCTGCCGGACTTCACGGTCGCCGATGCCGACAACGACACGCTGACCGTGAGCCTGGTTGCGACCAATGGCTCCCTGTACAACGTGATGGATGCAGACCCGAGCACGCCGGGCGTACAGCTGACGGGCACGGCAGCAGCCATCAACACCGCATTGGCCCAGGCGCAGTTCATTCCCTCAACCCTTGGCCCGGCCCAGGTGCAGCTGTCGGTGACCGACGGAATTATCGCCACACCGGTCATCACAACGTACCAATTCCAGGTCACGCTGGATCACATCCCCGATGGAGGTGGCAGTGGCAGTGGCAGTGGCAGTGGCAGTGGCGGTGGCGGTGGTACGGGTGGTACGGGCGACGACAACGACGGCATCCCCCCCTCGACCGAGGCAGAAGTCCCGCCGCTGGTGGTGGACGGAAAACCCGGCCAGCAGGGTGACGGCAACGGCGACGGCGTCGCAGACAACACACAACCCGGTGTGGCGTCCACGTCATTCCTCAAAACCAACACGCCTGTCAGCAATCCCACGAACGCACCCCAAACCTTCGTCACGCTGGTAGCGGATTCCAACCAGGGTCAAAGCAACAGTGATGCAGGCACCGCGCAGATCGCCTCGCTCACGCAGGGCGACCGCAGTGCACAGTTGCCGTCCGGCATGACCTCGTCGTTGGGCACCATCGCTTCGACCGTGACCATCACCGGCAGCACCTCCGAGACGTTCAGCCTCTATGTGGATGGCTCCCTCAATGCCAATGGCTTCTGGGTGCAGAACAATGCCGGAACCTGGGTCAACCTGGCCAGCACGGCCTATGGCGGGCAAGTGGTTGCTGAAGGCAACAAGCTGCACCTCGATTTCCAGATCACCGACGGCGGCGAGTTCGACCGCGATGGCAAGGCCGATGGCGTCATCACGTTCCAGGGTGAAGTCGGCCACATGCCACTGACCATCGTCGGCCATGCGCCTGAAACAGAGGGTGCTGGTTTCTGGTTCTGATCTCCCGCTGCATACCCTTTCAACACAATTGATTGATACACAATGAAGACGAAGCACATTCTTCCCCTGTCGATTTTGGCCCTGGCCCTAGCGGGCTGCGGCGGCGGCAGTGACGGCAACAGCAGCGGCAGCGGCGCAGGTAACGGCAACAATAACGGGGGGGGCACCACGGTGCAGCCCACCACCACACTGCAAGGACTGTGGCAAAGTCCAGCAGGCGCCAGCCCCTCTGTTTCAGCGATCGTTCTGCCCGACGGCCAGCTTTGGGCCGTGGTGGCAGAAGGCAGCGCCATCCGTGTCCTCCGGGCTGATTTGGCAGGCCAGACCAGCAACTATTCCGGCAGCGGAAAAAGCTACTTTCTAGGCACCAGCACGGTCACCAACGGCAACGTGACGGCGAGCGTGGTAGAAAAAAGCAGCCTGACGGGCGCTATCACCCCCAACGGCGGCGCAAGCGAGCCCTTCAGCCTGGCCTACCAGGCGCGTTACGACACCGCAGCAACCTTGGCCCAGTTCACCGGCGCATGGCGCGACGTGCAGGGTCCGGGAGCGCAGAACTGGAACATTGCTGCCAATGGCGCCCTGACCGGCACACGCACCACAGGCTGCACCTACGTCGGACAGCTGACAGAGCGCGCCGAGCGCAAGGCTGTGGTTGATGTGAACATGACCGAAGACTGCGCCGGCAACCGCGTGCGTCTGCTGGGCGTGGCGACGCTGAACACCACCAATGGCATCAGCATGGTGGTAACCACAGAGAATGAATCCGCCGCTGTGGCGCTGACCTTGTTGCGCTGAACGTCCGCGATACACCAGGCCTGGCCCCTCCGGCCTGGCCCCTTCGACCCGAACCGGGAAAGCCCCCCGGTCTGGGTTTTTTCATGCGCGATTCACACGCTGCTGGAAAGCGCTGCAGGCAATCCCAGGATGGCGCCCTGAAAGCTATTAAAAAGATAGCTGCCAGCGCTTATCCAGAAACGCAAAAAAATCAAAAAATATACGAATTCGACCCGCTGCACGCCTCAGAAATTGGCTTTTCAGACCGCCCGACGTGTGCATTCAAAAAGGGGTGTGCGGCCTTGGCGTGGCCCGGTTCAGGCTAGCATGCGCTGGTTGCCCAGGCCCGGCTGATCGGCCCGCCCGTCGGCCAGGCGGAACTGCTGCACCACCTGCGACAGGCGCGCCGCCTGGTCGCGCAGCGACTCGGCGGCGGCGGCGGATTCTTCCACCAGGGCGGCGTTCTGCTGCGTCATGCGGTCGATTTCGCCCACCGACTGGTTCACCTGCCCGATCCCGGCCGACTGCTCGGTCGCGGCCGCCTTGATCTCGCCAATGATGTCGCCCACGCGCTGCACACCATCGACGATTTCCTTCATGGCCGCGCCCGCATCCTCCACATGGCGCACGCCGCCATCGACAGCCGCCACGCTGGTGCTGATGAGGCCCTTGATCTCGCTGGCCGCCGCCGCCGAGCGCTGCGCCAGGCTGCGCACCTCGCTGGCCACCACGGCGAAGCCCCGGCCCTGCTCTCCCGCGCGCGCGGCCTCCACGGCAGCGTTCAGCGCCAGGATGTTGGTCTGGAAGGCAATCGAGTCGATCAGTCCGATGATGTCTCCGATCTTGCGGCTCGACGCCGAAATCTCGTGCATGCTGGCCACCGCCTGCTGCACCACCGCTCCGCCGCGCGTGGCGATGCCCGAGGCCGACACTGACAGCTGGTTGGCCGTCTGCGACGACGACGCTGTCTGCTGCACCGTGGCCGTGAGCTGCTCCAGCGAGCCCACGGTGGACTGCACGTTGCTCGCCGTCTGCTCGGTGCGCGACGACAGGTCGTGGTTGCCGCTGGCGATCTCCTGGCTGGCCGTGGCAATGTTGCCGCTGGCGTCGCGCACCTGCGCCACCAACGCGCTCAGGCCGCGCTGCATCTCGGCCAGGGCGCGCTGCAGATCGGCCGCCTCGTCACGTCCCTCGGTGTGGATCGTCTGCGACAGATCGCCGCCCGCGATGGCCAGCGCCATGCGCTGTGCTTCGGCCAAAGGTTTGCAGATGGCCACCATATTGAGCCAGGTCAGCGGCGCCACCACGATCACGGTGACCAGCACCGCCAGCGCAAACAACCATTTGGTCTGGGTGCCCGCCTTCTCCTGCTCCTTGCCCGAGGCCTCCACCTCGGCATGCAGCAAGGCATCAAGCTCCTGCACCAGCTTGTCGGCCGCCTCGAACTCGGCCACGGCCTTGGCGCTCATGCGATAGGCCACGGTGGCTGTGTCGTACCCGCCGGTTTCCAGCTGCCGGGCCACATGCATGAACTGCTCGCGGTAGCTGTCCAGACGCTGCACCAGGCCGCGGGCCACGGCATTGTCCTCGTCCTCGGGGCCTTCGAGGAAACGATTGGCCACCTTCTTGGCATCCTCCAGGCTGGCCAGCCACCGGGCGTGTGCCTGCTTCACGGCTTCGGGCTTCTCATACTGGATGATCATGTCCTTCTCATGCTGACGGACTGCGCCCAGAACGGCGCGCAGGTCCCCCATGTGCCCCACCTCCTTGAACTCATGGGTCATGAACTCTTCCGTCATGGCCTGGATGCGCAGCATGCCCAGCATTCCGGCGCTGCCGAGCAGGCCCAGCAGGCACAGCACCACGGCAATGGCCCCCAGCATGCGAAAACGGATGGTGAACATCCGCATGAGCGAAAAAAGCGACATGGTCTGTCTTCCTCTCTGGATCGGCTGAAATCATTGGCGCTGCACCCCCATGCCCACCGGCCGCAAGTGCAACAAGACGTTGCAGTTTGCCAGACCTGCGTGGCGGCCCGCTACGTATTTGTCACATCCGCCAGCGTTTGAGCAACAGGGCATTGGCCATGACGCTGACCGAACTGAGCGCCATGGCCGCTCCTGCCACCACCGGATTCAGGTACCCCAGCGCCGCCAGCGGAATGCCGGCCACGTTGTAGGCAAAGGCCCAGAACAGGTTCTGCCGGATTTTCAGCACCGTGCGGTGCGAGATGTCGAGCGCCGCGGCCACCAGGGCCGGATCTCCGCGCATCAGCGTGATGCCGGCCGCGTGCATGGCCACATCGGTGCCATTGCCCATGGCCATGCCCACGTCGGCCGCCGCCAGCGCGGGCGCATCGTTCACGCCGTCTCCGACCATGGCAACGGTTCGGGTCGCGCCTTCTTCCCCCTGCTGCAGCGCCACCACCTGCGCCGCCTTTTCGCCGGGCAGCACCTCGGCGCGCACATCGGCGGCGTCCAGCCCCAGGCGCTGCGCCATGGCCAGGGCGGCGCCCCGGTTGTCGCCCGAAATCATCACGGTGCGGACGCCGCGTGCACGCAACAGCGCCAGCGCCTCGCGCGCGCCGGGCTTGGGTTCGTCGCCAAAGGCCATCAGGGCCTGCAGTTCCAGCCCCTGCCCGGTGCGCTGCACCAGGGCCGAGACCGTGGAGCCTTCGTCCTGCCACTGGCGCGCGTGCCCGGCCAGCGGCCCCAGCGGCACACCCAGCTCCTCCATCCAGCGCAGGCTGCCCAGCAGGTAGCTGCGGCCCTGCACCTCGCCGTCGCTGCCCCGGCCCGGCACGGCGCGCACGCCGTCGGGTGCCAGCACCTCCAGGCCACGGTCACGTGCGGCTTGCAGCACGGCACGCGCCAGAGGGTGCTCGCTGCCGCTCTGCAGGCTGGCGGCATCGCGCAGCAGGGTGGCATCATCGAGCCCTGGCACCACCGCCAGCGCCGCCAGCCGGGGCTGGCCCACGGTCAGCGTGCCGGTCTTGTCGAAGGCCACGGTGTCCACCTTGTGCGCCAGCTCCAGCGCCTGCGCGTCCTTGATGAGAATGCCGTGCTTCGCCGCCACCCCCGTGCCCGCCATGATGGCGGCCGGCGTGGCCAGCCCCAGCGCGCAGGGGCAGGCAATCACCAGCACGGCCACGGCGCGGATCAGCGCCGTCTCCAACCCCACGCCCGCCCACATCCAGCCCAGCAGCGTGGCCAAGGCAATCAGCAGCACCACCGGCACAAACACGTTGGACACCTGGTCCACCAGCCGCTGGATCGGCGCCTTGGCGGCCTGTGCATCTTCCACCAGGCGGATGATGCGCGCGAGCACCGTTTCAAAGCCCACGGCGCGCACCTCCAGCACGATGCGGCCCTCGCCGTTGATCGAGCCCCCCGTGAGCGGCGCCCCGGGCTCCTTGACCACGGGCAGCGGCTCGCCGGTCAGCATGGACTCGTCCACCTGCGTGTCGCCGTCGAGCAGCACGCCATCGACCGGCAGGCGCTCGCCCGGGCGCACCACCAGGCGGTCGCCCACCATCACCTCGGCAATGGGCACATCCACCTCACCGCCCTTGGCCAAGAGGTGCGCCACGTCCGGCCGCAGACCATGCAGCGCGCGGATGGCCGCCGTGGTCTGGTGCTTGGCGCGGGCCTCCAGCCACTTGCCCAGCAGCACCAGCGTGACCACCACGGCCGAAGCCTCGAAGTACAGATGCGGCGTGTGCCCCGGGTGTGCCGTGAGCCACAGCCACACCGACAGCCCCCAGCCCGCGCTGGTGCCAATCGCCACCAGCAGGTCCATGTTGCCGCTCAGCGCCTTGGCCGCATGCCAGCCCGCCTTGTAGAAGCGCGCGCCCAGGATGAACTGCACCGGCGTCGCCAGCACAAACTGCACCCAGGCCGGCAGCATCCAGTGCGCGCCGAACAGGTCGCCCAGCATGGGCAGCACCAGCGGAAGCGAGAGCAGCAGACCGATGGCCACGGGCGCAAAGCCCGCCCAGGGCGAGGCATCATCGTCGCGCGCCGCGCTCGCGGCGGGCGTGAGCGGCTCGTAGCCCGCGTTGCGCACGGCACGGCGTAGCTGCGCATCCATGGCGGCGTCGCCGCCCTCGGCCGGGGCAAACTGGATGCGCGCCGACTCCGTGGCCAGGTTCACGGTGGCGTCCTGCACGCCGGGCACCTTGCGCAGCGCACGCTCGACGCGGCCCACGCAGCTCGCACAGGTCATGCCGCCGATGGACAGGTCCAGCGCATGCGGTTCGGAAAGGGGAAGGGTGGATGTGTTCATGGGCTCTACCGTAATCCTTGACATCATGACAAGGTCAAGCGCTGTGCAGCGGCCACCCTGGCGGCAACAGGGCCATGATGCAACCCGAGCTTGACCCTGCCACCGTGTCAAGGTTCATCATGGCACCCGTCAACCACTTTTCATCCGGAGAACCCCATGCAATACCAGTTCAAAGTCCAGGGCATGACCTGCGGCCACTGCGAGCGCGCCGTCACCAACGCCATCCAGGAACTCGACCCCCAGGCCCAGGTGCGCATCGACCGCGCGCAAAACCGCGTCGATGTGGACAGCAGCCAGCCGCGCGAGGCCCTGGCCGCGGCCATTGCCGAAGAAGGCTACGCGGTCGCGCCATGACCACCGCGCACGGCTGGCCCGTGGCGATTGGCGAGGCCGCCCGGCGCGCAGGTGTGTCAGCCCGCATGGTGCGCCACTACGAATCGCTGGGCCTGCTGCCCCCGGTGGGCCGCACCGACAGCGGCTACCGCCAGTACAGCGAGGCCGATGTGCACGCCCTGCGCTTCATCGGCCGCGCCCGCACCCTGGGCTTTTCGATGGAGGAAATCCGCGAACTGATGGGCCTGTGGCAAGACCAGGCCCGCGCCAGCAGCCAGGTCAAGCGCATTGCCCAGACCCACATCGACGACCTGGGCACCCGCATCGCCGCCATGCAGGCCATGCAGCGCACCCTGCAGTCGCTGGTGCAGTGCTGCCACGGCGACCAGCGGCCCGATTGCCCGATCCTTGATGATCTGGCAAGTGCATCCGATATATCAAAAAAGTGAGCTACGAGCGCAAATCTCATAAACATTTCAAGCACAAATGTTCTTGAAAGCATTAATCAACAAGCGCCTCAAGCTCCTGTTTTAGAAGCAACCTTGCGTGGCGCCCGGCGCACCGGAGCCGCAGGCGCCTCCCCCCGCCGCAGCACCCCGTCACACAGCGTGGCAATGCACTGCTGCGCGATCTGCTCGGGCGTGTATTCGCCGCCCGGCTGGTACCAGCGGCCGATCCAGCTCAGGGCGCCCGCGATGGCGAAGGCCGTCATCTTGGGGTCGCACGGCTGCAGCGATCCCTCCTGCACCCCCTGGGCCACCAGGCGCCGGAAAGCGAGGTCGATCTCGGACTTCATGCGGCGCAGCTCGGTGCGGCTGGGTTCGGGCACCTCTTCGTCACCGACGCGAATCAGGCACATACCAAAAGGCTGCATGACGATGTCGGCATACGCCTGCATGCAGGCGCGCAACTGGTCCACCGCATTGCCGCCGGCCTGGCGCGAGGCCTCGATGCCTTCGAGCGTCATCTCCAGCCCCTGGCGCACGCACTGCAGCAGGATCTCGTCCTTGTTCTTCACGTAGTAGTACAGCGTGGGCTTGCTCACATTCAGCCGCGCCGCAATGTCGTCCAGCGAGGTGGCGTGAAAGCCCCGCTCGTTGAACAGCTGCGCCGCCGCCTGCAGCACAGCCTGGCGCTTGGCCTCGCGCTGCTGCTCACGGTCGGGTGCATTGGCCCAGGGCGACGCAGCAGCAGACGGGGCTCGGGTCTTTCTGGCGGCGGTTGTTTTGGTCATAAGGGGGGTATTACACAGGGAAAACACCAATGTCAGGATAGGGAGTGTCACCCAGAATCTACTCACGAGTAAGCAGTCTACGTAAAAGTAGATATTTTCTGGTTCGCACAAACCCGCATAAGAAGCCGATGGCGACACAAACCCCTGGCGGCCCCCCGGCCGCTCCCCTGCTGCAGGTCGATGGCGTGACACTGGCCTTTGGCGGCGTGAAGGCACTGTCGGGCGTGGGCTTCGGCGTGCAGCCGGGCTCCATCACCGCCGTGATCGGGCCCAACGGCGCCGGCAAGACCTCGCTGTTCAACACCATCTCGGGCTTTTACCGGCCCACCGGCGGCAGCATCCGGTTCAAGGGCCAGGACATCACACGCATCCCCGCGCCGCAGCGCGCCCGCATGGGCCTGGGCCGGAGCTTTCAGAACATTGCGCTGTTCCGCGGCATGACGGTGCTCGACAACATCAAGCTCGGCCGCCACGCCCACCTGAAGACCAATGTGTTCGACGCGCTCTTCTACCTGGGCCGCGCGCGCCGCGAAGAGGCCGAACTGCGCCGCGACATCGAGGAGCGCATCATCGACTTCCTGGAAATCGACCACATCCGCCACGCCAGCGTCGCGGCCCTGCCCTACGGCCTGCAAAAGCGCGTGGAGATGGCACGCGCGCTGGCCATGCAGCCTGAAATCCTGATGCTCGACGAGCCCGTGGCCGGCATGAACCGCGAGGAGACGGAAGACATGGCGCGCTTCATCCTTGATGTGCGCACCGAGTGGGGCGTGACGGTGCTGATGGTCGAGCACGACATGGGCATGGTGATGGACCTGTCCGACCACGTGGTGGTGCTCAACTTCGGCCAGGTCATCGCCCAGGGCACGCCCGCCGTGGTGCAGGCCGACCCGGAAGTCAACCGCGCCTACCTCGGCTCGGGCGACGTGGGCGATCTGCGCCGCAAGCTGCAGGCCGGGGCCACCAGCGCACAGGGAGCCGCATGATGGATTGGGCCTATCTGTTTGAAATCAGCCTCACGGGCATTGCCAGCGGCGGCCTCTACGCCCTG
>C687J35021_10002085_pt1 | contig 14353 bp, 13 predicted proteins | sample RifCSPhighO2_12_FD_35021 | JGI IMG/M metagenome (IMG submission 35021)
GCCGAGCGTTGGAAGCAGGTGACCGGTTGCTCGATCTGCGAAGGCTTCGGCATGACCGAAACCAGCCCGGTGGCCTCGGTCAACCCGTTCAGCAATATCCAGATCGGCACCATCGGCATTCCGGTGCCGTCGACCCTGTGCAAGGTGATCGACGACGACGGCGTCGAGCAGCCGCTGGGTTCGATTGGCGAGCTGTGCGTCAAGGGCCCGCAGGTGATGAAGGGCTACTGGCAGCGCCAGGAAGCCACCGACGAAATCCTCGACGCCGAAGGCTGGTTGAAAACCGGCGATATCGCGGTGATCCAGGAAGACGGTTACATGCGCATCGTCGACCGCAAGAAGGACATGATTCTGGTGTCCGGCTTCAACGTCTACCCCAACGAACTGGAAGACGTGCTGGCTACCCTGCCGGGCGTGCTGCAGTGCGCGGCCATCGGTGTGCCGGACGAGAAGTCGGGCGAAGCGATCAAGATCTTCGTGGTGGTCAAGCCAGGTGAAACCCTGACCAAAGAGCAGGTCATGGAGCATATGCGCGCCAATGTCACCGGCTACAAGGTGCCCAAGGCCGTCGAGTTCCGCGACGTGCTGCCGACCACCAACGTCGGCAAGATCCTGCGCCGCGAACTGCGTGACGAAGAGCTGAAGAAACTGGGCAAGAAGTAAACACCCGGTTAAACAAAACCCCGCCTAGGCGGGGTTTTGTTGTTTTGAGGGATAGACCGCGGTTTTTGGTGCGCGCGGCGCACCCTACGGGACAGTTGTTAACCCGTACGCCAGGTGATTTCCTCTACCCCATCGGCGCTGATGCGCATCCAGCGGTCGGCCTGTTCGTCGCTTTCTTCTTCCTGCCAGCCGCCGGGTGCGCAGCGTACTTCGACATTCAGCGCGGCGAAGGCGGCCTGGGCGCATTCAAGGTCGTCGGCCCAGGGCGTGGCGTCGCTTTCCAGGTACAGGCTGTGCCATTTGCCCACGGCCTTGGGCAGCCAGGTCACGGGTACTTCACCGGCCAGGCATTTGTAGGTCTGGCCCTTCTGCTGCCAGGGCGTGCAGCTGCCCAGGGCCTGGCTCAGCCATTCGCCGATGGCAGTGTGGTCGGCGTCTTTCAGGTAGATCTCGATATCCGGTTGGCGCATGGTCATAGTCTCTCGATCCAGTCGTAGCGGATGGCAACGGTCACTTCGCAGGGTTCTGCGATCACCGCCGCGCGCTTCTCGGCGCTGGCGCGCCAGCCGTGCGGGGTCATGGCCAGCAGGTCGGCGCGGGCCTGGCTGCTGTCCAGTTGCAGGTTGAAACTCAGGGTTTCGCTATGGGCCAGGCGCATGCCCTCGGGGATCAGTTCCAGGTGCTTCTGATCATCATAGTCGCGCACCTCGTCATAGAGTTTCTGGCGCAGCTGCATCAGGTGCTCGCGGGTCGGGCCCATGCGCAGCAGGCCTCCACCGGGGGCGAGCAGGCGCTTGGCCTCCTGCCAATCCAGCGGGCTGAATACGCTGGCGAGCAGCTGGCAGCTGGCGTCCGCCAGGGGTATCCGGGCCATGCTTGCCACCAGCCAGCTCAGCTGGGGCGCACGCTTGCAGGCCCGCTTGACCGCTTCGCGGGAAATATCCAGGGCATAGCCGTCCGCCTGGGGCAGGGCATCGGCGAGCTGTGCGGTGTAATAGCCTTCGCCACAGCCGATATCCAGCCAGCGCGCCGGCTGGTAGCCGGCCGCCAGTTTGGCCAGGCGTGCCGCCAGCGGTGCGTAATGGCCGCCATCGAGAAAGCGTCGGCGCGCTTCGACCATGGCGGCGTTGTCGCCGGGGTCGCGGCTGTTCTTGTGCTGCACCGGCAGCAGGTTCAGGTAACCCTGGCGTGCGCGGTCGAAGCGATGGCCGGCCGGGCAGACCACGCTGTTGTCGACGGCGCTCAGCGCTCCCTGGCAGATGGGGCAGGTGAGGCTCATGCGAGGAGTTTGACCAGGGTCTGGTAATAGATTTCGGTCAGCACATCCAGGTCGCTGGCCAGTACCCGCTCGTTGATCTGGTGAATGGTGGCGTTGACCGGACCGAGCTCCACCACCTGGGTGCCGAGGGTGGCGATAAAGCGCCCGTCGGAGGTGCCGCCGCTGGTCGAGGGTTGGGTGTCGCGGCCGGTGACCGTCTTGATGCTGGCGGCCACGGCGTCGAGCAGGGCTCCGGGTTCGGTGAGGAAGGGCAGGCCGGACAGCGCCCACTTCAGGTGGTAGTCCAGGCTGTGTTTGTCGAGAATGGCTTCGACGCGCTTCTGCAGGCCTTCGACCGTGGACTCGGTGGAGAAGCGGAAGTTGAATACCGTCTTCAGCTCGCCGGGGATGACGTTGGTCGCCCCGGTGCCGGCGTTGAGGTTGGAAATCTGGAAGCTGGTCGGTGGGAAGAAGGCATTGCCATCATCCCAGTGTTCGGCAGCCAGTTCGGCCAGCGCCGGCGCGGCCAGATGAATGGGGTTCTTGGCCAGGTGCGGGTAGGCCACATGGCCCTGCACGCCGCGCACGCTGAGGGTGCAACCGAGGGAGCCGCGGCGGCCATTCTTCACCACGTCGCCGACCAGGCTGGTGCTCGAGGGTTCGCCGACGATGCACCAGTCCAGACGTTCGCGCCGCGCGCCCAGGCGTTCGATCACGGCCTTGGTGCCGTGATGGGCCGGACCTTCTTCGTCGCTGGTGATCAGGAAGGCGATACGGCCCTTGTGGTTCGGATATTCGGCGACAAAGCGCTCGACGGCGATGATCATCGACGCCAGGCTGCCTTTCATGTCCGCCGCGCCACGGCCGCAGAGCATGCCGTCTTCATCGATCAGGGCGTCGAACGGCTGGTGCTGCCAGGCCTGCAGCGGGCCGGTGGGGACCACGTCGGTGTGCCCGGCGAAGCACAGCACCGGGCCTTCGTCGCTGCCATGGCTGGCCCAGAAATTGTCCACTTCCTCGATCCGCATCGGTTCGATTGCGAAACCGCAGGCGGCCAGGCGGCGCGTCATCAGCTCCTGACAGCCTTCGTCGAGGGGCGTGACGGAGGGGCGACGAATCAGCTCGCAGGCAAGCTCCAGGGTCGGGGAGAGGGTCGGGGCGATGGCGGTCATTGCGGCTCCAAGGCGGCATCATGCGGAAAGGTCGCCATCTTAAAGCAAAATGGCCGCAATGGGCCGCCGCCAGGCTGTTTCGCCGGGTGCTGGCCCCGCCATTGGTCTGCTGGCCATGGGCCAGGCAAGACAGTGCTTGGGTCGTGGCCTGCGGCTTCCTATAATGCGCCGCCTCGGGTGCGGGGTAGCGAGGAGAGAAGATGCCTGTGGATGAACAACGCTTTGCGGGGATCGCCCGCCTGTATGGCCGCGAAGGTGCCGAACGGCTGGCGGCTGCGCATGTGGCGGTGGTGGGCATCGGCGGCGTCGGCTCCTGGGCGGCCGAGGCACTGGCACGCTCTGGGGTGGGCGAGATCTCCCTGTTCGACCTGGACGATGTGTGCGTCAGCAACAGCAACCGCCAGCTGCATGCACTGGACAGCACGGTCGGCCAACCCAAGGTCGAGGTGATGGCCGCGCGCATCCGCGGCATCAACCCGGCCTGCGTGGTGCATGCGGTGGCGGATTTCGTCACCCGCGAGACCATGGCCGAGTACATCACTGAGCAACTGGATGCGGTGATCGACTGCATCGACAGCGTCAACGCCAAGGCTGCGCTGATCTCCTGGTGCAAGCGGCGCAAGATTCAGGTGATCACCACCGGCGGTGCGGGCGGGCAGATCGACCCGACGCAGATTCAGGTTGGCGATCTGAACAAGACCTGGAATGACCCGCTGGCATCCAAGGTGCGCTCGACCCTGCGCCGCGACTATGGCTTCTCGCGCACTCCGGGGCGCAATTACAGCGTGCCCTGCGTGTACTCCAGCGAGCAGCTGCGCTACCCCAAGCCTGATGGCACGGTGTGCCAGTACAAGGGTTTTGTCGGTGAAGGGGTCAAGCTCGACTGTGCCGGCGGTTTCGGTGCGGTGATGATGGTGACGGCGACCTTTGGCATGGTCGCGGCCGCGCGTATTGTCGATAAACTGGTGGCCGGTACGCGGCGGCCGGCAGAGCGGCAGCCCGCACATGATAATGTTGGCTAAGATTTAAACAATGACCGCTTGTGGTCGATGTTCAGCAGGGATGTGCTGGTGATTCTCTTTTGAGGTGTGCTGTGTTTTCCCTGCTGCGTCATGTGTTACGTCATATCCCGCGATCTGTACTGCTGTTTGCAGTGCTTTCTGCTTGCCTGAGTGCCCATGCCCAACCGGTAGTACGGGTTGGCACCGGTGACTGGGTGCCCTATGTCGACCAGCGCAGCGAAGATGGTGGTGCCCTGTCGCGGCTGGTGCGCGATATCTTCGAGGTGGCGGGTTATCAGGTCGAATTCGTCTACTACCCCTGGGACCGCAACCTGCTGATGCTCGAGCAAGGCAGTCTGGATGCGGTGATGCCATATATCTGCAACAAAGCCCGTCAGCGTGTCAGTACCTGCAGCGATGCGGTGGTGAAGGGCGAAGTGGTGCTGTTCCAGCGCAAGGACCGAACGCTCGATTGGCAGCATGTGGAAGACCTCAAGTCTTTCCGGATCGCCACCACCCTGGGTTATTCCTATGGTCCGCAATTCGATGCGGCGCTACAGGCCGGGCAGTTGCAGGTGCAGCAGAGCGGCAAGGAAGACACCGGCTTTCGCCTGCTGGAGCTGGGGCGTGTGGATTTTCATCCGCAGGATCGGGCCGTGGGCTATGCCATGCTACGGCGACTGTTTACTCCCGAAGCGCGGGCGGCCATCACCCATCATCCGCGGCTTTTGAATACCGAACCGCTGCACCTGCTATTTCGCAAGAACGATGCTCGCGCCGATCAGTTGCGTGAGGTATTCAACGCCGGCCTGCGCCGCCTGGCCGAGAGCGGTGAGCTGGAGCGTCTGCAGCAGGCCCTGTATTCCGGCAACGCCGATCAGTGGTCGATCGCGCCCTGATCGGCGGCATCCAGCAACTGCTGCATGCGCGTCAGCACGGTCTGCAGGCCGTTGCTGCGTGAGGGTGACAGCTGACGCGCCAGGCCGAGCTGGGCAAACCAGTCCGGCAGATCCAGCTGCGCCAGTTCGGCCTGTGCCAGGCCATTGACCCGCGCCAGCAGCAGCGCGAGCAGGCCACGCAACAGCCGGGCATCACTGCTGGCGCGAAATTGCCAGTGTGCGCCGTCGCGTTCGGCCAGCAGCCACACCTGACTTTCACAACCCTGTACCCGGTTGGCTTCGCAGCGTTCGGCGTCGCTGAGGGGGGCGAGCCGTTCGCCCCATTGCATCAGCAGGCGCGCGCGCTGTTCCCAGCCGGGGCATTGAGCGAAGGCCGCGAGTGCCTGCTCGGCACTGGCTGGCAGGCTCATTGCAGCAGCTCCAGAGCCTGATCCAGGGCGGCGAAGAAGCGCCGCAGGTCCGCCGAGTCGTTATACAGCCCCAGGGATACGCGAATCGCTCCGCTCAGGCCTAGGCCATGCAATAGCGGCATGGCGCAGTGATGACCGGCGCGCACGGCGATACCCTGTTCGCTCAGCAGGTGGGCGAGGTCGGCGTGGTGTACACCCTCGACTACAACGCTGGCCAGGGCGACGTTGGGCGTACCAAGCAGGCGCATGCCCTGGCGCTGCTGCAGGCCGGCCAGCAGCTCGGCATGCAGGGCGGCCTCGTGGGCGCTGACGGCGCTGGCGTCGAGGCTATTCAGGTAATCCAGGCTGGCCCCGAGGGCAATTACCGAGGCAATCGGCGGCGTGCCGGCCTCGAAGCCCAGTGGCGCGGGGCGAAAGCTGGCGCTGGCATAGTCGGTGTGCAGCAGCATCTCGCCGCCAAACTGCCAATGCGCCAGCTGCTCCAGGGCCTGTGGGCGGCCATAGAGCAGGCCGACGCCGTCCGGGCCATAGAGCTTGTGGCTGGAGCAGATATAGAAGTCGCAGCCCAGGGCCTGCACATCATGGCGGCCATGCACCACGCCCTGAGTGCCGTCGACCACCGTCAGCGCGCCTTGCGCCTTTGCCAGGGCCAGCAGCGGTTGCAGCGGCTGCCAACAGCCGAGCACGTTGGACAGCTGGCTGACCGCCAACAGGCGGGTACGCGAGCTGATCAGCTGCCCGGCGTGGGTGAGGTCGATCAGGCCATGGCTGTCCAGCGGCAGTACCACCAGCTTGAGCTGACGGCGCAGCGCCAGTTGTTGCCAGGGCAACAGGTTGGCGTGGTGCTCCAGGGCACTGATGACGATCTCGTCGCCAGGCTGCAGGCGCTGCTCCAGGCCGTAGGCCAGCAGGTTGAAGGCCTCGGTAGCGCTACGGGTAAAGACGATCTGCTCTGCGCCGGGCGCATTCAGCCACCGCGCGACCTTCTCGCGTGTTGCTTCGAAGGCACGGGTGGCGCGTTCGCCGGGCAGGTGCTGGGCACGATGCACATTGGCTGCGCCGCCGGTGTAATAGCCGAGCAGGGCATCGAGCATGGCCTGGGGCTTTTGCGCGGTGGCGGCGCTGTCCAGNTAGGTCTGGCCTTCGGNCTCAAGGGCCAGAATGCCGGGGAAATCAGCGCGCCAGGGGGAGTGGGTAGGCATGGGCAGGCAATCGAGACCGTAGGATGGGTTAAGCGCAGCGATACCCATAATGAGCGTGATGGGTATCGCGATGCTCAACCCATCCTACAAGAGCACGTAGGCTGCGATATGCGTACCAGAGAGCGTGAAACGCTCGGTGCGCACGGCGCACCCTACGGTCGGGTATCCCTGATATCAGTTATGCGCGTGCAGGGCTTCGTTCAATTCGATAGCCGACTTGTGGGTCTTGCACTCCACCGCGCCGGTTTGCGAGTTGCGGCGGAACAGCAGGTCGGGCTGGCCGGCCAGTTCGCGGGCCTTGAGNACCTTGACCAGCTNGTTGTCGGCATCCAGCAGCGCCACCTTGGTGCCGGCGGTGATATACAGGCCGGATTCCACGGTNTTGCGGTCGCCCAGGGGGATGCCGATACCGGCGTTGGCCCCGATCAGGCAGCCTTCGCCGACGGAAATCACGATATTGCCGCCGCCGGACAGGGTGCCCATGGTCGAGCAGCCGCCGCCCAGGTCCGAGCCCTTGCCGACGAATACACCAGCGGAGACACGGCCTTCGATCATGCCCGGGCCTGCGGTGCCGGCGTTGAAGTTGACGAAACCTTCGTGCATCACGGTGGTGCCTTCACCCACGTAAGCACCCAGGCGGATGCGCGCGCTGTCGGCGATACGCACACCGCTCGGCACCACGTAGTCGGTCATTTTCGGGAACTTGTCCACCGAGAAGACTTCCAGCAAGTCGCCCTTCAGGCGCGCTTCCAGCTGACGCTCAGCCAGCTCGCCGAGGTCGACCGCGCCCTGGCTGGTCCAGGCCACGTTGGGCAGCAGCGGGAAGATGCCGGTGAGGTTCAGGCCGTGGGGCTTGACCAGGCGGTGCGACAGCAGGTGCAGCTTGAGGTAGGCCTCAGGTGTGCTGGTCAGTGCGGTGTCGTCGGCGAGCAGGGTGACCACCAGCGGCTTCTGGCTTTCGGCCAGGCGGGTGAGCAGGGCGGACTGGGCGGCATCGACATTTTTCAGCGCTTCGGCCAGATCGCCGGCCTGGCTGTTATTGATGGCGATGGCCTGGTTGCCACCCTGGTAGCTGACTTTTTCCAGCACCTTGGCGACCAGCTCGCTGCTCGGGTTGAGCAGGGGCTGGGCGTAGAAGACTTCCAGCCAGTTGTTCTGACGGTTCTGAGTGCCGACGCCGAAGGCCAGGCTGAAGAGGGTCGTGGTCATGTTGCTTTCCTTAACGCGAATTCAATGGGGGTTGTTCAGGCCAGCTCGGCGGCATAGCGCTCGGGCTTGAAACCAACCAGGGTCTTGTTGCCGAGATCCAGCACTGGGCGCTTGATCATCGACGGCTGGGCGAGCATCAGCTCGATCGCCTTGTTCTGGTCGAGGTCGGCTTTTTGCGCCTCATCCAGCTTGCGGAAGGTGGTGCCTGCACGGTTGAGAATGATTTCCCAGCCATGTTCGTTGCACCATCTTTCCAGGTTCTCACGATCGATGCCCACGGTTTTGTAATCATGAAAGACGTAGCTTACCCCGTGCTCGTCGAGCCAGGTGCGGGCTTTTTTCATGGTGTCGCAGGCTTTTATTCCAAACAGGGTTTTGCTCATGCTTAGAGGCCTTTCACAAAGTCGCGGATACGTTCGGCTGCGGCCACGCATTCGGCCAGCGGCGCGACCAGGGCCATGCGCACACGGCCGGCACCGGGGTTCTCGCCATTCACGCTACGCGACAGGTAGGAGCCGGGCACCACGGTGACATGCTCGCGGGCAAACAGCTCGCGGGTAAATGTTTCATCGTCTATCGGCGTTCTGGCCCACAGGTAGAAACCGCCATCCGGGCGCTGCACATCCAGCACGCCATCAAGAATCGCCAGCACCGCATCGAATTTCTCGCGATACAGGTCGCGGTTGGCTTTGACGTGGGCTTCGTCGTTCCAGGCNGCGACGCTGGCCAGCTGGGTTTGCACCGGCATGGCGCAGCCGTGGTAGGTACGGTACAGCAGGAAGGATTTCAGAATGNCGGCGTCGCCGGCGACGAAACCCGAGCGCAGGCCCGGCAGGTTGGAACGCTTGGACAGGCTGTGGAACACCACGCAGCGTTTGAAGTCATGCCGGCCCAGTTCGGCACAGGCGCTCAGCAGGCCGGCTGGCGGGTTGGCCTCATCGAAATACAGCTCGCTGTAGCACTCGTCGGCGGCGATCACGAAGTCGAATTTATCGGCCAGGGCGATCAGCTTCTTCAGCGTCGGCAACGGGATCAGCGCGCCAGTCGGGTTGCCGGGCGAGCAGAGAAAGAGGATCTGACAGCGCTGCCAGACGTCATCGCTGACCGCGTCAAAATCCGGGTTGAAACCATGTTCTTCCAGGCAAGGCAGGTAATGCGGCTGTGCGCCGGCGAGCAGGGCTGCACCTTCGTAGATCTGATAGAACGGGTTGGGGCTGACCACCAGGCCGTCGACGTCACGTTGCACCACTGCCTGGGTAAAGGCGAACAGCGCTTCACGGGTGCCATTGACCGGCAGCACGTGGCGCGCCGGGTCGAGCACTCCGGTCGGCAGGCCGAAGCGGCGGGCGCACCAGTTGGCAATCGCCTCGCGCAGCGCCGGGATGCCCAGGGTGGTCGGGTATACCGCAAGCTGGTCGAGGTTGGCGGCCAGGGCTTCGGCGACGAAGGCCGGCGAACGGTGCTTGGGTTCGCCAATCGACAAGGCGATGGGCGACTTGTCCGCCGCCGGCTGCACGCCACCGAGCAGGGCGCGAAGCTTTTCGAAGGGGTAGGGCTGTAACTGCTGCAGGGCGTTATTCATGCTGGGTTCCTGGATACTGCGCGCGGCTGCCGGGGGTGGCCGGCCTGCCGCTTGTCGCGTCAAGCGGCGGTGATCAGAAGGTAATGGGCTGGTTTTCGCTTTTCTTGCCGGGGTCATCCGACAGCTGCAGCACTATGGCTTCCTGCAGGCGGGTACAGAGCTCCGGGTCGGACAACGGCTGGTTGTGGGCATCGGTGACGAAGAACACGTCTTCCACCCGCTCGCCCAGGGTGGCGATCTTGGCGTTCTGCAGCGACAGGTCGAAGTCGAGGAAAATACGACCGATCCGCGCCAGCAGGCCGGGGCGATCCGGGGCGGTCAGTTCGAGGATGGTCACCGGGCGTTGGGCGTCGTTGTGGATGGTCACCTGAGGCGCGAAGGCAAAATGCTTGAGCTGACGGGCGACCCGGCGCTGGATGATGGTCGGGTAGTCGTCGGGGTTCTTCAAGGCGTCGACCAGACCCTGGCGGATCTGCTTGATTCGCGCCGGGTTGTTGCCGATCGAGCTGCCGTCCGCTTCCAGCACGATATAGGTGTCGAGGGTGAACTGGCTGGTGGAGGTCAGAATCCGCGCGTCGTGAATGTTCAGGTTGAGCTGGGCCATGGCCGCCACTGTCACGGCGAAGAAGTCGTGCTGGTCCGGGGCGTAGATGAATATCTGGGTGCCGCCCTCGAACTCGCGCTGGGTGGTTTCCTTGATCAGCACCAGCGGCTCGCCGTCTTCCGGGTGCTGGAGGATGGCGTCGCAGTGCCAGGCCACATCCTCGGCGCTGTGGCGCAGGAAGTAGTCGTCGCCCAGCTGCGACCAGAGCTGCTCGGCATCGTCCGGGTCGATGCCGCTGCGTACCAGGATGTCCAGGGCGCTGTTCTGGGTCAGGCGAATCTGCTCTTCCCGGTCCAGCGGGTTCTCCAGGCCGCGGCGCAGGGCGCGCTTGGTCTCGGTATACAGCTGACGCATCAGGCTGGCACGCCAGGAGTTCCACAGGCTGGGGTTGGTGGCGTTGATATCGGCCACGGTCAGCACGTAGAGGTAATCCAGGCGAGTCTGATCGCCAACCATGCGGGCGAAATCGAAGATCACCTGGGGGTCGGACAAGTCCTTGCGCTGCGCCGTGGTGGACATCATCAGGTGATGCTGGACCAGCCAGACGATCAGCTTGGAGTCCCAGTTGGGCAACTGATGGCGGGCGCAGAAGGCTTCGGCATCCACCGCGCCGAGTTCCGAGTGGTCGCCGCCACGACCCTTGCCGATATCGTGGTAGAGCCCGGCCAGGTAGATCAGCTCGGGCTTGGGCAGGGTCTCCATCAGTTCGCTGGCCAGGGGGAATTTCTCCGCCAGTTCGGGCCACTTGAACTTGCGCAGGTGCTTGATCAGGTTGAGGGTGTGGGCATCGACCGTATAGATGTGGAACAGGTCGTGCTGCATCTGCCCGACGATATGGCCGAACTCCGGCAGGTAGCGGCCGAGGATGCCATAGCGGTTCATCCGCCGCAGGTTGCGGTGAATGCCCTGGGGACTCTTGAACAGCTCGATAAACAGGCTGGTATTGCGAATGTCGCGGCGAAAGTCGTCGTCGATCAGGTGCCGGTGCTCGCGCAGCAGGCGGATGCTGTCGGCGCACACGCCCTTGATCTCCGGGTGCTGGGCCATCAGCACGAAGACTTCCATGATGGCGAACGGGGTGCGCTTGAATACGTTCGGGTGGGTCACTTCGATATAGCCGTCACGCAGTTGGAAGCGGCTGTTGAGCTGGCTGGCCGGGCCGACTTCGCCGGCGCGCAGGATCTGCTCTTCGAAGTGCTGGTTGACCAGGTCGCTGAGTTCGGCGATGGCCATGACCACGCGGTAGTACTTCTGCATAAAGCGTTCGATGGCGCGCTTGGGGTCGCTGTCCTCGAAGCCGAGCAGGGCCGCGACCCGACTCTGATGGTCGAACAGCAGGCGGTCTTCGGCGCGGCCGGCGAGCATATGCAGGGCGTAGCGCACCTTCCAGAGAAACTCCTGGCTGGCGGCGAGCAGGGCGTATTCGCTTTCCAGAAGAAAGCTCTGGTTGACCATGGCGTGCAGGTTGAGGGTGCCGGAGTGGCGGCGGGCAATCCAGAGAATGGTCTGGATGTCGCGCAGGCCGCCTGGCGAGCCTTTGACGTTGGGCTCCAGGTTGTATTCGGTGTCGTTGTATTTGCCGTGGCGGGCGCGCTGTTCTTCGTGCTTGGCCAGGTAGAAATGCTTGCTCGGCCACATCTGCTCGGTGCTGGTGACCGCCTGCATGCGCTGGCGCAGGCGCTCGGGGCCGGCGATGGTGCGGCTTTCCATCAGGTTGGTGACCACCGTCAGGTCGGCGCGGGCTTCCTCGGCGCATTCGTCCACCGAACGCACGCTTTGCCCCACTTCCAGGCCGATGTCCCAGAGCAGGGTGAGGAAGCGCTCGATCGGCTCGCGGAAGGTTTCGTGGTCGTTGCTGTCCAGCAGGATCAGCAGGTCGATATCCGAGTAAGGGTGCAGTTCGCCGCGGCCGTAACCGCCCACCGCCAGCAGGGCGATATCAGCATCCGCGCTCCAGGACAGGCGATCCCAGGCTTCGCGCAGGATCTGGTCGACGAACCAGGCGCGATCCTCGACCAGGCGGCGCACGTCGCGACCGGCCCTGAAGCGTGCATTGAGGGCATCGTGGGCACGACGAATGGCCTTCTTGAATGCGGCGATGGGGCTGGCTTTGAGCGCCAGCTCCGCCTGGAACTGGCCACGGTCGAACAGTTCGGGATCTACCTGCGGCATGCAACAGCCTTCCTTCTATAAAGCAGACGCGGCGAGGGCTCAGGCCGAGGTGCGGGCGATGGTGTCATCACTGCGCAGGGTAAAGATCTCGTAACCGTCGGCNGTCACCAGAATGGTGTGCTCCCACTGGGCGGAGAGCTTGCGGTCCTTGGTGATGGCGGTCCAGCCGTCACCCAGGGTGCGGGTTTCCGCGCGGCCCTGGTTGATCATCGGCTCGATGGTGAAGGTCATGCCTTCCTTGAGCTCCATGCCGGTGCCGGCGCGGCCGTAGTGCAGCACTTGCGGCTCTTCATGGAACACCGCGCCAATACCATGGCCGCAGTATTCGCGCACCACGGAGAAGCCATTCTTTTCGGCGTGCTTCTGGATTACCTCGCCGATATCGCCCAGGCGTGTGCCCGGCTTGACCAGCTCGATGCCTTTATACATGCACTCCTGGGTGATCTTGGCCAGGCGCTCAGCCCACTCGGGGACCTTGCCGACCATAAACATCTTGCTGGTATCGCCGTGGTAGCCGTCCTTGATCACGGTGATGTCGATATTGATCACATCGCCTTCTTTCAGNGGCTTGTCATTGGGGATGCCGTGACAGACCACATGGTTGACCGAGGTGCAGATCGACTTGGGGAAGCCTTTATAGTTGAGCGGCGCGGGAATGGCCTGCTGTACGTTGACTATATAGTCGTGGCAGATGCGGTCGAGTTCTTCGGTGGTGACGCCGGGTTTGACGTGCTCGCCGATCATTTCCAGAACCTCGGCAGCCAGGCGACCGGCTACGCGCATTTTCTCGATTTCGGCGGGCGTTTTGATGGTGACGGTCATATGCGGCTCTCGAGCGCGAACAGAAAGGGCGTTATCTTAACAGCTTCAAGGCGCAAGCCATAAGCCGCAAGCAGGGTGGGGCAGCAACTTGACGCTTGAAGCCTGTAGCTTGCTGCGGCCCTTTATGGTATAAAACGCGCCGCTTTACGGGCTACAGGCCCGAAAGCTTAAACCCACACACGTATCGACACGGTTTCCTGGGTGCCTTGCGACGAGTTCGCACGGTTGGAAGCTGGGATACGTGGAGGCCTAACCCGACTTATCAAGGAACTATCATGTCCCAAGTCAATATGCGCGATATGCTGAAGGCCGGTGTGCACTTCGGCCACCAGACCCGTTACTGGAACCCGAAAATGGGNAAGTACATTTTCGGCGCGCGCAACAAGATCCACATCATCAACCTTGAAAAAACNCTGCCGATGTTCAACGAAGCACTGTCTTTCGTTGAAAAACTGGCTTCGGGCAAAAACAAGATTCTGTTCGTTGGCACCAAGCGTTCCGCTGGCAAGATCGTTCGCGAAGAAGCAGCTCGCTGCAACTCGCCGTTCGTCGATCACCGCTGGTTGGGCGGCATGCTGACCAACTACAAAACCATCCGTGCCTCGATCAAGCGTCTGCGTGATCTGGAAGTTCAGTCGCAAGACGGTACTTTCGCCAAGCTGACCAAGAAAGAAGCCCTGATGCGCACCCGTGATCTGGAAAAACTGGATCGCAGCCTGGGTGGTATCAAGGACATGGGCGGTCTGCCAGACGCTCTGTTCGTGATCGACGTTGACCACGAGCGCATTGCTATCACCGAAGCCAACAAGCTGGGTATCCCAGTTATCGGCATCGTCGATACCAACAGCAGCCCGGAAGGCGTTGACTACATCATCCCAGGTAACGATGACGCCATCCGCGCCATCCAGCTGTACATGGGTGCAATGGCTGACTCGGTAATCCGTGGTCGCACCAACGCTAACGGCGGCACCGACGAATTCGTCGAGCAAGCCCCGGCTGCAGAAGCTGCTGAAGGCTAAGTAAAACGCGTATAGCGTTTGCTTAGTTCGCAAAAAGGGGGCTTGGCCCCCTTTTTGCCACCTTGAAAACCATCGCCGACGTGCAGTTGCAATCGTTTCTGGTCATTGTCGGCAATGCGTTACGAATTGAGCGCCCGTTTTCGCGGGTGGAATGGTTAACAACCTATCCAGAGGATTTTGAAATGGCAGAAATTACTGCAGCGTTGGTTAAAGAACTGCGTGAGCGTACTGGCGAAGGCATGATGGATTGCAAGAAGGCCTTGACCAAGGCCGGCGGCGACATCGAAAAAGCCATCGACGACATGCGTGCTTCCGGCGCGATCAAAGCTGCCAAGAAAGC
>C687J35021_10002089_pt1 | contig 14335 bp, 14 predicted proteins | sample RifCSPhighO2_12_FD_35021 | JGI IMG/M metagenome (IMG submission 35021)
CTTGCACCATGCAAAACCTGCCGATTATAGCGCGAGCCCGATTTTCGGCCCGCCCCCCCCTGCATCTACGGGATTCTTCGTGGTTGACTGCGATCACGCGCGTGGCAGTATGGCGCAGCCAACCCGCACGCCCCGCCCACGGCACAGCCCCCGCCATGCAACTTTGCCGTTCACGAACCCCACTCCACTGAGCCCCCATATGCTGCCCTTTGACACACCCACCGCCCGCCACGCGATCCACCACCGGATCTACGCCCTGCTGCCCATCATCCTGGCCCTGTGCCTGCTGGCCACCCCCGGCGACGCAGACGCCAAACAATCCAAACGCAGCAAACCCGGCTCCAGCGAATCCGCCAAGAAGAAAGGCGTGACCAAGGTCACCTACCAGCGCAGCTCGTCTGAAGAAAGCCGCTCAGAGCGGGATCGCCGCATGTACCGCGAGTGCAAAGGCATGCACAACGCCGGCGCCTGCCTGGGCTACACACGGTAAATCACCGCTCATCTTCACTGCGGCGCCATTCGTCCGGGCATGGTGGCAGAGACCTGACGGCCTAGCTAGGATGGTCTTATATGCAAGCTTTCACTTTTTCCTGTGCGCTAGGCACCGCCCCTCGACGGGCTTTGGCACGGGCCAGCCACGGATTCACCGCCATTGAATTGATGGTAACCGTGGCCATCGTGGCCATCTTGGCTGCCCTGGCTGGCCCCAGCTTTACCCCCCTGATTGAGCGCTGGCGCGTGCGGGATGCTGCTGAAACGCTGACGTCCACACTGTATTTGGCTCGCTCAGAGGCTATCAAGCGTGCCGGCGGCATCGCCATCGATGCCACCGGGGGATGGAACACCGGATGGAAAGTGACGCACACCCAGAACGGCGTCACTACCGATATCAAAGTCAATACCGCTCCGACCAAAATTTCCATCGCCCAGAGCAGCGGCAAAACCACACTTTACGTCGACCGCTGGGGCATGCTGTCCGAGAGCAATGGCGGTGTGGCAAGTGCGATGGATTTTGTACTTTACCCTGAGGGCAAATCCGCAACGGACACAGCCGCCATACGACTTTGCAACACCACAGGCGGACGCATTGCACAAGTGAAACAAGGCGCTGCCTGCCCGCCCTGAAATTCAGCACCCGCAACCTCGTANGCGCCACCAAACTGACTCCCCAGCGCACATCCGGCTTCATGCCGGTGGCTTTACTGCGGTCGAACTGATGGTCGTAGTGGGCATTATTGCCGTGCTTGCCGCCCTTGCGGGCCCGTCCTTCACCCTGATGATTGAGAGTTGGCGCGTGCGCGATGCAACGGAGTCCTTGCGCTCCACGCTTCTTTTCGCACGCTCCGAGGCCATCAAACGCGGCGGTGGGGTCGCCATTCACAAGCTGCCCAACACCGGCAACTGCACCAGCCCCAGCAGCACCCAGGATTGGGATTGCGGCTGGATCGTCTGCCACGACACCAACAACAGCGGCACTTGCACCAGCAGCGAACCCGTGCTGCAACGCATCGAAACCCCTGCCCGGGTACAAGTCACCCGCACAGGCGGTGGTGCCAGCATCAAGCTCAATCGCTGGGGCCTGGTCGATGGCACCTGGCCCGGTTTTAGCTTGGCGCCGCTGGACAAAAACACGACCCATCCCGGCGCACGCGGCGTCTGCATGAGCTCCGGCGGACGCATCCGCATCCTTCTCCCAGAGGCCATTCCATGTCCCAGTTAATACCGTCCAACCCTGCTGCCACCCGACGCCAGCGCGGCGTCAGCCTGATTGAATCCCTCGTCGCCATCGTTGTCATGGCGCTGGGCATTCTGGGCATTCTGGGTGTGCAAATGCGCACTCTCGCAGACACGTCCACCTCCGTGCGCCGCGCCCAAGCCATCCGGCTGATTGAAGACTTGGGCGAACGCATGAAGACCAACCCCAGTGCACTGGCCAACCTCAACACCTACGTCTCCAATTTTGCGGCCACCCCGAGCGTCGGCACTTGTGCCAGCGGCTGCGACCAGGCGCAGCTGGCAGCCTACGACTTGGCCGTCTGGAAACGCACTGTCCGCGAAAACCTGCCGCTGGGCAAGGCCAGCATTTTTGTACCGCCTGCTGAGAGCGGCTTACCGGCCGGCCAGGGGCGTCAATTGGGCGTGATGATTGCTTGGCGCGAGAACGAGCGAGACACCACTACCGGCACTGGTGGCTACAAGGACGACATCGATGCCACCAAGGTACGTGCCGCCGACGGGACTCTAAGCGCAGGCGGTGGAACCGATACGAATACTGACGCATGCCCCGCCGACCACACCTGCCACCTGCAATACATCCTGGTTCCCTCGCGCTGCGCGCCCTACGCACCCGGTGCTGGTGTCCCCTTCTACTACTGCCCAGGATCTTGAAATGATCTCAAAATACATAGCAGCCCGCGCTTGCCTGGCAAGCTATTCAGGCCAAAGAACTTTCAAACATCAGCCGATGTCGGCACGCACCCAGCACGGCGTTACGCTGATCGAGTTGCTGGTAGGCTTGGCCATCGGCCTGCTCACCATTGCTGTCGCAATGGGCGCGCTCATGGTTTCGCGTGGCGTTTCGGGCACGGTGACCGATGCCAGCGGCATCCAGCAACAAGCCGCCTACGCCATGCGCGTCATCGGCATGCAACTGCGCCAGGCCGGATCGTTGCGTCTCAACCTCAACCCCGGCACCAGCACTGCGGCAGAACCCTACCTGGCGGCCGTGGGGTTTGAGACCACCATTCCGGCCGCATCAAGCCCCTTGGAGAGCTTTGACCCTGCCCGGGACACCATCAGCGGCACCGCCAGCCCGGTGAAGCTGACGGTAGGATTCCGCCGTTTTACCGAGCCCGTGTTCACCAACACCGCCGAGCAATCCTTGTCACGCAACTGCCTTGGAGGCCCCGCAGACGATCCAGCCACCACGGACGCGCGCCTGGAAAGCATCTTCGAACTCAACGGCAGCGACCTGCGGTGCAGCGGCAACGGTGCCGCATTTCAGCCCATCGTTCAAAACGTGGCCAACTTCCAAGTGCGCTACCAGCTACAAGACAACGCCACCACACCGGGCATCAGCACCCTCAAATCGGTCGATGCCAGCGGCGTTACCTCCGCAGATTGGGGCAAAGTGCAGGCCGTGGAAGTGTGCCTGGTGCTGTATGGCAACGAATCCATTGACCTACCCGCAGGCAGCAACTACACCGACTGCAATGGCACCACGGTGGACATGAGCACCCTCACCGGCAATCGAAAAAGCCGCATGCACGTCGCCTTTCGCAACACCTTCCAGCTGCGCAGCCAAGGCTTGGTGGGCTCGGTGCTCTAAACCTTGATGAGAAGAAACACCATGCAAAGGACGCACCTCCCCCACCACCGGCGCCCGCGTCAGCGCGGCGTGGCGCTATTTGTCGTCATCGTCTTCGTCATGCTGTCCATGCTGCTGGCGTTGTGGGCCTCGCGCACCTCGTTGTTCAGCGAAATGGTGGTGGGCAACGACGCCGACTACCAGCGCGCCTTCGAAGCGGCCCAGGCCCTGCTGCAGGATGCCGAGCTCGATATTCGTGGCGAAAACCCCGATGGCAGCCCCTGCACAGCAGCCAAATGCCGCGACAAGATTGGCACTGCAGAAAAAATTCCATTGGACCCCCAGGAAGTCACCCCCCTGCTGGCCGACCTGGACCAGAAAGCCACCAAATGCAGCAACGGCCTGTGCATCAAACGCAGCGGGCGGCAGGACTTCTGGAACAAAAAAGACAACACCGGCCTGCTGGCGGGCGAAGTGGCGCTGGCTAACATGACCAAGGACAACGTGGGCGCGCGCTACGGTGATTACACCAACGCCGCCCTGGGCAGCACCTCGGCACCGGCCAACCCCATTCTGGCCGACCGCAGCGCGGACAACCAGGGCGGCTGGTACTGGATCGAAGTGTTGAACTACGACGAAAGCACCAAAAACTCCGGCCTGATTGTCAAGCCTGTGGGCGCCACACCCCAAAACCTGCTGAGCCTGAACCTCAAGCCCAACGTGGTGTACCGCATCACGGCCCTGGCCTATGGCCGCAAGCCAGGCACCATGGCGGTGCTGCAGCAAACCTATGCCAGGCAAATGCGCAAAGACTGATGAACTATCAAATCAATAGCTGGTAGCGCTTTTCCCGTAAGCCCTAGAGCCATTTTTGACTCAACAAACCCATTTCACAAGGAGCAGCCATGCCCCGCAGCACCCCACCCCGTTTTCGCAAAACCCTGCTCGCCCTGGCCGCGGGCGCGGCGCTGGCACCTTTGAGCGCCTGGGCGCTCGACCTGGCGGAAGCGCCACCTGGCACGGTGGAGCCTTATGTACGGCCCAACGTCATCATCTCGGTAGACGACTCCGGGAGTATGGACTTCCGCCTGGATCGCGAAAACGCCACGGGCGCCACCAACAACAAAGTACCCAATGCCGATGGCACGTGGCCGGTGACCAGCCGCCGTGTCAACGTGCTGAAATACGCGTTGATTGGCAATGGCGGGGTCGGTGGCGTCATTCGCGACACTTCTTTGCTACCAGACAAGAAGATTCGTTTGTCCTGGCAGGTCATGCACAACAATGCAGGCGCATCAGGTGCTGGCAACGTCGATAGCACCACCATGAAGACCAACTCCATGCGCGTGCTGGACAACACCCACCGCAACAACTTCATCAGTTTCATTAACGGCCTGGACCCCGGAAACGGTACGCCGTCCCACCTGATGTTTAGTCAGGCCGACTCCTATATGCGTCGGGGTCTTACCACAAACAGCCCCTGGGCTTCTGAGCCGGGCACCACCGGTGCGCCGTATCTGGCTTGCCGCCGCTCTTACCACATCATGATGACCGACGGGCGCTGGAACGGGACGGCCATCGCCGTCCCGGACACCAACAAACGCGACAACGCCACCAACTTGACCTTGCCTGACGGCATGGTCTATGGCGGTGGCACAGCCGCCGACCGAGCCAAGTCCGCGCTTTACCGCGACAGTCGCAGTGGCACCACTCTGGCCGACTGGGCTTTCTACAGTTGGGCGGTTCCCATGCAGACCTCTGGCATGACTGGCACCATGCAACCTGCGGCGGACTATCGCAAGGCCCCTGCCACCGAAAATTTTGGCACCGCAGCATCTCCCGCCGTCCTGGACCGCTACTGGAACCCGCGCTACAACCCTGCCACCTGGCCGCACATGGTGACCTACACCATCGGCTTCAGCAGCATGGCCACCACCTGGCCGGGTGCGTCGGACATTATTTCACCCACGGAGCAAGTTCCATTTGGCTACGACGGCAGTTTTCCCAACTTCGTGAGGGGCACCCAAACTTGGCCCTTGATGGACAGCGAAAACAAGCGCTCCCTGGATCTGTGGCATGCCGCTCTCAATGGTCGCGGCCGCTTCTATGCAGTAGAAAGTGGAGCCGACCTCGAGAAAGCCTTCCGCGAAATCTTCGGCCAGATCAACACCGCCACCGACCCCGACCTGAGCGCCAGCGCCACCAGCGGCTCCAATGTTTCGCGCAGCGAAGTCGGAAAATACACAGCCGCCTACGAGCCCGGCAAGGCCTGGAAGGGCTTTGTGGTGGCAGACAAGGTGAAGTCCGATGGCACCACCACACCCGATCCAGGTTGGGGTGGCCAGAATACCGCCGACAAGCTCGATGCCATAAGCCCCGACAGCCGTTTGGTACTCAGTTGGAGCGACAAGTGGGAAAGCACCAAATACAAGGGCGGTGTACCCTTCAAGTGGTCTTCGGACGACAGCAATCTCAGTACAACACAAAAGCTCTGGCTGCAGAAGAGCGTGAGCGGCACCGACGAGGGCGCCACTAAGGGCCAGCAGCGGCTGAACTACATCCGGGGCGATCGCACGCTGGAAGGTTCCGAGTCCAGCGGCTACACCACCGCCAAACCCTACCGCGAACGTCAGAGCCGCCAGGGTGACATCATCAACTCGGACGTGTGGTACACCGGTGTGCCAGCGGGCAACTCGCTGCTCAAGGGGTACACCACTTTTGTGCGTGGCAACCGTTCGCGCCCAGGCATCCTCTATGTGGGTGGCAACGACGGCATGCTGCACGGCTTTGCTGCCGCCGATGGTTCCGAAAAAATCGCCTACGTGCCTCGGGGCGTGATTCCCACGCTGAACCTGCTGACCGCGCCCGAATACAACAACAAGCACAAATACTATGTGGACGGCTCGCCCATGACGGGCGATGTGGACATGGGCCTGGGCATCCAGGACCCCGACGCACCGGGCTACGACCCCACTTACACCCCCAGTTGGCGCACCTTGCTGGTGGGCTCGCTGGGCCTGGGCGGCAGGGGTTATTTTGTGCTGGACGTGACTAACCCCACGGCTACCCCCTTGGCTGACGGAACGCCCGGCTTTGCCGAGGCCAATGCGTCGCAACTGGTCAAGCTCGACCGCACTCGCGGCGCCACAGAGCCTGCGCCCAATTGCGGCGCCCTCACGGCTGGCGCAGAAAAAACCGCCTGCCTGCAAGCGGTGGAAGAAGACAAGGACATTGGTTTCATCACAGCCAAGCCGGTGAAAGACGTCAACGACGCCATGCGCAGCACGCAAATCACGCGTCTGAACAACAACCGCTGGGCCGTGGTGATGGGCAATGGCTACAACAGCACCAACCAGCGCCCGGTACTGCTGGTGCAATACCTCGACGGCGGCAAAGAACTGCTACGCCTGCCTGTCACCACCGATGCTGCAGGCACCGGCAAAGCCGCCGACAACGGCCTTTCCGCCCCGAGCCTGGTTGATATCAATGGAGACGGCCGCCCTGACGTTGTCTACGCAGGCGACAACCTGGGCAACATGTGGAAGTTTGACCTGACCAGTCATAGCCCGGCCAACTGGAAGGTCGCCTTTGGCGGCAGCCCGCTATTCACGGCCAGCGGGCCAGCGGCACTCAATGGGACCACGCGCCCGAAAATCCAGCCCATCACCACCCCGGCCACCGTGCGTGCCAACGATCGCACCATGCAGGTGGGCAGCGGCGCCAGCGCCAAAATCGTGCGCGTGGGCGGTATGATGGTTGCCTTTGGCACCGGTCGCAATGTCAGCAAAACCGACCCCGAGAGCGTTGACGTCCAAACCTTGTATTCAGTGCTGGACAACACGCGGTACAAGGAGGTCAGCACCAGTTTGGGCAAGCGCCTGGAGGTACATCCCGGCGGTGGCACCTGCCCTGGCGGCGACGACTGCGTGCCAGTACCTGCAGCCCTGGGCGCAGGCGTGATGACAGCCAAGCTGGCCCGGCGCGAATTCATTGAAGCCGATGCCGGCGCCTATGGCGCCATCAAAGAGGTGGATGAATTGAAACCGGAAACCTGGGCCAACTTCAACGGCTGGTACCTTGACCTGCCCGCCGTGGGCGAGCGCCTACTCAAGCCCATGGAGTTCTACGATGCCAGCAACCTGCTAACGATGTGGTCGCAGGTGCCCGCCAAAGGTTCCGACGTGGACCCGAACGTGGAGAGCTGCGAATCCACTGCGGTGGACGCTGAACGCCAGTACCGCACCTTCACCAACATCATGGACGGCAAAGCGCCCTCGGTGCAAATCGTGGACAAGAACAAGGACGGCAAATACGACATGACCAGCGGCGACGGTATTTCTGTCACCGGCTCGGACGGCAAGAGCAAATTTGTAGGCTTCTCCCGCTCTTTGGTGGCCAAGGGCCCGCACAGCATCATCAAGAAAGACAAGTACAAGAACATCGATATCGACGCCAAAAACAACAAAGAAGAGCTCGCTGCCATGCCCGAAGAATCCTTGCGCCCGAGCTGGCGCCAGATCCAGTGACGAAAGGTCATATGAAGCAAGAAGTAAATAGGATCATCGCCATGCGACAAAAAGGTTTTACTCTGATCGAGCTGATGATCGTGGTGGCGGTCATTGGCATTCTTACAGCCATAGCAGTGCCCAACTACACCGAGTACATCCGGCGCGGACATCGGGCCGAAGCGCGTGCCGGGCTGCTGCAGGCGCAGCAATGGTTGGAACGGGCTGCTACGGCCACCGGAACCTATCCACTGACAGCAGCATTTCCCGCCGCACTGAAAAAGGTGCCATCAGATCGATATGACATCACAGTGGCTTCTGCCGATGGCCGCACCTACACCCTGACCGCAACCCGCAAGGGTGGCCAAGCCTCGGACAAGTGCGGAGAATACACACTCAATCAGGCGGGCGTTCGTGGTGCGTCGCCATTGACTGGGGGGATGACGCTGGCGGATTGCTGGGGTAAGTAAAACAAGCGCTTACGCTACCATCCTGGGCGCAATGACCATTTCCGCGCCCCATCCTATCGACCAAGCGCTTGGGCTCGCCGCCCAGGCGCTTTTTCTTTCCAGCCCCAACCCGCGCGTGGGCTGCGTGATCACTGCGCCCGATGGCCGGCTGCTCGGCGAGGGCTTCACCCAACAGGCGGGGGGGCCGCATGCTGAGGTGGTGGCGTTGCGTGCGGCGCAGGCCGCCGGTAACGATGTGCGCGGCGCCACGGCCTACGTCACGCTGGAGCCCTGCGCGCACCAGGGGCGCACAGGGCCGTGTTGCGACGCATTGATTGCGGCGGGCATTGGCAAGGTGGTGGCCTCAATTGAAGACCCGAACCCGCTGGTGGCGGGCCAGGGCTTTGCGCGGCTGCGTGCTGCGGGCGTGACGGTGGAGGTGGGGCCGGGCGCTGCTGCGGCGCGCGAATTGAACATTGGCTTTTTCAGCCGCATGGTGCGCGGCACGCCGTGGGTGCGGATAAAGGTGGCCGCTTCGCTGGACGGCACCACGGCGCTGCACAACGGTGCCAGCCAGTGGATTACCTCCCCGGCCGCACGCGCCGACGGCCATGCCTGGCGCGCGCGGGCTTGTGCTGTGCTCACAGGCATAGGCACGGTGCTGGCCGATGACCCGGTGCTCAACGTGCGCGAGGTGGCCACGCCACGCCAGCCACAACTGGTGGTGGTGGACAGCCGCCTGCAAACACCGCTGGATGCTTCACTTTTTATAGTTTATCGCGCTTGCACCATCTACGCTGCAGGCACTTTTGATGCTGAATTTGCAGCCCGCAAATCTGCGCTGGAGGCACGAGGCGCCACGGTGGTGCACCTGCCGGGTGCTGAAGGCAAGGTCGATCTGCCTGCCATGCTGCGCGACCTCGCTGCGCGCGGCGTGAACGAGCTGCATGTAGAAGCCGGCCACCGGCTTAATGGCGCGCTGGTGCGCGCGGGGCTTGTGGACGAGCTGCTGCTCTATCTGGCCCCGAAGCTGCTTGGCCCTGGGCGCGGCATGGCCGACATGGGGCCGCTGGAAGTCTTGGCGCAGGGGCTGCAGCTGCAATTCCAGGGCGTGGAGCGCGTGGGCCCCGACCTGCGCGTGCTCGCAAGGGTAGTGGGGCGCGACACATTCTGAACCTCCCCAAACCCTGCCACAATCCAAGCCATGTTTACTGGAATCATCACCGGCATGGGGCAGATCGCCGCCGTGCAACCCCTTGGCGGCACGGCTGCACATGGCAAGCGGCTGGTCATCACGCCCCCTGCGGGCTACTTGGACGACGTGGGTCTGGGCGACAGCATTGCGCTCAATGGCGCCTGCATGACGGTCACCGACATGGATGCTGCCGCGCCGCAGTTCACCATCGACATCTCGGCCGAGTCGCTGCTCAAGACCACCGGGTTGGGCGCCCCCGGCCCCATTAACCTGGAAAAAGCCCTGCGCGCCAACGACCGGTTGGGCGGGCACATGGTTTCGGGCCACGTGGACGGCATTGGCGAGGTCACGCACTTCGGCCAGGTGGGCGAGAGCTGGGAACTGCGGGTGCTGGCACCGCGCGAGCTGGCGCGCTACCTGGCCTACAAGGGCTCCATCACCATCAACGGCGTGAGCCTGACCGTGAACCGCATCGCCGACCTTGCCGATGGTTGCGAGGCCAGCATCAACCTGATTCCGCACACCGTGCAGAACACGGCACTGGGTCATTTACATACCGGCTCAAAGGTGAATCTGGAAGTGGACCTGATTGCGCGCTATGTGGCACGCATGATGGACGTTCCGGCGCCTGCGCAATAAGCTGCTCTCACACACACAACAGCCGGTGCTCCTGCGCCGGGCTGCTGGCCTGCATCCGGCCCACAATGGCCGCCTGCGCAAAGCCGTCACACTGAAAGACCTGCAGCACGGCATCCGCCGCCTCAGGTGCGCAGCTCACCAGCAGGCCGCCGCTGGTCTGCGGGTCGGTCAGCAGGGTGCGCTGCCAGTCGGGCGCCCCAGCCAGCCCATCCACCTCGGCGCCATAGGCCGCCCAGTTGCGGCCCGATGCACCCGTGGCCACCCCCTCCCGGGCCCACTGCACGGCACTTTCGATAAGCGGCAGATGCGCCAGATCCACCTGCGCGGAAAGTTGCGAACCTCGGCAGATCTCCAGCAGATGACCCGCCAGGCCAAAGCCCGTCACGTCGGTCATGGCATGCACGCCGTCGATCTGCGCCAGCGCCATGCCCACGCGGTTGAGCTGGGTGGTGTGGCGCAGCATGTCGGCGTAGCCTGCGGCGTCGAGCTGGCCCTTCTTGAGCGCGGCAGACAGCACCCCCACGCCCAGCGGTTTTCCCAGCACCAGCACATCGCCTGCCCGAGCGTCGGCATTGCGGCGCACCTTCTGCGGATGCACCAGGCCCAGGCCCACCAGGCCGTAGATGGGTTCAAGCACGTCAATGCTGTGCCCCCCCGCGATGGGGATGCCGGCCTCGCGGCAGACAGCAGCGCCGCCTTCCAGCACCCGGCCGATCACCTCGGGCGGCAGCTTGGCAATGGGCATGCCGACGATGGCCAGCGCCATGATTGGCGTGCCGCCCATGGCGTAGATGTCGGACAGCGCATTCGTCGCGGCAATGCGGCCGAAGTCGTATGGGTCATCGACGATGGGCGTGAAAAAATCGGTGGTGGCCACCAGTGCCTGCTGGTCGTTCAGGCGGTAGACGGCAGCGTCGTCGGCGGTCTCGGTGCCCACCAGCAGTTCGGGCGGCACCAGGCCCTGTGGCGCACGTGCCAAAATCTCGCGCAACAAGCCCGGCGCAATTTTGCAGCCGCACCCACCGCCATGGGCGAACTGGGTGAGCTTGACGGTTTCTTCGATCACGGATGGGGAGTCGGTCATGGTGGCGGCCATTGTGCCAGCCATGCCACCGCCCCGCCCCTCTCCACTGGAGTTCTCCCATGAGCCACCGCGGCCCCGTGCGCGTGCAAGAGCGGCATGCCTTCGACACCCTGATCGATGCACGCTCGCCCGCCGAATATGCGCTCGACCACCTGCCCGGCGCCATCAACTGCCCGGTGCTGGACGACGAGGAGCGGCGCATCGTCGGCACGCTCTACAAGCAGCAAGGCGCGTTCGAGGCGCGGCGCGTGGGCGGCGCCATGGTGGCGGCCAACCTGGCGCGCCACCTGCGGGAACAGTTCGCTGACAAGCCCGCCACCTGGAAGCCGCTGGTCTACTGCTGGCGCGGTGGCATGCGCAGCGGCTCGATGGTGACCTGGCTGCGCCTGGTGGGCTGGGATGCACAGCAACTGGCCGGGGGCTACAAAAGCTGGCGCCGGCATGTGATCGACCGCATTGAAGCTCTGGCGCCGCAACTGCCGCTGCGCGTGCTGTGCGGCCCCACGGGCAGCGCCAAGACGCGCGTGCTGCTGGCCCTGGCCGCGCGCGGCGCGCAGGTGCTGGACCTGGAGGCCTGCGCACGCCACCGGGGTTCGGTGCTGGGCGCCTGGCCCGGCGTGGAGCAGCCCTCTCAGACGGCGTTCGAGACTCTGCTGGCGCAAGCGCTGGAGCCGCTGGACCTGCAACGCCCCCTCTTCGTGGAGGCCGAGAGCAGCCGCATCGGCCGCCTGGCCGTGCCCCAACCCCTGGTGCAGCGCCTGCGCGCCAGTCCCTGCATCGAGATCCAGGCCAGCCCCGCCACACGCCTGGCGTTTTTGCTGCGCGACTATGCCAACCTGGGTGATGACCGCACAGCGCTGGCCCGGCAGCTGGGCACGCTACGCGAACTGCACGGCGGACAGGTGATCACGCGCTGGCAAAGCTGGGCCGCCGAGGGCGCGTTGGAACCGCTGTTCGCCGAACTCATGGCGCTGCACTACGACCCGCTGTACGCCCGCTCGCAGAGCACGCACCTGCACCAGTGGGCGCAGCGCCAGACGGTGCAGGCCAGCGATCTTTCGGATGCCGGCATCGAAGCCCTGGCCGACCAGGTGCTCGCCCTGGCTCCTGAAACTTGAGAAAAATATGACCCTAGCGCTTATCTATAAAGCGCTGATAGCTAGTATTTTTATAGCATTAGGCGAAGAAACCGAACCCTGCTCACTGGCGCACAAAGTCGATGACGATGGCACCGGGTTCACGCTGCTGGTACGCGATGCGTACTGCCTCGCCATAGCGCATCTGCATCTGCTGCAGCAGGGGCAGCGGGTCATGGTCGTTCACGAAGCGCATGGTTTCGCCCGGGTGCAGCGAATCGAGCGCGCCGAAGATGGCCGCATGACGGAAGCGCTTGGCGACGCCGCGGGCGTCGAAGGGGTAGATGGCGTCGGGCGAGGTGTGGACGTGGGCGTTCATGGTCGGTCAGAGTGGAAAATTAAAGATTCACCAAAAATGAATCTTCAGTATACGGCGACCTGCTCCGCCCGGCCGCATTGCCCCTGATGCCGCCAGGGCGGCCGGTCTGCGGCAATCAGACCATGCGGGCCGGCACCACCCAGGCATCGAACTGCTCAGCCGTCACATGGCCGCTGGCCATGGCCGCCGCGCGCAGACTCAGGCCCTGCTGGTGGGCCATCTTGGCGATCTGCGCGGCCTTGTCGTAGCCAATGTGCGGGTTGAGCGCCGTCACCAGCATGAGTGAGCGCTCCAGCAGTTCGGCGATGCGCGCACGGTTGGGCACGATGCCCACCGCGCAGTGGTCGTTGAAGCTGCGCATGCCGTCGGCCAGCAGACGCACGCTCTGCAGGAAGTTGTGCGCCACCAGGGGCCGGAAGACATTCAACTCGAAGTTGCCACTCGCGCCGCCGATGTTGATGGCCACATCGTTGCCCATCACCTGGCAGCACAGCATGGTCAGCGCCTCGCACTGCGTGGGGTTGACCTTGCCGGGCATGATGGATGAGCCTGGCTCGTTCTCGGGGATGCTGATCTCGCCCAGGCCGCTGCGCGGCCCACTGGCCAGCCAGCGCACGTCGTTGGCGATCTTCATCAGGCTGGCGGCCAGCGTCTTGAGCGCACCATGGCCATGGACCAGGGCGTCGCAACTGGCCAGGGCCTCGAACTTGTTCGGCGCGGTGACGAACGGCAGGCCGGTCAGGTCGGCCAGCTCTTGCGCCACATCCTGCGCATAACCCGGAGGGGCGTTGAGCCCCGTGCCCACGGCCGTGCCGCCCAGTGCCAGCTCGCACAGGTGCGGCAGCGCGGCGCGCACATGCTGCTCGGCATGCTGCAGCTGCGCCACCCAGCCCGAGATCTCCTGTCCCAGCGTGAGCGGCGTCGCGTCCTGCAGGTGCGTGCGGCCGATCTTCACCAGGTCCGCGAACTCCTCGGCCTTGCCGGCCAGCGTGGCGCGCAGCGCGTGCAGGGCGGGCAGCAGCTGGTGCATGAGCACATCCACGGCCGCCGCGTGCATGGCCGTGGGGAACACGTCGTTGCTTGACTGGCTCAGGTTCACCTCGTCGTTCGGGTGCACCAGGCGATCCTGCCCCCGGCAGCCGCCCAGCAGCTCGCTGGCGCGGTTGGCCAGCACCTCGTTCATGTTCATGTTGGTCTGCGTGCCCGATCCGGTCTGCCAGACCACGAGCGGGAACTCCTCGGCCCAAGCGCCCTGGATCACCTCGTCCGCTGCCGCCACGATGGCTGTGGTCTTGGCCGCATCAAGCAGACCCAGACGGTGATTCACATAGGCGCTGGCGCGCTTGACCTGGGCCAGCGCGCGCAGCAGCTCGGGCGCCATGCGCTCGCCCGAAATGGCGAAATGCTCCAGCGAGCGCTGGGTCTGCGCACCCCACAGGCGCCCGGCGGGCACGTTGATGGGGCCAAAACTGTCGTGCTCGGTGCGCGCGGCCATGGAAGAAGCGTTCAAGGCAGCCATACCAACTCCTTGCGATAGAACAACCGCAGGATACCCCTGAAACCCTGCAGACAGATCCGCGCAAGCCCAGGAGGGATAATTGCAGGCTTCGCGAAACCCGTTCTTCACCCCACGCCATGACGACCATCCGCCAAGAAGACCTGATCGAGTCCGTTGCCGCCGCGCTGCAGTACATCAGCTAC